>Ga0187880_1001313_pt1 | contig 19971 bp, 21 predicted proteins | sample June2016WEW_19_4_FD_132998 | JGI IMG/M metagenome (GOLD analysis project Ga0187880, IMG submission 132998) | Peatland microbial communities from SPRUCE experiment site at the Marcell Experimental Forest, Minnesota, USA - June2016WEW_19_40 | ecosystem: Environmental > Terrestrial > Soil >...
CACAACATCGGGCATGTCACGGAGGCTTTGATGGCTGCGGGCCGGTCCTGCGATACCCCTGCCGCGATGGTGCAGCAGGCCTTCTGGCCGGGACAGCAGATTGTCGTGGGGACCCTGGCAACGATTGCGGAAGATGTGCGCCGGGCTCGAATCGAAGCTCCAGCGACGCTTGTGATTGGCGAGGTCGTGCGTTTGCACGAGAAACTGAAACTGGCTTCCTCGTCGATGATCTCGGATTGGCAAGCAGTTTTTCTCTGCCGGCCCGCTCTTGCTCTGGGAAGGCGGAAGAGCGGGACTGGAAACCGCCATATGAGCCGAAGGAACTTACCCCGTAACGAAGATCTTTGGAGGTAGCGTCATGGAGTCTGCGTCGCAAATCAGCACTCAAACACTGGCCGAAGAGATGTACGCGATGGTGAAGGAGTGCACCGGGAAAAGGAAGCTCAACGCCGGAGATCTCACCAAAGCTATGATCGCCAGGTACGGCGAGACCATGTGCGGCAAGGAAGAATGCAAGAAGGCTATCCGGAGTCTGATTGACTCCGGCCGATGCATCTACACGTACTTTGGGGGCTCTTACATCGAATTGCCGTCTGAGGCCGACGAAGGGATTGTTCCTTAAGTACTCACCCAACCATGAGCGACTTGCACTCATTTCCCAGGCTGGTAATTGCGGGCACGTCCGGCAGTTCGGGTAAGACGATTGTTTCTATGGGGCTGCTGCACTTGCTGCGGCGCGCAGGAATCGAAGTCCGGGCGTTCAAGAAGGGGCCCGATTACATTGATGCCGGCTGGCTGGCCTGGGCGTCCTCCCACACGGTACGAAACCTGGACACTTACCTCATGGGCCAGGAGGGTGTACTTGATTCCTTTACTCGCCACGCTACTGCTGATGGCATCAACCTTATCGAGGGCAACCGCGGCATCTTCGACGGCTTCGACGCCGAAGGCACCCACAGTACCGCAGCGATCGCACGATGTCTTTCCGCTCCAGTTATTTTGGTTGTTAACGCTAGCAAGGTTACTCGCACGGCCGCGGCATTCGTGCTCGGCTGCCAGAGGCTGGATCCCGCAGTTGCGATCCGCGGCGTGATCTTGAACAACGTCAGCGGAGAGCGCCACCGCGACATTATGCATCGTGCGATCATGGGATCCTGTTCCGTCCCTGTGGTGGGGGCACTTCCGCAAGTGAGAACCGGTTTGCTGCCTGAAAGACACCTCGGATTGGTCACGCCTCAGGAGCACTCTGCCAAGGAGAAACTCGGTCAGAGCCTTCTGGAAGTTGTGGACAACAGGCTGGATGTTGACGCGCTTCTGTCCATTGCGCGGGCTGCGCCGCCGTTGCGTTGTGCGACTGAACCATGGGTCGCGCCGCCGGTCGCATCCGCGGTAAATATCGGTTATCTGAAAGATGGAGCCTTCACCTTTTATTATCCGGAAAACCTGGAACAGCTTGAACAAGCTGGGGCGAGGCTGATTCCGATCTCGGCGCTGAATGCTGCCGTCCTGCCGGATAATCTGCACGCCCTCTACATCGGGGGCGGTTTTCCAGAAACCCATGCGCAGGCGTTGTCCGAAAACAGCACGTACCTGCGTTCCGTGCGACAAGCAGCGCTGAGGGGCTTGCCGATCTACGCGGAATGCGGAGGCTTGATCTTGCTGGCCACAAACCTTCTGTGGAAGGGCGTGCGCTACGCAATGGCAGGAGTGTTCCCGTTTGACGTCGAGTTGTGTGAGTCCCCGCAAGGCCACGGTTACTGCGAATTACGTGTGGACAAGCCCAATCCTTTCTTTCCTGTCGGGGTAGTTCTCCATGGCCACGAGTTCCACTATTCACGCATTCTGGCAGGCCAGGAAGCGATCGCAACAGCCTGCGTGGTAAACCGCGGCACGGGTTGTTTTGACAAGCTCGATTTCATCATGCACCGCAACGTCGTCGCTACCTATGCACACTTGCATGCCCTGGCATCGCCCGAATGGGCCCCGCGTGTTGTAGCTGCTGCGAGGCATTTCATGACGGGTCGGAAACCGGCGGAGGACCTGCGAATCTAAGTTGCGCAGGAGGTCAGGAAGGTTCGCGCGGCCTGCCCAATCCCTGAATGCCGCTGGCGGCAAACTTGATTACGAAGTGATCTGATCAGGCTGCTTCTCGCGGTTGGCTACGGCATGACGAGCGTCGCCCGTTTTGTGAACGGATTCGCGACCCCAGCGTGCAATTTCGGCCACACCTTGGATCGCGGCGTCGACGTCCGCTGCGGTGTTGAATGGACCGATCGAAAAGCGTACACCACCGTGTCCTTCCACCAATCCGAGTTGTCGATGAACCAAGGGAGCGCAATGCAATCCGGTGCGAGTGGCAACATTGTGATCCACATCGAGCATAATGCCGACATCGCCGGGATCGACGTTTGCTACGTTCATGAGGATGGTTGGGAGGTGTTTCTGGAGGCCATCGCAACAGTACAGCCTTACTCCGTCAATCGCTTGTAGTCCGTCCACCAGTTTGCCGGCTAGCTCCATTTCGCGAGCATGCACGCGCTCGATGCCGTTCTCGTCCAGCCAATCCTGGCCTGCCCATAACGCTGCCACTCCCACCATGTTTGGGGTTCCGTACTCCAGTCGCCACGGATATTCCTCCAGGTGGTAGGGCTCCACTGATCGGACCCCGGTGCCTCCGGCACGCACTTGCCGGACCTCCACGTGCTTGCGGATACACAGCCCGCCGATGCCCATGCTTCCCAGCAGCGCCTTGTGTCCGGTAAAGGCCACGACGTCGACGTTCATCTCCTTCATGTCAATCGGAATAGCGCCGGCGGTCTGGGCCGTGTCGACTACGAAGATGATCTGGTGCTCACGACAAATTGCACCGATTTCCTTGAGCGGCTGCACTGTGCCAATGACATTGGAACCGTGATTGAGGATGACGACGGTGGTATTGGGGCGGATCGCCTTCCGGACATCGTCCGGTTCGATGAAGCCCTCCGAATTGAACGGCAAATAGGTTACTTCACAGCCGTGATCGCGGACCATGTGATTGACGGGCCGGATCACAGAGTTGTGCTCAAGGTTTGTGGTGATGACGTGGTCCCCGGCATCGAGCAACCCGGGGATAATCAGATTCAAGGCATCGGTAACGTTGTAGGAGAAGATGAGCCTTTCTGGTGCGTCTTCGTCTCCCCCGAAGAATTTGGTCAGACGCTGGCGCAGGTTGGTGAGTAAAGATCCGGCTTCGATGGCGAGGTCATAGCCACTTCGACCGGGATTTACGCCTTGAGTACGGTAAAAGTGATCCATGAAACGATAAACGTTGTCGGGCTTTGGCCACACGGTTGCCGCGTTATCGAAGTAAATCAAGTCCGGCTGCATTGTCCCCCTTAGTCGATTTCCTCGGCCTAAAACTTATTCTTTACTATTTTAGTGCACGATTAATAATCGAATCGTTTGAAACTTGCAACACTTGTGGTGCGCAAAAATTGCGTCGGGCGTAAATTTGCCGCTTCAGCCTTCGAATGAAAAGGCATCATAAGTCGCCATCCGTCAAACGGGAGCCAAATCCGTTCTTTTCCAACCACTGATAGAGGCGCAACCTGATACAGATACGAGGCGAGAATCTCTTCTCCCATTTCGTGCGTCTCCGTGCACACAAACGGCACCCGCAGTCCGGCAAGCACGGCGATCAACGATTGGGTAATCTGGTTTGGATTGACGGCCGAATGCGGATAGGGCGATTTGACTTGCCTCAAAGCAGCAGAGACCACCAGCAAGCAGTGAGGGTACTCGGCCATCTGCCGCAGGCGAGCGACAAATACCGGACGCTCGACGGTGAAGGAGCGCACCAGATCGGAGAGCTCCTTGCGCTCGACAACGCAGACGTCCTCAAGTCCCGAAATCGAGTAGTCGCCCAGTTTCAATGCCCGACGTTCCACTCCACTGAACCAGCCCTGAAAGCGCGAGAAGTCAAATGGATTCTGCTCGCGGGTATCCACCACCAGCACCGCGCGAGGTGTTTTGAGCTGAACGGGATGTCGTGGTGGCCTCGGACCCAGCCAATCTGGGGGAAGCCATCACGTTGGATCTGGGACGGGCGCTTGCTGGGACGGCTGCGGGCCCAGAAGCTGATCACCCGCGGACCCACTAGTTATGAAGACATTCGAGCTTCGATGCGGATCAGGCGCACGGCTCGTAAGGCGATCGCAGATTACGTTACTGGCTTGTCAGGGATACGGGCTCGTGCCGGGGACCGTAGCGAGATCTCGCACCTCCAGAATCGAGCCGAGATGCCCAGGGAGAAACATTCGCCGCCACCAACCTTGATCCGGCCGCAAGATCTGCACACCGCAGCCCGACCCGACTTCATCGACGACATTGTTCGGGAACTGACGGAAGGTGAGTAGTCATGGCTCTTTCCTGGGCAGTACGCCGGCTGTCGTTCGCCAAAAATAGATCGCATCGTTTTTCGGGCTGCACGACACACGCATCTAGTCAGTCGGGTTCGTCGATCACCGGTTCATCGGATAGATCCCGTATGGTCAAAAAACTCATCTTGGCCGCCAAGGAAGGGGAGTTTTCCCGACTGGAACGATGTTCGTACATATTTCGTTCCTCAACAGCAGTTCTTGATCGATGGTGCCGCTAATGTAGGCCAGCATGCGAGCCCAAACCATTTTGTTCCTCTTGGTTGATCGAGTTAGGGGAAAGCTGGATTGTAGGCCTTATCGAAGCGGTGGAGAAGGCAATCCGAAGAGACTAGTCGAGGCTGCAAGCCTTGCCTTTCCAACCCGTTCGATTTTTTTGACCATCCGGGTTGAACGTGTGTTCGGAAGCGAGATCGACTACGCACAATTGGTCAACTGCGACAAAACGTACGAAAAATGCCAGAAAGGAGCCGTGCGAAGACATGGCGGCCGTGGGGCGAGGCACCGGTTTTGAAGAACACACAGGCGGATATGTCAGGAGTAGCGGATGTTGTACTTTACTGCACGCGTTCAACAGGATACGGAGACCAGCCTTTGACGCGTCTGTCCGGATTTTGCCGCTATCTGATCCGACAACTATCACAATTTCATCACAACAGCGGCCACTTCTACGGGTGCGTAGCTTGAGGCGAAATAACTCGTCAGTTGAAATTCTAGAGGGCTTAGGCTTAGGCTTGTGCGTCCTCAACTCAGCTCATGAGGAGAAGGGATGTCGCCAGTCCGAGGTTCGGCCCACTCGAAGGGCAGAGTCAGCGCGCCGCGCACACCGCCGCATCGTTTCCTCACCCTGCTGAGCATGGAGCTGTTGGTGATCCTCGCCTACCCGTTCACTCTGGAGGTGGGGTCACGGTACGATTGGTTCCGGCTCCTGGTGGTGATGGTCTTGATCGCCGCCCTCTACGCTGCTCTCGGACGAGGCCGAGTCACTCTGGTTGCGTTTCTGTTAGGGACGCCAGCCATCGTCATCCGTGTGGCCAACTTTGGAGGCCATTTTCAAACCCTCGCGACTACTGCTGTGACATTGGAGGTTATTTTCCTTGGATTTGTGACGGTAGTCTTCATCTGGACGGTACTGTCGCATCCAAGGGTCACGGCCGACACCCTGGCCGGCGCAATCGCGGCCTATCTGCTGGTCGGGATCACGTACGGGCTGGCATACGGGCTGATCGCGCAGTTGTCGCCGAGTTCGTTCCGGAGCACGGTCGAACCCTGGAGGGTCATCCGTCCCCCCGATCTCTTCTTCTTCAGCTTTGTGACATTAACGACAGTCGGCTACGGCGACATCATCCCCTGGGGTGATCATGCCCGATCTCTGGTCATTCTGGAGTCGGTGACCGGAATCATGTATACGGCGGTACTGATTGGGCGGCTGGTCGGGTTGCACATCAGCAGGCGTGTCGAATCCTGACCGGCTCACGGCGTTGAAGAACACAGGCTGATCTGTCAGAAGTAGCGGGAGTTGCATTTTACTCCATGCGTTCAACAGGATGTACGGACGAGGTTTTGACCCAACCGGCCATCTCTTGGTGGCACCCATCGAGCTTGCCCCTTCCGGATCAGGGCTTCCGAGAATTTAGGCGGCGTGTCGACAGCGGTTGTGCAGCGTCCCTTCCTTTTTACTGTCGGGGATCGCGGAGCTGTAGATCGGCGCCAGATCAGTGTTGATCACTCGAGGTTGGGGATGGGATCGATCGCCGAGTGCCTTGCGAAACAGCCGCTTGGCAGCATCGGCGTCACGCAACGCTCACAGCAGGAAATCGATGGTGGCACCCTTGGAATCGATGGCCCGGTACAAGTAGCACCAGCGACCCTTCACACGGACGTAGGTTTCGTCCACTCTCCGAGACCTGTTTCTCGGCTTGAGATGCTGTCGCAGTCGCTGCTCCAATTCAGGGCCGTAATACTGCACCCAGCGCCAGACCGTGGTGTGATCGACATTGAGACCGCGCTCCTCCAGCAGTTCCTCAACATCGCGCAGCGAAAGAGAATAGCGAAGATACCACCGGACAGCACAAAGTATGAGGCCGGGTTCAGTCTGCCGCCATTTGAAGATCGCGGGCCGGGCTATCATTTCACTCCTACGCGCGGTCGGGGAGCCGCCGCCGAATGTGCTGCAACTCAATCTCTCCAAAGCTTCTTAGCGGCTGCGTTCAAAACCTCCCTGATTTTCTTAGCGTCGATCTTGTCTGTGTGTGCTATGCGAAGCACAACCTCTTGCTCAAATCTGTCTCTTGCGTCGACACCCCGCACGATCAATTCGAGATCGTCTTTGAATCTGTCGCCCTTCTTGATGCCATCCGACCTCGCCTTCAGAATCGCCACAACCAAGTTGATAACGCTCGTCGCCAAGGCAACGCCGATGCCACATACACCAGCAATTCGGGACCGGTTTCATGCGGCACATACTCCACATTCTCGGGCAGCTTATCCACCCTGTCGTAAATCCTTCTGAAGGCATTAGGAGACGTGCCCCGATCAAAGCCGCCGCCCGTAACCCTGACCTTTATAGACAGGGCTTCTCCATCATTGCGGACGCATTCCCCGAAATCCCCGCATCCGCATGCAAAGTTCATTGTGCCAGTCCGATTGATTCATACACCTTTCCAAAGCACAGTTTTATTCGGGCGCCTTAGTTTTCTTTGTTTTCACTTCAATGAGCTTCTTAACTGCCGTTTTAAGCTCAGCATGATCGCTTAGAACGCTCGCCATACGCTCAACCAAATCGGTCAGCACCACTCTGATACTTGTTGCCAACTCAAGACACTCCTCGTCCGTTTGGGCGTGAAGGCCTTCACTCAATGCATTATGCAGCAACATCAACGGATTGTGGCCGTCTATCAGCAAAGCCTCAGGAACACCAGGCTTGATCGTTTCCATCGCTTTGCTAAATTGCGTTTCCTTCCTCGCCTCTTCCAGCTCGGCGATCATTTTTCCCGGAGCGTTTACCTTCTTCGATGCCTTGATAACCTCCGCCAAGATTTCTCTCTTTCTGGTTCTCAACTACGCGCCTGTAATACGCGAATGGGCCTCGAGTTCCCAGCGGAGCTAGGCTCAAGCCCTGAGATCATCCATTTGAGCTCAGCAAAAGCAAGCCGCCCAGACACCGGGCGGCTCGAATCATCTTGATTAGTACACCGTCCTGACAAATGCCGTTGAGACCTCAAGACTCAAGGCAACTGGACTGCGTATGCGTGTTCGGTGTCATCGATGCCGTACATGCCCGTGACAATCCGGTTGTCGCTCACTTTGTAAGCGGTACTGAAGTCACCCGGAAAGCCAAGCAGTTGGACGAAGCTGGTGTTCTTGGTACTCCACTGCGCCGCGTATGGAGTAAGGGTTTGATCCCAGGAGCCGCCCACGATGTCACCATAATCGTTAATGCCCTCTGCTGTGTCGCCGTTGGGCAGACCCCAGTAATTCGGAAGCAGAGTCAGTTTGTATTTCTGCCTCATAGGGTCCACCGGTTGCCAAAGGGAGCTATAACCATAAACCCAGTCCAGCGACAGGACATCGCCCACGATCTCACCCTTTTCGTTCATGTCACCAGCGATGGCGGCCGGCCAGTCCGGGGAAACTGGGAGTTGGATGGCCTTCCATTCGTTTCCGCTGGGGAGAAAGTTCCAAACGGCTCCAACATAAATGCCATCATCGTTATAAAAAGCGCCGGCGACCTGACCAAAATCATTCACGCCTAGTGCAAAACCGTACGGGAATTCCAACGTATCCAGCTGGTGAATCTTCCAAGTTCGAGTACGTGCGTCCAGTCTCCACACCACTGGAAGCTGGGCTCCGGTTTCGCTGCTCCAACTGTACCCAGCGATCAGAGTGCCCAATTTGTTGATGATGGTCGCATCGCTATTGTTGTAGGAGGTGTCCCCAATATCGGCAAGGGTGCCCAGATCAATCGGGGACTTGCTCTTCCAGAGGAAGCCGTGGATGGTGCCGTCTGACGTCGCGGCGTGGCCGACAACCAGCCCGGTGTCCGCGATCGATGGCCAGTCGAACCAACCTAGATAAGCATTGAGTGCACCCAGGTCGGACCAAGCCGGACCATGAGGGCTGAGCAGCTGAATCGTAAACAGATGGGTTTCACTGTCGGAGTTGGTGTCACCCTGCGCGACCGCGACGCCAAAGTCGTTGACACCTCCCATCTCAGCCCAGGTTCCTCCGGGGTATGTGCCAAGGTCCCAAACCCTGGTGTGGTGAACTGCGGCCATTTCCGTGCCAGCGCTCGGGCGACTTGTAGTATCGCTCTTGTTTGGGATTCCAATCCAGTTGCGATGGCCGGGAATAGGATGTTTGCTGAAGCGCGGCACACCTGTTTGCTGCGCCCATGCCACCGACATCAAACATGCGAATAGCATTAAAGCCGTAATACTGCTGCGTCTCATGAGTAAACCTCCATGAAATGAATCTTCGTTATGAGCGGACAACGACATCCGATTAGCGGGTGTAACCATCCGCTCGGTTTCCGTTGCCTTGCACACATGAAGCAACGGAATCAGTTTCTTCATCGATGAGCGCCGATCCAGTCCAGGATCGGCTTCCACACCATCGTTTCGGCATCAATCTCGAGGATCGGATCGGAGGCCGCACCCCACCGTGGGCGCGGCCTCCGGAGCCTGTGCTAAGGCTAAGCAGGCGGCGAGAGCGCGACTACTGGACGCCACAAATTCTGCCGCTGAAATCACCGTTCCATCGTCCGCTCACCCCAAACGGACTACTGGGATCGTTCCAAAGAATGAATGGGCCTGCGATGTCCAGCTGTCCCGAAGCAGACGCGAATCTATGGGTCCCTTTCACAATATTCGCGGTGGCCTTGTAGAGGCCTAAGAATCTCCCAGTGGGCCAGATTACGACGGCCTCCGGGACTTTATAGGTGAAACTGTCCAGGCAGTCATTCGATCCGTGCCACACAGGCTCAGAGGTCAAGCAGACCTTATACACTCCCCCTTTAAAGATCGAAAACGGCCCGTGTGGGTACTCAGTCCCGTCGTTGCCCGACATGCCGCCTTGGAGGAACTCGCCGTCAAGGTTGACAAAGATCGGGCCGCCCCATGTATCTGTAGGCGCGAACTGATTTGCAGAGGGCAGGCTGCCTTGCACGAAGGCGTGAAGTGCCTTGCAGTTCTGCTGCGCCTGGACTTGTGAACCGGGCACAATGAGAAGAACAAGTGCGAATGCTAAATCGAACACGAAGGTAGATGCAACAACGCTTTTCCGTCTCATAGTCAAAGCTCCTTAGGCTGGATTTCGTCGATTTCTTTGCTCCTGCATAATGATGTTTCTTGTGCAAGATTTGCGCGCGCCAAGCGTTTTTGCAATGAACGACGTCTGACCATCGCATGAATTCTTATGAACGGACGCGGGCGGAGAAGTGCGTCAGCCTGGTCAGCGGCCATGGAACCGCATTTTTTTCAAAGGCTTATACTGAATGGCGGTGAAGAACGCGCGATGCATGCTCCTGCCCATTCGACGTTACAAGTACGCTTTGGCGACTTTGCGTTGGACTTGACCTCGGGCGACCTCCGCAAAGATGGTCAAAAACTCGCGCTTCCGCCGAAGGCTTTTGAGGTGCTCAAAGCCTTAGTCGAACGGCCCGGCGAAGTGGTGACACGCGAAGAATTGCGCGCGAGACTTTGGGCCGCGGATACCTTCGTCGAATTCGATGACAGTCTGAACCATGCCGTCAACAAGCTACGGTTGGCTCTAGGAGACTCTGCCGAGAATCCTCAGTTTATCCAGACCTTGCCTCGCTTCGGTTACCGCTTCATCGCCCCTGAACTTCGTGCCGCCGAGCCGGAACCGGCGATTCGGTTCTTGGCAGTGCTGCCGTTCGCTAATCTGTCAGCCGATCCGCACCAGGACTACTTTGCCGATGGAATGACGGACGCACTTATCACTGACCTGTCGAAAATAGGGGCCGTCAAAGTCATCTCCCGCACCTCGGTGATGCAGTTCAAAGGAGTGAAAAAGCCGCTGCCAGAGATCGCGTGCGAATTGGGGGTGGACGGAGTAATCGAAGGGGCGGTTCAACGCTCGGACGGACGGGTGCGGATCACGGTGCAGCTCATCCGAGCGGCAACCGATACCCACCTGTGGGCGGAAAGCTATGAACGGGACTTTCGAGATGTATTGAGCTTGCAAGGCGAGGTGGCCCGAGCCGTGGCCCGAGAGATCAAAGTAGCGCTCACTCCTGAGGAATCAGCCCACCTTGCCAGTGTCCGCCCTGTCAACCCTGAGGCCTTTGAGGCCTACCTCAAAGGTCAGTTCCATTGGTACAGGCTTTCTCCAGAGCATCTGAACGCCGCTCTCGAATACTTTGAACTCGCCCTTAAGAAAGATCCCGCTTATGCCCTCGCCTACGTGGGTGTGGCCAACGTCTGGATGATGCGCGGGGATACCGGATCGATGGCCCCCGGCGAGGCGTTCCCAAAAGCGAAAGAGGCCATCTCAAGAGCTTTGGAACTCGACGATTCGATTGCCGAGGCCCACATCACTCGCGCCAACATTGTTAGCCTTTACGACCACGATTGGTCCACCGCTGAGCAGGAATTTCGGAGCGGCACTGAACTCAATTCCAACAGTGCAGATGGCCATTTCATGTACGCCGACTTCCTGATATGGATGAAACGTTGGGAGGAGTGGAATGCAGAGATTCAGCGAGTTCTGGAACTAGATCCCGTCAATCCCTTCTTTCGGTGTTTCTACGGTTGGCATTTGGTCTACCAGCACCGCTGTGACGAAGCTATCAGGCAGCTCCATAAGGCGCTTGCAATCGAACCAGATTTTTCGTCGGCGCACATGGGGCTCTGGGGAGCGTTTTATAAGAAGGGATTGTGGGAGGAAGCGCTAGCTGAAGCCCGGAAGTTTTTTTCGGTCTTGGGCGACCGCAAAGTAGAGAAGGCACTGACGCGCGGATATGCGGAGGGTGGCTATGCCAGAGCCATGCACCTCGGGGCGGAAGAGTTGGCCAAGCGCGCCAAGCGGTCCCATGTTCCAGGCGTGCGCATCGCGCGATTGTATGCTCACGCCGGAGAGAACGATCAAGTCATGAAATGGCTGCAGACAGCGTGCGAGCAGCGGGAAACGACCTTGGTTCATCTTGGCGTAGGTTGGGATTGGGATACCCTGCGCGCCGACTCACGCTTCCAGGATCTGCTGCGCCGTGTCGGCTTGACTTCCTGACGACCCGATCAAGAAACTCATCTTCGCTTCCAAGGAAGGGGAGTTTCCCCGACCGAAGGCTCATGCCGCTTCCCGCTCATAGTACTTCAGCAGACGAGTTTGATTTCCACAGGGGTCAAAAGCCGAGTGCTGCAACTGCGGACTCAGTATTGCGGTCCCGGCGCCTACTCCGCCAAGCATGACAATGGCTGCCGCAGTGCATCCCCGTGCGCGCAACTGCACACCTATCGTGCTGTCGAGAGTGTCGGGTCGGACGTCCTGTTCGTTGACGCTTTGCATTGGCGTAAGGATGGGGTCGATATCAGCTAGGCCCGAGGACACCGTGTGGATGTACGTCTGAAGCGACTTGTCAGCGCCGGTTATGGGATCCGGATCGAACAGCACCCTGGGGCGGAAGTTACGCTGCCACACGCTTCGAAGCGGCAACATGGGAGATCAGCTTCGCACAAAGCAAGAACGCCGAACAGAGTCTTTGGAACAATCGCGGGGAAAATCCGGAATCTGCACCAGGAATCGTGCAGATTTCGACTCGCAGAGGTTTTTGCGGGCCACACCGGCCACGGAGAACGTTGCCGCCTGCATATGTGATTCACCTCACTGACAAGCAGACTCGGCGGTGGCATAGTTCGGGGCGACCAGAACCCCACGCAGAACTTCGGGCTACTTCGAACCGCGATTGGCTTAGGAGTGGTAAGGTTTGCCCAGCACTCGCATTATTCGGTTGGTCTTTCTTGGCATCAGCGCGACGCTAATGGCGCTGCCGAGCGTTGCACAACAGCTCATCGCCACGGTGCCAGTTGGTTTGGATCCCTATTCAGTGGCAGTTAACACGATCACGAATAAGATTTACGTCGCAAATGAGTATGGCAACAGTGTTACCGTCATCGATGGCGGGACTTTCTCCACAATTACGATACCAGTGCAAAGTCCAACTTACCTTGCGGTCAATGAAACCACGAACAAAATTTACGTCTCTACTATTTGGTCGGAAGTAACGGTAATCGACGGTGCTACCAACTCAACTACTCAGGTACAGGTAAGCGCACCTGAGCAACTGGCAGTGAACCCCATAACCAACAGAATTTACGTCGTCGGTGCCTTCAATGGAGTGACCGTCATAGATGGCAGTACGCTTTCCACAGTCAGCGTACCGGTCGGGACTGTCCCTGTGGGGGTTGCAGTCAATCAGATAACCAACAAGATCTACATTACAAATCAATATGGCTACTCGGTAACGGTTATCGACGGGGTGACGAATTCCACGGTTACCGTTCCGGTCGGCCAATATCCAGGCCCGATCGCTGTCAACCCCTACACTAACAAGATCTACGTTCTTAATACGTTCTCGCTCGATGGCAACGCGACCGTGACGGTTATCGACGGGGCAACGCTCTCTACCACAACCTTTGACGTCGGAACGCGCGCCTCGGCGCTCGCTCTGAACATATTCACTAACAAAGTCTACGTAATCGTACCAACCGACCAATATGATAATTTCATTACAGTGATCAATGGGACAACCCTTTCAAGAACAACCATCCCTCTGGGCCTGCGGCAGCCGATAGGCTTGGCCGTGGAACCGGTAAGCAACAAAATCTATTTCACATATCAGAACTATGGTCATGACAATGGATTGGTGGTGATCAATGGTGACACAGATTCCGTGACTCTTGTTGCTACTGGGAATGTGATGTATACCCTGGCGGTCGATTCCGTTGCGGACCGGATCTATGTCGCAGATCCGGCGGACGAAGCTCTATGGGTGGTTGCTGGTCCCGTCAAAACACAATTCATTCCTGTCACCCCCTGTCGCGTAGTGGACACGCGAAATCCGGATGGGCAATTTGGCGGTCCGCCAATCTCCGGTGGCGCACACCGGGATTTCCCCATCCCGCAGGGTAGCTGCAACATTCCTACCAGCGCCGCTGCGTACTCCATGAATATCACTGTAGTCCCATTGGGATACCTGGGATATCTGACGGTTTGGCCCACTGGAGAGAACCAGCCTCAAGTTTCTACGATGAACTCGCTGGACGGTCGCGTGAAGGCCAATGCCGCAATCGTACCCGCCGGGGCCAATGAAGCCGTAAGCATATTCGCCAGCGACTCGACGAATGTCGTGGTCGACATAAATGGCTATTTCCAGCGCCCCACTGGCCCCACGCTTGCTTTCTACCCATTAACGCCTTGCCGGGTGGCAGATACGCGCGGGCCCAATGGTCTACTAGGCGGTCCGAGGCTGATAGGAGGCCAAGAACGTGATTTCCCAGTTTTGGCTGCGACTGCTTGTGGGATCCCGGCGACCGCGCAGGCGTACTCCTTTAATCTCACGGCGGTACCCAAGAGCACTCTGGGCTATCTGACGGTGTGGCCAGCGGGTCAGAACCAACCGATCGTTTCAACATTGAATGCGCCCACAGGGGTGATCACCGCGAATGCCGCAATTGTGCCGGCGGGCGAAAACGGCGACATTGCAGTCTTCCCCAGCGATGATACCGACTTGGTAATTGATGTCAGCGGCTACTTTGCACCTCCGAGTACGGGTGGGCTGTCGCTGTATTCTCTGTTGCCGTGTCGCGTGCTGGATACGCGCAAAACCCGAGGCGCTTTCACGGGAACACTACTGGTGGATGTAATTGATAGCGGCTGTGGAGTGTCGGAGGCGGAAGCGTTTGTGCTAAACGCCACGGTTGTGCCCCAGGGTTCTTTGGGCTATCTAACGGTGTGGCCAACGACTGAATTCAAACCTCTCGCCTCAACGCTGAACGCTGTGGATGGCGCCGTTACCTCGAATATGGTGATCGTGCCCAACATTGATGGATGGCTGGATGTGTTTGCCAGCAGTTCAACCAATCTGATCTTGGACAGCTTTAGCTACTTCGCCCCTTAGGATTTCGGACTCGAAGCAAATGGGTCAGAGGGGTATTGCCGACGTAAGTTCTGCGAGAGAATCCGACCGCGGAGTTTCTGAAGTAAGGAACCTGATGTTCTGGTCTGTACTAGCTGCGGGGTTCGGTGGTGCGACAAGAAGTCGCTTACGTACAGCTTTGTTCCTGCTTTTATTTGCCTCTTTCAGTCTCCCCATGTTTTCCCAGAACGCGGTGCGGATTCAACAAGCGCCATTTGCCCTTCAGAGCGGCGCCGCCAAGCTCATCGGACCCTATGCTCTCGACCAGAAATTGCGCTTGATCTTCGGGTTGCAGCCGCCGCACATGGGACAGGAGGAGCAACTTCTGCGTGAGTTGCAGGATACGAACTCACCGCAGTTTCATAAGTATCTAAGTGCACAAGAATGGAACGACCGCTTTGCGCCATCAACGGCGGATGAGCAATCGGTAGTGGATTGGGCAAGAAGTCAGGGCCTGACGATCACGCAAAGATATCCCAACCGCCTGCTGGTGGACGTTGAAGCGCCGGTCGCCGTCATTGAGAAGGCCCTGGGAGTAACCATCAACCGCTACCAGTTGGGCGACAAATCATTTTTCTCCAGTGATCAAGGTCCCCTGATCCCGGGCCGCCTGGCAGGCACCGTTCATTCTGTAGTGGGCCCGAACAACATTGAGGTAATGCATCACCCCAACCATGGCCAGCGCGACATATTCGGACCTGACTATGCACCCGGTCCAGCTTTCGCGCTGGGAGAGCACCTGCAGCGAGATGGCAATCGCGAGAAACTCGAAGCGGCAATGGAAGCCCATAGGAAGGGGAGCGACCCGTTCATAACAAACCGGGCCTTCGATCCCACCGACATTTATGCCTCTACTGCTTATGATTACGCGGCGCTCGCAAACCTGAATCATTGCTGCAATCCACTCAATAACCCAAACGGGGCGCCCCGAGAAGCTTCTATTGCCGTCGCTATCTGGAACGATTTCGATCAGAACGACCTCATCGGATTCCTCACTACCTACCCCTATCTTGCTTCGAATGTACAAAAAGTCTTCGTCGATGGAACCCCGATGTGCTGCGATGGCGAAGCCACTTTAGATACAGAGTGGACCACGGCGACGGCCAATAGCTTCAGTTCATCGACAAATACGGCAAAGGTCTACGTATATGAGGGCGTCAACGGCAATGACACTTTGGACGTGCTTAATCGGATACTGACCGACAACCTGACGCGCGTGGTCAACATGAGTTGGGGAGGGGCTGAAGTATACGAAATTCCAACTCGGTCGATGGATATGTTCCATGCCGTCTTCAATCAACTGGCCGGGCAAGGCTGGACGCTGGTGGCGGCCTCCGGAGATAGCGGAGCTACGGATGACTGCGCTGATCACCTCTCGGTGAACCACCCCGCATCGGACCCGGAGGTCACGGCGGTGGGTGGAACGAATTTGGTACTCGGTTCCTCGGAGGTTGCTTGGAGTGGAGGGCCGTATGGTTGCTTACAAAATGACGGCGGCACTGGCGGCGGATGTAGCACGTACTATGCCGCTCCCAGTTATCAGACCAGTCCCGCGTGCGGGACGAGTAGCCGCAGCGTACCCGATATCGCATTGAACTCCGATTGGGTCAACAGTCCGCAAAATTTTTACTTCCAGGGGGCCTTGGTACCGACTGGAGGTACCAGCATCGCTTCACCTGAGATGGCGGGATTCGCTGCTCAAGAAAATGCATACTTGCTCTATTTGGGGAACATAGTAGGCAACACCTGTGGGGCCGCCGGAAATGCCAGCTGCGTGCCCATGGGGAACGCAAATGTCTATCTCTATGCCGAAGGGCTTAACCAACCGTTTGCGGCCCATTATCCCTTCTACGATACGACAACCGGCTGCAACGGCAACGATATTACCCAGCAATATGGACTTACGCCCTTCTGCGCCGGGTATGGCTATGACATGGTGACGGGCTGGGGCTCAGCCAACATGCTGCAGTTGGCGTGGACAGTCAACACCTATCTGGCGGGGGACTTTGGCGCTCCTACGATCACGCTCTCTGGACCACCCGCAAATCGTTGGTATAACTCCGACCAGGTCGTGAACTGGACAATCACCGACACGACCACCAATGGCCATCCTCCAAACGGCATCGCCGGTTTCAGCGCCGCTTGGGATTATGATCCCGGAGATGACTACAGCGAAGCTACGCCGGGTTCAGGCAACTCGTTCTACGCGGGACCGCAATCGCCTAATGCGACGCGCGGCTCTCTCAATCTGTCCGCTGGCGGCTTGGGTTGCCATACTCTAAATGTGCGGGCGTGGGACAATGCCGGCCAACCTACCGCTGATTCCATCTACGGTCCTTTGTGCTATGACACCGTTCCACCCGTGACTACTGTCACTCTGAACGGTACTCTATTGGGTTCCTATTACGTCCTACAAGTACAAGTCACATTAACCGCAATCGACGATCTGAGCGGAGTTGCGAGCACTATGTACCAGATCGACTCGAGCGGATGGAACACCTATACGGGGCCGTTTGTAGTAACGGCACTCGGCCCGCATACCCTTACTTTTTACAGTACGGATAATGCGGGAAATGTCGAAACGCCCAAATCGACACAATTCGTAGTCATCGGAACCACAAGAAACACGCTGACAGTTTCAAAGATTGGAGGAGGCACGGGCACTGTAACTAGCATTGATGGCGGAATAAACTGTGGAAGCGTCTGCTCCAACCGCTACTATGATGGAACGCCGGTTACCTTGAGCCCGTGGCCGGCACAAGGTTCGGAGTTCACGAACTGGGCTGGCTGCAACTCGCAGTCTCAAGAAAACTGTACCGCCGTAGTCCTCAGCGACATAACCGTCACGGCTACCTTCGTTCCCGCAACTGCGTTGCGGTTCGTCCCGGTCACTCCGTGCCGCGTTGTCGATACCCGCAATCCAAATGGAGAGTTCGGTGGTCCGCCCATCCAGGGAGGGACTTATCGGAACTTTGCCATTCCGGATCAGCTTAGCTGCGGAATTCCTTCCTCAGCAGCTGCCTACTCTCTGAACGTCACCGTCGTCCCGATTGCAACCCTGAGATATCTGACGGTGTGGCCCGCCGGGCAAGCACAGCCGGTGATCTCCACCTTGAACTCCCCGGATGGAGAGGTGAAGGCAAATGCGGCTATCGTGCCGGCAGGCACCAATGAAGCTATCAGCGTCTATGCCACCGACACGACGCAGTTAGTTCTCGACATCAATGGCTATTTCGTCAGCGACAGTTCCCAACTTGCCTTCTTCCCGCTGGCGCCTTGCCGGGTGGCCGATACCCGCAACGCCAACGGCGCTTTGGGAGGGCCATCTCTGCTCGGACGGCAAGAGCGCGATTTTCCGATCCTGACCGCCATCTCCTGCAATATACCGTCGAGTGCGCAGGCGTACTCTTTGAACTTCACCGTGGTACCCAAGACTGATCTTGGTTTTCTGACCGTGTGGCCTTATGGACAGAATCGGCCCTTGGTTTCCACCCTGAACGACCTGGCGGGGAAGGTGTTGGCCAATGCTGCGGTTGTGCCGTCGGGCACTAGTGGTGAGATTGCGGTGTACCCCAGTGATGACACGGACCTGGTTATAGACGTCAATGGGTATTTCGCCCCGGCCAACTCAGGACAAAATCCATTGTCTCTCTACACTTTACTGCCCTGCCGCCCGCTGGATACCCGGCTCACGACGGGTGCGTTCGATGGCCTGTTAACGCCCTCGGCCAATATCGCGGGTAGCTTTTGCGCAGTACCAAGTGCGCAAGGCGCCTACGTGCTGAATGCTACCGTAGTGCCGCAAGGAAGCATGGGCTATTTAACCTTGTGGCCGGACGGCACCGGTCAACCTGTAGTCTCGACGCTGAATGCCGTGGATGGGGCAATTACGTCGAACATGGCGATCGTACCAACGAGCAACGGCATTATTGATGCTTATGCGCAGGGCACGACCAACTTGATTCTGGACATCTTCAGCTACTTCGCACCGTAAGGTGAGTCCTCCGCGGTCGCGGCGATCTCCGCCAGCGTGGCCTTGTCAGCTTCCGACAGGAGCAGCCGGCCCTTGATCTGGGCTTTCAGGATATGGTTCTCCGCAGCCGAATATTCGTTTCTCATCAGCAGCTCTTGATCGACGGTGCCGGTGATGTAGGCCAGTATGCGAGCCCAGACCATTTTGTTCCTCTTGGTGTTGATCGAATTAGGGAAAAGCTGGATTGTAGGCCTTATCGAGGCGGCGGAGGAGGCAATCCGAAGAGACTAGTCGAGGCTGCAAGCCTCGCCTTTTCAATCCGTTCGATTTTCTTGACCAGGTATGTTCCGGGTTTGACACAACCCCACAACGGCACGTCGCTCTGTGCGTTTGGGCGCCGGCATCCGGTCGTGAAGTCACGCTCCACGATTAGTTCGAGGCCAGTCGATCCGCCAACGCTCGCCTCGCGCTCGTACCCAGAACAGGCGTTTCACCGGAGTTCTACGAGCGTGGTGGTACAGCGCAGCAGTACGCTCGTAAAAGCCGCGTGTATGCCACGACTCGCGAAACCCGAAGCGCTGGCAGTCAAGGTGATGGCAAAACTCATAGCAGAGGGTACTGAGCAACGTGCCGAACGAGGTGACCTGTTTCCGGATGGCGATCCGCATCCAGAGACGGATGAGCATCGTTTCGGGATCGTAGTCCCCGAACAACTCAATCGACGAACCGCTTTCGCGGACTCGAAGCGGGCGGGCAGCAAGTACTCGGATCGCGGGCTGGCGAACTAGGTAGAAATCGGATGCAACCGATAGAAACTCCGCACATGCCTGCCGAACCGATGAAGCAGTGCTGCCCTTCATGGCCGAATCGATAGACTTTGCCGACGCTCGTAATCGGTCGTCCTGGGGGACTTCCAACGCTATGAGCCGGTCGCTCTCAACAAACCTTGCCCGTAACGCTGCTGTGGTCGGCGGTCGCTCGGTAAGCATCGGTGGAGATTGTCAAGCCAGCCTGTCGAGGTGCCAGATCCGGGGTTACAACTGCTTTATCCAGTCGTCCGTCTTCATGACGCGGCTGAATCGCATCTGCTGGGTGACCAGGATCGCCCGATGCAACTCCTCGTCGGAAACCCTTCCCGCGTCGTTCTTGATTGCCAAAGTGCCGGTTCCGTCGGAAAGAAACTCTACTCCGAAGCCGAGGTGCATGGCCTGGCGTGCGGTCGTGTCGCAGCACATCTGGGTCATGTAGCCGGCAATGACAACCGTCTCCACAGCGCGCTCGCGCAGCCACGTCTCGAGTTCCGTGCCGGTAAAACTGCCGGGCAGCGACTTGTAGATGAGTACATCATGCGGTCGCGCCGCCACCTCTGGACGCAGTTCCCATTCCTTGCTCCCTTTGCGGAAGACGGGGGCGTCAGGCTGCGGTGA
>Ga0187880_1001317_pt1 | contig 19927 bp, 20 predicted proteins | sample June2016WEW_19_4_FD_132998 | JGI IMG/M metagenome (GOLD analysis project Ga0187880, IMG submission 132998) | Peatland microbial communities from SPRUCE experiment site at the Marcell Experimental Forest, Minnesota, USA - June2016WEW_19_40 | ecosystem: Environmental > Terrestrial > Soil >...
CGCGATCGGATGAATCGTGCCGATCTCGTTGTTGGCCCACATGATCGTGATCAGCACGGTCTTGTCGGTGATCGCGCGGCGCACCGCGTCGGGATCGACCATCCCGTACTTGTCAACCGGCAGGTACGTGACCGTGGCCCTGCCCGCCCTCTCCAGCGCGCGGCAACTGTCGAGCACGGCCTTGTGCTCGGTGACGCAGCTGATGATGTGGTTGCCCTTGTCCTTGTAAAACTCGACGACGCCCTTGATCGCCAGGTTGTCGGATTCGGTGGCGCCGCTGGTAAAAATGATTTCCTTGGGCTTGGCGCCGATCAGCGCCGCGATCTGGTTGCGCGAGTGACTGACGGCCTCTTCGGCCTCCCAGCCGAAGCTATGGTTGCGGCTGGCGGCGTTGCCGAACTTCTCGGTGAAATACGGAAGCATCGCATCGAGCACGCGAGAATCGACGCGCGTGGTCGCATGATTGTCCATGTAAACGGGCTTCTTCAGCATCTTCTCTCTCGGTCTCTTTCGGTTCGTTCCGTCAGAAACGCTCCAATCCTTAATAGTGGACCTGTTAGGTATAGTATAGGCCTTTTGCGGCCGTAGTCAAACGGAATCCATCCCCCGTCGGTCGCCCAACAGAATACTGGACCTGCTTAGCCTAGTAAGGCGAATGCGCCCGTTTGTCAAGGGTAATATGAGCCTTACCGAGCGGTCAAAAACAATGGCGATCGAGCTATTTCGGGCGCGGTTTCAGCTCCATCCGCCGCTCCTCACGCCAATCGCTGAAGCCCAGGCGATGCCATGCGGTCGCGCCGATCCAGTTGCGATGCAATACGCTCAACGTGACGACCGTGATACCGGCATCGCGGAACCATTGGTAGGCTTGTTCCAGCATCGGCTTCATTAGGCCGTTTGCTCGAAAGCTCTCTTCCATAAAAGCCTGGCTGATATAGCCGATGGATTGAGGAATGTCGCCGTCGCTCTGGCGCTTGAGGCGAACCCACAGATGGCCGACGAGGCGCGCGTCGGTGCTTGCGACCCAAATCGCGTGATACTCGCGATTGAGCACCAGTTTCAGCCAGTTGGGCGCATCGCGAATTCCGTCCCAATCGAAGCGCGCGCGCGGATCGAGCGCTTCCTCCCACGCCGCCAGCGCGGCGATCAGCCGCGAAAGCTCCGGGATATCGGACTGGGTGGCGCGGCGAATCTGAACAGCCATCGCAGGGTTCCTCCGTGAGTCAGAAGGGGCCGCGAATTGTTTCGTCGAACGAAATCTCGAGCAAGTGGCGCTCGGTGCGAATCGACTTCAGCGCGGCCTCGCGCGTTTGCTCGAATTCGCGCTCGAGCCACGGCGCGAGCTGCTCGATCAATTTTTCAGGAGAGTCCGAGTCCACGTTGCCGATCAAGCCGGCCGCGATGCGGCATCTGAGCGCGAACTTCTCGATTCCGTCGCCACGCTCGAGGCCGAGCGTCAACACGACCGAGCCGGCGGCGCGCGCGATCGGCGCGGCGCTCGCGATCGCGTAGATGCCGCGGCCGGTTTTCAAGGTTGTTGGCAAGCTGAACGCCGTCCAAATAGACGCCGACCGCAAAAGCGCCCGTCGAGATTCTTCCCCTTCGGCAGCACTCAGGGCTTCGGCTCAATCACGGCAACCTTCGCTCAGAATGACACAAGAAAATGATCAGGCCGCGCGCGAGGAGGCGGTCCGAGTGCGGCCGGAACCGCCCTCCCAGAACAGCACCACCGGGCCGGCGATATAGATCGAGGAATAAGTGCCGGTGATGAAGCCGATCAGCAGGGTGAACGCCGACGGGCGCAGGATCGGGCCGCCGAACGCGAGCAGCGAGATCAGCACGGTGATTGCGGTGCCCGAAGTCAGGATGGTGCGCGAAAGAGTCTCGTTGATCGCGCGATTCATGATCGAGGCGATCGGCTCGCGCCGGCGCTTGGTTGAATCCTCGCGGATGCGGTCCGAGACGATGATGGTGTCGTGGACCGAGTAACCAATAACGGTCAGCACCGCGGCGAGCGTGGTCAAATCGAACTGGTACTGGGAGATCACCAGCGCGCACATCACGACCAGCACGTCGTGGATGAGCGCAATCACAGCGCCCGCGCCGAAACTCCAGCTCACGTGGCGGAACTGGATCGCGATGTACACGCCCATGAACATGGTCGCGATGATAACCGCGGCAAAGCCCTTGCGGCGCAAATCGCTGCCGACTTTGGCGCCGACGCTCTCCACTCGCACTACCTTCGCGATGCCCGGGCCGTAGGCTTTGTCGAGCGCGGTCTCGAGCCGGGGTCCGATGCTGCCGATGTTCTTGATCGCCTGGAAGCGCGCGAGAAAAGACTGGCCGGCCTTGCCGAAATCCTGGACGGTGACTTCGCCAAGATCCAGTGGCGCGAGCGCCTTGCGAATCGCATCGCCGTTGGTGCGGGCGGAGAACTCGATTTGCGCGACGCTGCCGCCGGCAAAATCGACGCCGTAGTTGAGCCCGCGGGTGAAGAGCAGCACGATCGCCGCGATGTTAATCACGGTTGAAAGCGCGATGAAGAAAAAACGCTTCCCGACGAAATCGAGATTGATGTCGGGACGGATGAGCTGTAATGACATCGGCCCTGTTTATCTTTTCGTGGTCACGCGCACAAGTACGCTCAGCTCGCGGCCGCGCGCTTGCGCGTCGATCGGGTTGGCCGGCGCGACGGTCCGCCGCTTTCCTTGGCCGCCGCGGCGGCTGCGCTGGTGGCGGCAGCCTGGGCCTTGGCGCATGCGCCGCACAGGTTGTTCAGATTGGCGGGATCTTCGCTGAACCCGTCGTCGAGCGAGTGGCACACTTTCAGGCATGCGGCGCAGATGAAGTAGATGCCCTCGATGGTCTTGTTGATTCGTTCGCGGTTGAGAATTCTTCCGCGCAGTTTCTCGATCCGGATGCCGAGCAGCTCGCCATACTGGCGCTTGATTTTTCGCCGGCCGGCTTCGTCCTTGGGAAGGTCGGCATCTTCGTCCGCCTCGTCCGCCATGTCGCCGAAGGAGGCGTACTTGTCGCGCTTGGAAGTCTTGCTCTTGCGCGCTCTGCCCATCGCGAATCTCCCTGCCGCTTAGCGCGTGCGTCCGACGTAGCCGCAGTTCTTTTCGCAGACCAGGTAGAAGCCCTTGCGGCCGAAGCCGGCGAACTTGGTCACCTTGCTCTCGGCGCCGCACCCGGGACAGATGTGTTTCTGCTGGAGGCCGGCGTTTTTCTCAGCGGTCTTTGCCTTTTTCTCTGCCATGACGTGAAATGCTCTCGACTTGGATTAACGGCCCCGATTTGAACTTGGAAATCAGATCAACGTTTACGCAAAACGACCCGGCCATTGGACGCTTCCATCTGGCCAGGTGCATCCTCAAAGGTAAGGTCGCGACGCCGTGTAGTCAATAGCCCGGCGCGCCCGGATAGTTGCCCGCGCGCGCCAGCCGTGCAAGCGTGAATCATCTTGGACTCGCACCTGCAAGAAAACGACGCCGTAATATTTATCGATCGCAAGGGGCGCCGCTACCTAAAGATGCTGCGGGCGGGCAAGAAGCTGCTCATCCGCGGCGAGCTGCGCGCCGACGATTTGTTCGGCGTCGAGGAAGGATCGCGCGTCAAGTTCTCGACCGGCGAGGCATTCCTGGTGTTGCGGCCGACCTACGCCGACCTGATCCCGCATCTGCCGCGCGCGTCGCAGGTGATTTATCCCAAGGACACCGGGCCGCTGCTGATTTGGGGCGACGTGTTTCCGGGCGCGACGGTTATAGAAGGCGGCACGGGCGCGGGTGCGCTGACGATTGCGCTGCTCAGAGCGGTGGGGCCGGCGGGGCGCGTGATCTCCTACGAACTGCGTGAGGATTTCGCCGACGCCGCACGCAAAAACGTCGCCGCATTTTTCGGCGACGCGCCCAACTGGACGATCAAGGTGCGCGATCTCTACGCGGGCTTCGATGAAACCGGCGTCGATCGGATGTTCCTCGATCTGGCGGAGCCGGGGCGCGCGCTTGGGGTCGCGGCGTCGGCGCTGCGGCCCGGCGCCGTGCTGGTCTGCTACGTGCCGACCGCGATCCAGCTCAAGGACACGGTCGAGGCGATTCAGGCGCGGAGCGATTTTGGCGAGATCGAAAGCTTCGAGACGCTGCTGCGTCATTGGCAGGTAAAGGGGATGAGCGTGCGGCCGCACTTCAGGATGATCGCGCATTCCGCGTTTATCATCGTGTCGCGCAAGCTGGTCGCCGCCTCCTCGAATCCGCACGAGCATCAGCAAGAACCGATTCCCGCCGCCGACTCGGGCGAAGGCGAATCCGACGGCGTCGATGCTGACGAGCCGCTCGACTGACTCGTCCACTGAAGCGATTTGGGAACTCGCCCAATCCGGGCGCAGTTGAAGTAAGCGATGGATGACCGCTCGAAACCGCGGTCGCCACTGGGCCGCAGGAAATTCCTGATCGCGTCAGGCGCCGCGATCGCGCTGGCAGGCATCCCGCTGGGCAGGCGAATCGCGCGCGCGGCCGCGCCGGCATCGAAATTCGGCGGGCCGACGCCGAACTCGAATTTTTACGTGACGTCGTCCGCCGGGACGCCGGCGGTGGACCTCAATTCGTGGCGGTTCAGCATCAAGGGCCTGGTGGAAAATCCGCTGCAATTTTCCTACGCGGATCTTCGCAAGCTGCCGAAGATAGAGGAGATGCTGACGCTCGAATGCATCTCGAACCCGCCCGACGGCACCGCGATCAGCAACGCCAACTGGACCGGCGTGCGACTGCGTCCGCTCCTGGAGCGCGCGCGCGTCAAGCGGGGAGCGAGGTTCGTCGCGATGCGCGGGGCGGACGGCTATCACACGGTGCTGCCCGTCGACGAACTGATGCGCGAGGAAAATTTTCTGCCGTACCTCATGAATGGCGAGCCGCTGCCCGCCAGGCACGGCTATCCGCTCAGAATTTTCATCCCGGGAAAGTACGGGATGAAACAGCCGAAGTGGATCACCGAGATCGAATTCGCCGACCACGAAATCCCCGGCTACTGGGAGGTTCGCGGATGGAGCGATATCTGCTGGCGCAAGGTCAACTCGGGCTTTTTCTCGCCGCGCGTCGAAGGGGGGCTGATGTCGATCTTCGATCGAAAGGCCAAAGTGACGGCTCCCGTGGATATCTATGGATGGGCGTTGGCGGGACCGTCGGGCATCAAGCGCGTTGAGCTGTCGCCGGACGACGGCGTCACGTGGCACAACGCGCAACTGGTCGAGAACAGCTCACCGTACGTGTGGACGGTGTGGAAGTATCGCTTCGCGCCCCAGGCCGCCGGCGATTTCATGATTCGCGTGCGCGCGACCGACGGCGGCGGCGTCGCTCAGCCCCCGGCCGATCCGCAGACAGGCAGCGGCATGAGCGGGCAGGCGCGGCTCGCGCTCCAAGTGACCAGCGTCTGAAAACGATCCGCGAAAACTAGCGGAGTAACGTAGCGGTGTGAAGTGCGCGCGCCGTGGACATCGCGCCGGTCGCGCTAAAGCTGCCGCCCGCCGCGGGATTGAACAGCTCCGCGCTGCTGAGCGCCGCGCCGTGAGCAGCCGGATCGGCGGCCCCTATCCCGCCGGCGATCAGCACGCGATGCGGGGTCGGCCCGGTCGCGAGCAAGGTTGCGGTATGCCCCGCGCGCGCAACGCTCATCGATTGATTGCAGCGGGTCGTTTCGGTGTTGAATCCACCGACGCAAGTGAAATCCCCGGTGTTCGGATCGAACGTCTCGGCCGAATTGCTGATCAGTCCCGACGCTCCCGACAGCACGCCGCCCGAGACTGCCACCGAGCCGTTGAATCCTCCCGCGAGCAGCACGCTCCCGTCGTCGAGCAGCGTGGCCGTGTGGAGCGAGCGCGGCTCGTTCATGAAGCTCGAGAGCAACAGGAATTCCTGCGTGGCGGGATCGTAGATCTCGGCGCTGCTGTCCTTGAAATAAAAGCTCGAGCCGCCGACTCCGCCCGCTATCAGGACCTTGCCGGCCAGCGGGCCGCTGGTAAACAGCGTCGCGGTATGCGCCGCGCGCTGATGGTCCATCGGGAAGGTCGCCGGGGTAAACGAGTTCGACGCGGGATCGTAAATGTCGGCGGAGCTGGTCGTGTCGCCGGATAGATTGGTCGCGCCTCCCACCACCAGCACTTTGCCGCTGAGCAACAGCGTCGCGGTGTGAAACATCCGCCTATCGCTCATCGGGTTGTTGACCGCGATGAACTTGCCGCCGGCAGGATCGTACAGCTCGGCGGTATCGAGCACGTTGCCCAGATTGTCCTGGCCTCCGACGACCAGGACGTTGCCGTTGGTCAATGTCGTCGCGGTAAAGCCCATCCGCGCCGCGGCCATCCTGCCGGCCGGCGAGAACGCGCCGGTCGCCTCGTCGAAAATCTCCGCGCCGCTGAGCACGCTGCCTTCGAGATTGAGCGAAAAATTCTTGATCGCGGCGACCCCGCTGAAGCCGCCGTCGAGCATCACCTGGGTCGCCGATAGCGCCACCGCCGATGCGCCCGCGCGACTCGACGCCGCGCCGCCGGTCACGACGAACTGCCCCGCCGACGGATCGAAGAACTCCGCAGTCGCGAGGCTTCGATTCGACGCGTCCGCACCGCCCGCGATCAGCACGTCGCCCGCCACGGGAATCGCGGCCTTGAGGTTGTGAATTGCGGCGTGATGGGCGCTTGAGGCCGCGCCGCCCGCGCCTGAATCGTCTGCCACGGCTCCGTCGTGGGACGGCGATTCGATACTCTCGCCGTTGATGCACCCGCTCGCCGCGACCAGGCCGATCAGTCCGACCAGACTGAGCGCTGCGAGCGCACTTCGCGCCCATCGGGGGCTGGTATGCAGATGCTTTTGCAAACGCACTCGACTCTGAGAACTCGGGATTCACCCACTCGAAGTTGCCGCATTCGCGGGCATCAAATGGGCATAGATGCGCGCCAGTTAGACGAATCTTAGGCAAAATAGTTTCAAATCAGGATTCATCCGGATCCTGGCCGCCTGCCGATGGCGGCGGCAGCGCAGTATTAAGCCGGTGGCAGGGTCCGCGCGCGACAACGGAGCGCGGCCTTAACATTGGGTGCAGGGGTCACCCCTGCCCAAGGAGGTGCGGAACCCACGGTGGGTTCCGCACTAAATAAACTGATTTCCCCTTCCCCACGCGGTGCGGGCGGGCAAATCAATGCGAGAAAATTCCCCTGAAGAACTTTCCCACCGCGCCAAAAACATCCGATGAAGATGGACTCGCCGACGCGACCGGCGCGGGCGGCGCGAATCCCGGCGCCGGTGGCATCGTCGCCGACGCTGGCGCAGACCCAGGCGCGCTCGCAAACATTCCGCCGTGCAGAGGGCACATCTGCGTCGGCTCGGTGCCGATCAGAAACGGCAGCGAGACTTGACGCGGGCAAGCCGAGGTCGCAAGACCGCCGGATTCGGGATCGATCGTAGCCATCGTAATTCCCGACGGCTCGGGGAAATCTTCCGGATCCGCCGGCGCCGCATCCTGCATGAACTGAACCCACGCCGGCAGCGCGGCCTGCGCTCCCGTCAATCCCAGGCTCTCGGGTTCGTCGAAGCCGACCCAAACGCCGCAAACTATCGCCGGCGTGTAACCGATGAAGTACGCGTCCTTGTAATCCTGCGTTGTGCCGGTCTTGCCCGCCGCCGGAAAATCCAGCCCCATCCGGCCCGCGCTCGCGCCGGTTCCATAGCGCAGTACGGCTTTGAGAGCGCCTGTGATCAAATACGCGACGGCGGGACGAATCACGCGATTCTCCACGTCCGCGTGCTGGTAGATCAGATGGCCCTTGGCATCGACCACCGACTCGACGGCGTACGGTGGCGACTGCAGGCCCTCGCTCGCAAACACCTGGTACGCGGAGGTGAGTTCGAGCAGCGTAGTCTCGTCGGCGCCGATCGAAATCGGCAGCACCGCGGGAAGATCCTCGTGGATGCCCATTTCGTGCGCGGTGCGAACGATCGTCGCGGCGCCAAGCCGGCTGCCGACGTACGCCGTCGGCACGTTGAGCGATTCGAACAGCGCCTGCGCAACAGTCACCTGCGGTTGATAGGTGCGCTCGTAGTTCGCGGGCGTCCATCCGTTGAACGTCATCGGCTCGTCGGGCAGCGTGGACGCCAGCGTCAGCGGCGGCGAGAACGGCGCGCGGTCGGGATCGAGCGCGGCCAGATACACGATCGGCTTGAATGCCGACCCGGGCTGGCGCTCGGCGTTGGCGGTGCGATTAAACTGGCTCTCAGAGTAGTCGCGCCCGCCAACCATCGCGCGAATCGCGCCGCTGTCGGCGTCCAGCGCGACCATCGAGGTCTGCAGCTTGCCGTCGATCTTCGTGCGGCGCAGGCGGCGATGGTTCTTTTCGAGCTGCGCGATATTTTCCGTGACCGCGTCGACGGCGTCGCTCTGAAGTTCAGTGTCGAGCGTCGTATAGACCTTGAGTCCCTCGAGATGGCCGTTGAAGCCGGGAATCCTGGCCACGAACGCGGTCACATAGTCGGTGAAATACGGCGCGCGGCGCAGTCCCGGCGGCTTGGTGATTTGAATCGGCGCGGCAACGGCGGCCGCGTAGGTGGCGTCGTCGATCACGCCGGCGCGCTTCATCACGCCGAGCACCACGTCGCGCCGCTTGCGGCATGCGTCGGGATGACGGCGCGGATCGTACAGCGTCGGCGCCTGAATCATTCCGATCAGCGTCGCGGCCTCGGCGGGCGTCACCTCGGCCAGGTCCTTGGCGAAGAAATATCGCGCCGCCTGCGGCATCCCGTCGATCGGGGTGCCCTCGTACTCGCCCATCGGCACGTCGTTGATGTAGCGCTCGAGGATCTCATTCTTGCTGAGCCGGAATTCGAGCACCGCGGCGACTGCAAGCTCGCGGAACTTGCGGCTGAAGCTGCGCTCGTGGCGCTCCATGAAGGTCCGCGCCAGTTGCTGGGTGAGCGTGCTGGCGCCCTGAACGAGGCGGCGGGCGCGCAAATCGGAAACGGCGGCCTCGACGATACGGATCGGATCGATTCCCGGATGGTAGTAGAAGAAGCGGTCTTCGTTGGCGAGCAGTCCTTTGACCAGGTAGGGCTTCAGCTGGTCGAGTTGGACCTCGACGCGTTCGGCGGGCGCGCCGGGCAGCAGCCGGCCGATCACCTCAGGCTCGAGCATCGCGTCGGACTTGGCCACGCCGAACGAATCGGCAACGCCCGCGATACGCGCGCCGTCGAGGCTCACGCGCACCATTTCGGCGGGATACTCCTTCGCGCCGTCGTGAAACGATCGCAAGTAAATCGCGATCGCATTCGGCGCGCGGGTGTACTCCCCCGGAGCATTAGCCGCGGGCACTTGCGAGTAGCTCAACTGCGCCAGCCGGTCCAGCAGTCCGGCCCGCTCGAGGTCGTCGCCGGGGCGGATCGGAAACGGCGCGGAGAAGATCGCGGAGCTGAGCGCGGCGCGACGATTCTCGATCAGCGCGGAGATCTCGCTGTAGAGTTGTGCGAGATAGAATCCGAGCGCGAAGAAAACGAGCAGGAATCCGCCGGCGGCGAGATTTCGCACGCGCCATCCGCGGATTCGCCACTCACGGCGTTTCTTTTTGCCCGGATTCGCTTTCACCGGCGCCCGCCGTCCGCCACCCATCGCTGTTAATCCCTCAGCTACAAGGTTAACCGCGTCCCGCCGCCTGATCCATCGACCCTCATTGTTTGTAGCCGAAGCGTCGCAGCATCGCGTGCCGCTCGGCCTGATCGCCGGCGCTCTCGACGCCCTTGGGCGAACTGCCGTCGATCACGCCAATCACGCCGCGTCCGCCTCCGTCCTCCGCCACGATCACGCGCACCGGATTCGCCGTCGCGCAAAACACCGTGCATACTTCGCTCACCGATTTGATCTGATTGAGCACGTTGACCGGGAATGCGTTGCCAAGAATCACCACGAACACGTGCCCTGCCCCGATTGCCGCCGAGGCTTCGACCGCCGACTGTTCCAGCGCGGGGTCGGTGCCGGTGCGCCGAATCAGGCATGGGCCCGAGGCCTCGCAGAACGCCAGCCCGAACTTGATTCCCGGGACCGCCTGCACGAGAGCCTCGTAAACGTCCTCGACGGTTTTGATGAAGTGCGCCTGCCCGACGATCACGTTGGAGTCCGCTGGCTTCGAGATTTCGACGATACTCAGTTGCATAGTGCTTGCCCCTTGTGACTATTGCGGTGATGATAATCGCGTGGATGCGGCGCCGGAAGTGAGTATCCGGCAATGGAGGCGTGGTGGCTACCGGCCTGACCCTTCGCACGAATTCCGAGACGCGGCTGCCGGCGTTTTTTTACCGGCTCTCCTCGCGCGCGCAGCGCACCTGGCTGAGGAGCGACACCGTCAAGCGCTACGACTATGTCCCCAACGATGCGGCGCGCAACTCGCTCGACGCCCTGATGCGCGTGCTCGAGACCGGCAACCTCGCGGGATGCACCACCTGCGCGCGCGCGTTGGCCGCGGAAATATGCCGGGGGCTGGCGACCGCGCCGGTCAGCGTCGAGGTTCGCGGCGTGCGCCCTCGCAATCAGCGCGGCGAGCTGCACGGGCTATTCTATCCATACGACCCGCGGATGCGCCGGCCGCCGTACATCGTGCTCTGGATGCGCACGGCGCAGCGCCACGACGTCGTCAAGCCGAAGACGTTCGTGCGAACGCTGATGCATGAAGTCGGGCACTATCTGGACTACGCACTGCTGCGGCTCGAGGATTCATACCACACGCAGGGATTCTTCAAGCGCGAATCGTCGCTGGTGCGCGCCCTGTTCAATTCTTGACCGAGTCCGCCGCTTCCCTTGACAGCGGACGCTTCGACGCCGATAGCTATTCTCGGTATGCGCCGGCGCGCGGAGCGCATCTACATGACAACGCCGTTTACAACGACGCGCATCGGGTAGGAGAGATGGCTACTGGTATGGGATTCATTCAGAGATTGTTTTCGCCGGTTTCGGCGCGGGCGGAGTTGCTTGAAGAACTGGCCGTGCTCGCCGGCCGCAATCAGGGGTTGATCGATCGCCTGAAGCGGCACGCCGCGCTTACCTCACCGAATATCAAGACCGGAGTCGAGGCGCTCGCCGAAAAGGAAAAATCGCACGTCAAGGTGATTCAATCGATTCTCGCCGATCACAACGTATGGGCGAAGCTGCCGGAAGCCGCGCTGCATGACGGCGCGAACAACTGGGCGCGCCTCAGCGGCGACCTTGAGGTACTCGGCGCGCTTGCGGCCGAGCTGCGTATCGATGCATTGAAGTGGGAGTCAGTCGACGAAGACGTCGCGGGAAAGCTGCTTCAACTGGCTATCGAGGATGACGATCGCGAACGCGAGCTGCGCAAGCTCGCGCTCAAGTGCGACGCGCTCGCGCTGGACTGACTACAAGTAGCGCTGCAGCCCGCGGCGCTCGAGTTCCTCGGTGACGCGGCGGACATGCGGCGACATCGCGCGGTGCGCAACCAGGATCGCATCCCCCGTATCGACGACGATCAGATCGCGCACGCCAAACAACACCATCAGGCGCGAATCCGGGTACGCCAGCACGCGCTCGGATTCCAGTGCGATCGCGTTGCCGCGAAGCACGTTGCCGCCCGCTTCGCCGATTGCATCCCACAGCCCGTCCCACGATCCCACGTCATGCCATGAAAATCGCGCGCGCACGCCGAGCATGTTGGAGCTTTTCTCCATTATCACGCGGTCGAACGAGTCGAACCGCAGCCTCCCGTAGGCGCGCGCCAGTTTCGTCCGCGGAGTCAGCGCGAGCCGTTGCGCCGCCTTGCCGAGCGCCGGGCAATGCGCGGCGAATTCCCGCGCCAACGTCCGCGTCGATGCCACGAACATCGAGGCATTCCACAAGTAACGCCCGCTGCGCACCATCCGCCGCGCAATTGCGAACGTGGGTTTCTCGACGAACTTTTCGATCTTGAATCCGGCGCCGGCCTTCGGACCGATCTTCTGATAGCCGTAGCCGGTTTCGGGCCGGGTCGGAGTAATCCCTACCGCGACGATCGATTCGTTCGACGCGGCGAGACCGATTGCTTCGGCGAGTGTACGGCGATATTGAGCGGCGGTCGCGATGTAGTGATCCGCCGCGACCGCAGCGATGATTCCGTCGCCCAGCCGGCGCTGGATAATCGCGGCGCCGTAAGCGATCGCCACTGCGGTGCCGCGCGCGTCGGGTTCAACGATCAGGTTATCCGCCGGAATCAGCCCGCGGAGCGCGCGCCGAAACGGCGCCTGATGCGCCGCTGCCGCCAGCACGAAAATTCGCTTGCGCGGGATCAGCGGCACATGACGCGCGATCGTATCCGCGAGCAGGCTGGTCTTGCCGTCGATCGAAAAAAGCGGCTTGGGCCTTGCCTCGCGGCTCGCAGGCCAAAAGCGCGTGCCGCGGCCGCCCGCGATAATCAGCACCGAGGCGCGCTGCGGCGTGGAAGCTGGAGCCATCGCGTCAGATAGCGCCGAGTTCGCGGAGTTTGCCGTCGAACAGCGCGCGAATTTCGGCCAATCGCTTTTCGCTGGTAGCTTCGAAGCGCGTCACCAGCGCGGGCTGGGTATTCGACGCGCGCACCAGGCCCCATCCGTCGGCAAAATTCACGCGCACGCCGTCGATGTCGATGACCTCATAGTGCTTGCGGAAAAAATCGGCCGCCTGCCGCACCACTTCGAATTTACGATCGTCGGGGCAGTCAACGCGAATCTCGGGCGTGAAGTGGCTGGGGGGAAGATCGGCGAGAATCGCGCCGAGGCCACGCCCCTCGCGGCTCAAGATTTCAAGAATGCGGAACGAGGCGTAGATAGCGTCATCGAAGCCGAAGTAGCGGTCGGCGAAAAACATGTGCCCGCTCATCTCGCCCGCCAGCGCCGCGTGCTCCTCCTTCAACTTGCTCTTGATGAGCGAATGGCCCGTCTTCCACATGATCGGCCTGCCGCCGTGGCGCGCGATGTCGTCGTACATCCGCTTGGAGCATTTCACGTCGCCGATAATCGTCGCGCCGGGACGCTCGCGCAGCAACGCCCGCGAGAACGCGACCATCAGCTCGTCGCCCCATACGATCCTTCCGTTCTCGTCCACCGCACCGACGCGGTCGGCGTCGCCGTCATACGCGATGCCGATCGCAGCCTTGTTTTTTTTCACCGCCGCGATCAGATCGCGCATGTTCTCCTCGACCGTAGGGTCGGGATGATGGTTGGGGAAGCGCCCGTCCATCTCGGTGTAAAGCTCGATCGTATCGAGTCCGAGCCGCTTCATCAGCGGAGCCGCGACCACGCCGCCGCATCCGTTGCCCCCGTCCACGACGACCTTGAGTCCCGGCGTGAGCTTGAACTGCGACATGATGAAGTCGTTGTAGTCGGGAATCACCGGGCGGTGGGAGAGCGTGCCTGTGGCGCCGGTCGTGACAAAATCCTGGCGCTCGATTATATCGCGCAGCCGCTGAATCTCGGCGCCGTAAATCGTCGTCGCACCCACGCCCAGCTTGAAGCCGTTGTACTCGGCCGCGTTGTGACTGCCGGTAATCATCGCGCCGCCGTCCATCTTCCAGCTCAGCACCGAAAAATAAAGCAACGGCGTCGGCACCACGCCGATGTCAACCACGTTGATGCAGCCGGAAAGGAGACCCTCGACGAGCCGATCGCGCAACCGATCCGATGACAGCCGACAATCGCGGCCGAGCGTGATCGTTTTTTTCCCCGCGCGATGCAACAAGGTGGCGTAACCGCGCCCGAGATCGACCACGAAGTCGTCGTCGAAATCGTTTGCGACGATGCCGCGGATGTCGTACTCGCGGAATACCTGCGAATTCATTATCGTCAGTCTGTGCGACCTATTACGTCAGTGCAAGATAGCTGCTTGCGCGATGGTTACCAATGACCGCCGCCGGGAAATCGCCGGCGGGTGACCGGGCCCGCGTCGCGATTGTCACCGGCGCCGGCCGCGGCATCGGACGCGCGGTTGCGCTCGAACTCGCGCGCGCCGGCTACTCGCTATGCCTCGCCGCTCGCTCGCGCGATGAGCTCGAAGAAACCCGCTCGCAGACCGGGTTGCCGCCGGAGCGCGCGTTGATTGTCCTGGTCGATCTGGCCGCTGAGGAAGCGCCCGAGAATTTGATTAGCGCCGCGCTCGATTGCTACGGGCATATCGACGTGCTGGTGAACAACGCCGGATGGGCTCCGCCGCGAACGCCGCTGCTCAAGCTGCGTACCGTCGATCTCGATCGCATGATCGCGGTTAATCTGCGCGCGCCGATCGCGCTTACCCGGATGGCCGCGGCAGCTATGGCCGCGCGAGGCGCCGGCGCGATCGTCAACGTCGCATCGTCGGCCGCCATCAAGGCTCCCGCCGGCGAGGCCGTCTATGCCGCGACCAAAGCCGCGCTGATCGCGTTCACGCGCGCGGCGTTCGGCGAGTTGCGCCAAAGCGGGCTCAAGCTCGCGGTGATCGTTCCGGGCCTGGTCGATACCGCGCTGATTCCGAACAACAAGCGGCTCGACCGCGCGGCGATGCTTTCGACGGCCGACGTCGCCCAGGCCGTGATGCAGATCGTGAACTCTCCGGCGGGCGCATGTCCGGTCGAAGTGACGCTCGAACCGCAGCTCGATCCGGAGCGGCAGGGGTGACCCCTGCACCCAGTGATTAAGAAGAGACGTGCGGAGTTTGCCCTGAGTACTCGTAGGGTCCCTGTTAGGGAGGTTAATGCAAAGGAGGCCGCGCAGCCTCTTTCCGCGCTGGTTCCCGTTTCCGCGCGGGAAGGGGTTAGGGGATTAGGTTAGCGTGCATCGATCATTCACGGCGAGATTCGCGCTCGTGCTGGCGGCGGGAGTCGCCGGCGCGATCGTTCTCGCACCGCTGGCGGTTCTCGGATTATCGGCTGCGGGATGGCGCTTCCCGTTTCCCCGAATTTTCGATCGGACCGTGATGGCGACGCTGTTGCTCGCGATGCTTTGGGCTGCGCGCGACTTGAATCTCGGCTCGCTGCTGAGCCGCGCCTTCAGGCATCCCGCAACGCCGAGCATCGTCCGCGCGATTCGCGGTCTGGTGGTGGCGATCTGCGCGATTTCGATTCTATTCGCGCTGGCGCTGGCGGCCGGCGGCAGCGGAATCGTCGATCTTGGAGCGGCCGCAGCGCTGATCCCAAAATATTTTCTTTCGGCGATCGCGATCGCGATCATCGAGGAAGGATTCTTCCGCGCGTTTCTGCTCGGCGGCATGAAAGGCGACTTCGGCAACCGGGTCGCGCTGATTGCAAGCGCCGCAATCTACGCCGTCGCGCATCTCGTGCGATCTCCGGCGCGCTTCTACGTCACCGGCTACGAGCCCGCGGCCGGCTTGATCACGCTCGCGCACAGTATCGACCAATTCACCAATCCCGCGATCGCGATTCCCACCCTGATCGGCCTATTCCTGCTCGGGATCGTTCTCGGTGAAGCGTATATCCTCACGGGCAGTGTGTATTTCTCTATCGGCTTGCACAGCGGCTTCGTGCTGGGAGCGAAGCTGTGGCCGAAAATAATCCTCGGCCGTGGCGCGCTTCCGTGGTGGATTGCAGGCGGTGGCGCGATTCCGTTAATCGGCGGCGCCGCCGCCTGGGTAATCGCAATTGTTATCCTCGCGATGCTGCGCCCAATCACCGGCGCGCGCCAAACGGCGCCTGACGGCTAATCGTACAGCGAGGGGGAGCCGCTTACGGGGCGGGTGCGGTAGCGGCGATGCGTCCAGAGCCATTGCTCGGGATGCTTTCTGACCATCTCTTCGATAGCCTTTTGATAGCGGGCGGTGTTCACCAGGGTATCGGCTTCGCGGTCGCCAGTCCGCTGCTGCGGGATTTCCTCGAAAATTTCAATCACGTGACTGCGGCTGTCCGGCTGGCGCACGATAAACACGGGCACCACCGGCGCACCCGCCATCATTGCGAGGCGATCGAATCCACTCGGGGTGGCGGCCAGCTCGCCGAAAAACGGCACCCAGATGGCCTCGGAGCGCTTGGCGTTCTGATCGAGCGGGATGCCGATGATCTCGCCGCGCTTGAGCGAGCGCAGCATCTCGCGCGCCGCGGTGTGCTTGCGAATGGTCCGCACTCCCACCCGCTGGCGGATGAAGGTTACCAGTGCGTCGCCGGCCGCAAAGCGCTGGGTGTGATGAACCACGGTGATCTGGAAGCCGTGCAGCGCATGTCCCGCGGGCAGCAGCTCGAAATCTCCAAAGTGCGCAGTCAGGATCAGCGCGCCCTTGCCGGGGTACCGCGGCGTGAGATTGTTCCAGATGTCGAGCCGATTGTAGGTGACGCGGCGCGCCAGGCGGCGGTAGAAGAATCCGCCCAGCCGAACGTATTCGGCGCCGGTCCAGCCAAGGTTGATGTACGAGGCGCGCAGGATGCGGCGGCGCTCGGCGTCGCTCTTTTCGGGAAACGCGATCTCGAGATTGCGGATTCCGATTCGCGTGTGACGGCGGTCAAGACGATGGGCGATCAGGCCGCCTGCCTCTCCCAATTTGTAGAGAATGAAGTCGGGGAGGAGGCTGAGCGTGTGCAGCACGCCAACCAGCAGCCAGAAGATCAGCCGATCCTTGAGGCCCAGCTGAATGCGCATGCTGTTGGGGATTCCAGTGCCGAGCGGAAAGTCCGGTTCGTTCATGCCGCCGCCGGCTGGAACCGCGCCGCGCTTCAACATCTCGCCCACTGAATCGGGCGATTCGCGGCGATCGAGCCTGGGACTTGCTGAAGAATGCACTGATACCATCGGGTGCGATGCTCTCTATAATACCGATCGTTCGCGTTTGGGGCCTTTGGGAATCACGACGAGGCCCGAATCGGTGACGAAGAATCGCTGCCGATCGCGCTCGAGGTCATATCCTATCTCTTCGCCCTCGGGAACATAGACGTTCTTGTCGATGATCGCACGGCGAATTTTCACGTGCCGCCCGATTTCCGCGTAGTCCATGATGACCGAATCCTCGACCAGGCTGTACGAATGGACGAATACCGAGCGCCCGAGCACGGAATTGCGAATGGCGCCGCCCGACACGATACAGCCCTCCGAGATCACCGAATGAAGCGCCAGCCCGCGCCGCCCGTTCTCGTCGAAGACGAATTTCGCCGGCGGCTGATCGAAGTACGCGGTGCGCAGCGGCCAGAGCGGATTATACAGGTTCAGATGCGGGCGCGCGTCACGCAGGTCCATGTTGGCCTCGAAGTACGCGTCGAGGGTTCCCACGTCCCGCCAGTAGCTGAGATTGAGCTCGGAGTCGCCGCGGATGCGATTGGTCATGAAGTTGTACGCGTAAACCGGTACTCGATTGATCAACGCCGGGATGAGGTCGCGGCCGAAATCGTGATTGCTGTTTTCCTTGATCGAATCCTCGATCAGCGCCTCGCGCAGCACCTGGGGATTGAACAGGTAGTTGCCCATCGAGGCCAGCGAGCGTCCCGGCGCACCGGGCATCTGGGGCGGATTGTCGGGCTTTTCCACGAAGCCTGAAACGCGCAGGCCCGAATCGACCTGGACGATGCCGAACTGATCCGCCTCGTCCACCGCCACCGGCAGAGTCGCGACCGTGACCGCCGCCTTGCGATCCATGTGAAACTCGATCATCTGCTGGATGTCCATCCGGTAGATGTGGTCGGCGCCAAAGACCGCGACCAGGTCCGGCTTGGTGTCGTCGATGAGATTGAGATTTTGAAAAATCGCATCTGCCGTCCCCTGGTACCAGGTCTCGCCCATCCGCATCTGGGCCGGAACCGGAATGACAAAGTGATCGGGCAGCATCCCGCCGAATTGCCATCCGTCCTTGAGATGCTCGATCAGCGATTGGGAGCGCCATTGGACCAGCACGTAGATCGCGTAGATGCCTGAATTGATGAAATTGGAGAGAACGAAGTCGATAATGCGGTATTTGCCGCCGAACGGAACCGCAGGTTTCGCGCGGTCCCGGGTCAGCGGATGAAGCCGGGTGCCCTGCCCCCCTGCCATCACTAACGCCAGCGTTCTCATTTGAGCGAAGGAACTCGAATCGTCATTGCGCGGCTCGCCTCGGCAAAATAAGCCCGCCGAGTATAGATTGTCCCCGGTATCATCGGAAGCCTATCCATTGGGCACTGAGATGCAGCTTGGTTCATGCGTAAAATGCCTGAATTGTGGCAAATACCGCAATGATCTTTGGATAGTGGCATGAATCGGTCATACAAAAGAAGCCTCAGCCGACGAATTTAGCTTGATTTTACTCGATTTTGCAGGTTTTCGCCAATTGTGCCGCAAGGCACGTCATTTGCTTGAAACTTTCTATGGGCTCTTACGTCTAAATTGCTACATCGATTATGGTAGTCGGATGCGCGAGCCCTCTCGCGATGGAGCGCGATGAGAGGAGGACACAGAAAATGCAAACCGCGGTTAGCAGGAATGAATCGAAAACGACCGGTAGCCCGGGGATAGTTTACCGCACGATTTGCCAGAATCCCGGCTGCGGTTTTAAATTCGATCTCAAAATAACGCCTCAAAACGCCAGCCTTCTCAGCGGTACGATGGCATGTGCGCATTGCAAGCGGCACGGCGGGCAACTGAAATCCCAGGGGCGCATCAGCGATAAGCTTTTCGCCGCCAAACTACTGTTCCGCCCCACGGGGGTTGGACCGACGCGTGGCGACGAGGACGAAATGGGAGCGGATTCCCGCTATTAACCTAGACGCGCGGATCATCTAATCTAGATGGGCTGTCACTAGATCCGTTGTCCTATCATTACGTCGCGCGCCGTCCGGGAACCCGGACGGCGCGCGCGTTTTTCAGATGCCTGGCCGGCCAGGATAGCGATCAGCCGCCCGCGACCGGCACAGCAGCGACGCCCTGCAGATTGCGGATACTCGGCCGCTCCATCATGCGCTTGATCCACGCATCGATGTTGCCGCGGTTGTTGCCGAGCACGTCGATTCCGATTTCGTTCAACACCAGCATCCGCGGCGCAAAGCCGATGTCGGCGACCGAGAACTCACCGGCGAGAAAATTGTTGCCCTGCAGTTCATGGTTGAGGTAGTCGAGCACGCGCTCGACGGACTGATGGAGCCGCTGAACGCGATTTTGATCGCGTTCGCCCTCGGGCTTGGAGATTTCGGCGATCAGCTGGCCGACCGGCGGCGTGAACGAAGTGTCGGCGAAATCCTCGAACAGCCGCGCCCGCGAGCGCATCGCGCTGGAACCGACCGGCGGCAGCACCGGCGGCTCGGGATACTCGTCCTCGAGATACTCGTTGATGATCGTCGAATCGTAAATCGTGGTGTCGTCATCGACGAGCACGGGCACGCGTCCAAACGGGTTAAGCCGCAGGAAGTCGGGCTTGCGATTTTCATGCTGGCTCAAATCGACCGCGACCAGTTCGTAGGTCAGAGCCTTCTCGGCCAGGACGATGCGGACTTTTTGACCGAAGGGGCAGGACAGGAAGTCGTAGAGTTTGATCATATCGGGCAAGTCCTCATTCGGCTTGCGCCGCGATGGTAATCTTCAAGCTGGCTTCAACCTCGGAATCGAGCTTGACCGGCACCGTGAATTCTCCGAGCTGCTTGATCGGCTCGGGCAGGTGAATTTTGCGCCGCTCGATATCGAGACCGTTCTCGCGCAGCGCGCGTTCGAGATCGATGTTGGTAACCGAGCCGAAGAGCTTGCCCTCCTCGCCGGCGCGCGCGGTGAGCGTGATCGCAAGCGCTTCGATCCTGGCCTTGACCGCGAGCGCGTCGGTGCGCTTGATCTCGCGCCGGCGGGTTGCGGTGCGCTTCTGATGCTCGAAGGCGCGGAGATTTTTTTGATCCGCCTCGACCGCGAGCTTGCGCGGCAACAGATAGTTGCGCGCGTAGCCGGCGCGGACCTTGACCACGTCGCCGGTCCTTCCCAGGTTGGGAAGATCCTCGTTGAGTATGACTTGCACG
>Ga0187880_1001326_pt1 | contig 19799 bp, 11 predicted proteins | sample June2016WEW_19_4_FD_132998 | JGI IMG/M metagenome (GOLD analysis project Ga0187880, IMG submission 132998) | Peatland microbial communities from SPRUCE experiment site at the Marcell Experimental Forest, Minnesota, USA - June2016WEW_19_40 | ecosystem: Environmental > Terrestrial > Soil >...
CACGGCGGCATGAAAGTGGGCGACCGCGACAGCCCCGGCACCCGCATCTGCGCCGAGCGTGAGTTCCGCGAGTCCGCCCAGGTGATGGTCGCCACGGAAGCCGCCGGCGAGGGCATAAACCTGCAATTCTGCTGGTTCATGATCAACTACGACGTGCCTTGGAATTTCGTCCGGCTGGAGCAAAGAATGGGGCGCATCCACCGCTACGGCCAGGAGAAGAACTGCCTGATCCTCAACTTCATCTCCACCAATACGCGGGAAGGCCAGGTGATGCAGGTCATCTTCGAACGAGCCATGCGCGCCGAGGACGATCTTGACCCCCACCGCACCGGCAAGGTGTTCAACGTCCTGGGCGACGTGTTCCCGGCCAACCAGTTGGAGAAAATGATCCGGGACATGTACGCCCACAACCAGATGACCGAGGAACTCATCAAGCAGCGCATCGTTGAGGAAGTGGACCGAAGCCGTTTCGAGCACATCACCAACTCCACCCTGGAAGGCTTGGCCAAACGCGAGTTGAACCTCTCCGCCATCATCGGCAAGTCCGCCGAAGCCAAGGAACGCCGTCTTGTCCCCGAAGTCATTGAGGACTTCTTCGTCCAGGCCGCCCCGACTTCCGGCATCCAACTGAGGCCAGTGGCGTCAGACGGATCCCCTCGCCCCCTCCGAGGGGGAGAGGGACAGGGTGAGGGGGCACATTCATCGCTTCCCAGCTCCCACATCTACCGCGTTGGCCGCGTCCCCCGCCAGCTCTGGCCCATTGGCGAACGTCTCGAACCCCGCTTCGGCAAACTGGGCCGCGAATACAAACAAGTGGTGTTTGATAAAGAGTTTCTCAAAAAAGACGCCACCCTCGAATGGGTCACCCCCGGCCACCCGCTGTTCGAGTCCGTCCGCGAGGACTTGCTGGAAAACGCCGCCCCTGACCTCCAGCGCGGCAGCATGTTTTACGACCTCCACGCCAGCGCCCCCTACCGCCTCGACTTCTTCGCCGCCTCAGTCAAAGATGGTCGCGACCACCAGCTCCACCGCCGCCTCTTCGCCGTCCGGGCCGACGCGATTCCCTCTCCTGGGGGAGAGGGCCAGGGTGAGGGCGGAATTCCTCTCAACTCTCAACCATCAACTCTCAACTTATCAATAAAGCAGCCCACCGTCCTGCTTGACTTGGCCATCGCCTCCCGGTCGGCGAAGCCCCCCGATGGTGCCGCCTGCCTGCCGGACAGGCAGGCCGCCGAGCAGTTCCTGATTCAGACGGCGCTGAACCCCATGCTGGCCGAGGTCACAGCCGAGCGCGCCCGCGAAACGCAGACCATCACCAAGCACCTCGAAATCAGCCTCAACGAGCTGATCCACCGCCAAAACATGCGCCTGGCCGAGTTAATGGAAATGCAGCAGCGCGGCGACACCTCCCAGCCGCTGGCGGCCAACATCAAACAGACCGAAGACCGCATTGACGAACTCAACGGCCGCCTGGAGTACCGCCGCGCCGAACTCGAGCGCGAGCGCGAATGTATGATCGGCGACATCCAGCACGTCGCCCGGGCCTGGGTGCTGCCCCACCCCGAGCGCAACACCCCGCAAATCGCCGCTATGGTCGCGGACCCCGAAATCGAGCGCATCGCCGTCCAATTCGCCATTAAGCACGAGGAGGCAGAAGGCCGCGTGGTCGAAAGCGTCGAGTCCGAGAACCGTGGGTTTGACCTGATCTCCCGAAGACCCCACCCGGAGGACCCGAAGACCGCTATTGATGTCCGCTTCATAGAAGTCAAAGGCCGCGCCGATACCGGCGACATCGCCCTCACGTCGAACGAGTACAACACCGCCAAGCGCCTCAAAAAGGACTACTACCTATATATAGTACTGCACTGCGCCACGGCCCCATCGCTTAACATCTTCCAGGACCCTGCCATCCTCGACTGGCAACCCATCGTCAAGGTCGAGCACTACCGCCTGCGGCAGGACTCCATAAAGCACCCCGTTGAGTTAAAGGAAGACCCGACGCCATACAGAACCGGAGGGGGCCAATGACTTCATTCTAAGGCCTAATTCGGTTGAAATGGGCAAGAGACCGGCGGATTATCGGAGCGGCCAAATCTATGACTGACCAGGAACTTGAAGTGCTTTTGAAGGACATTGAGTCCGACCTAGTCGAGCGGAAGCAATCCCTCGGCGGCGATGCGAGGGACACCATCCGCCAAGCCATTTGCGCCTTCGCCAACGACTTGCCGGATCATCGAAAACCCGGTGTGGTTTTCGTGGGCGCCAGGGACGACGGCTCTTGCGCGGGGTTGCCCATCACCGAGGAACTCTTGGTTACCTTGGCTAGCATGAAAACCGACGGCAATGTCCTGCCCATACCCAGTATGTCGGTCGAAAGAAGAAAGCTGGTTGGCTGCGAAGTTGCGGTGGTCACCGTCCAGCCATCCGACGCCCCGCCGGTTCAGTACAAAGGCCGCATCTGGGTGCGGACTGGCCCTCGCCGCGGCATTGCGTCCGCTCAAGACGAGCGTATTCTGAACGAGAAGCGGCGGTATCGGGATTTGCCTTTTGATCTTCATCCTATTCAACACGCTAAGCTGGAAGATTTGAACCGACGGCTGTTTGAAGAGGATTACCTGCCGAGCGCCTTCGCCGCCGATATACTGGAGAAGAACGACCGCTCCTACGAGCAGCGGTTGGCCACGTGCCGTATGATCCAGGGTGTTGACCAGCCCATTCCCACCGTCACGGGTTGCCTTGTCCTGGGCAAACTGACACGCGACCTCATCCCGTGCGCCTACATCCAGTTCTTGCGCATTGATGGAACGACCTTGAGTGACCCGATCAAGGACGCGGAGGACATTGATGGCCCACTGGGCCAAATTATCAGTCGCCTGGATCAAAAGCTCGAGGCCCATATTCAAACAGCCGTTGACCTGACGTCCGGGCCAGTGGAAATTCGGAAGCCTGACTATCCTCTCGTAGCGCTCCACCAGCTTGCCCGAAACGCCATAATGCACCGCACTTATGAGTCAACCAACGCGCCGGTCCGCATCACATGGTTCAACGACCGCATCGAGATTCAAAACCCAGGCGGGCCGTTCGGGCAGGTCACTAAGGAGAATTTCGGCAGACCGGGCGTGGTTGACTATCGCAACCCCCATCTGGCCGAGGCCATGAAAGTACTGGGTTACGTTCAGCGCTTTGGGGTCGGCATCCAACTCGCCCAGGACTCGCTTCGGAAAAATGGAAACCAGCCGGCGAAGTTCACGGTCGAGGACACATTTGTTCACGTTGAAATCAAAAAGACCGCATGAGCATCCCAGTCCTGACTTTCTTTAATAACAAGGGCGGCGTGGGAAAGACCTCCTTGGTTTATCACCTTTCCTGGATGTTCACTGAGCTGGGCCACCGAGTGCTGGCGGTGGACCTCGACCCACAGGCCAACCTGACGTCCGCTTTCCTAAATGAAGATCGCCTTGAGCAGCTTTGGGAAGATGAGCAGGGTGACCCCAACACGATCTTTAGGTGCGTTAAGCCGCTGACCGAGGTGGGTGACCTGCTTGATCCACAGCTCTTTCCCGTGGCTTCCGATCTGGCCTTAATCCCCGGCGACTTGGCTTTGTCAGGGTTTGAGGACATCCTTTCCCCGGAATGGCCAGCCAGCATGGGCGACCAGAACCTCGTTCGGCCATTTAGAGTGCTCACCGCCTTTTGGCAGGTCATGCAGAGAGGTGCGGCACAGCATCAAGCCGACCTGATTGTAATTGATGTTGGCCCCAATCTCGGCGCTATCAATCGCTCCGCTCTAATCGCCTCGAACCACGTGGTCATCCCGCTCGGGCCAGACCTTTTCTCACTGCAAGGCCTAAGAAACCTTGGGCCAACACTCCGCAGTTGGAGAACCCTCTGGCGCAAACGGCTGGAAAACTGGACCAATCCTGCTTTTGCGCTTCCCCAAGGGGAAATGCGGCCGCTTGGCTATCTTGCCCAACAGCACAGCGTCCGCCTGGACCGCCCGGTTCAGGCCTATGACCGTTGGCTGAACCGTATGCCCTTGGAATATCGTCACAGCGTGCTCGCCGAAGAGACCGACACCGCTCCGGCTATTACCCAAGATCCTCACTGCCTGGCGCTGCTCAAGCATTACCGAAGTTTGATGCCCATGGCCCAAGAGGTGCGCAAACCCATGTTCTTCCTTAAAATGGCAGACGGAGCGATCGGTGCCCACGCCAACGCTGTGCAAGTGGCCTACCAGGACTTCCAGCGACTCGCCCGTAGAGTCTTAAAGGAAGTCGGACTCGGCGCCCCCTACCCCCAGCCAACCCAACAGGAGGAATTGCTCCTCCGCGAACCGCCCAAGCTGTAGCGGTTTGCCAATTCCATGGATCATCCGTATCCCAAACGCCTCATCGAAGTTGACCTGCCCATCCGCCGGATTTCTGAACACGCGCGGCGAGAAAAGTCGGTAAGCACAATATCCTCATTACATCTATGGTGGGCACGGCGTCCCTTGGCCGCATGCCGCGCAGTGATTTGCGCCGCGCTCTGGCCGGACCCAGCGGACCCGCTTTGCCCGACGGCATTCGTAACCAAGGCCCGCGCCGAAATGCAAAAATGGACCACCCATGACCGGCAGGCCAAGCTCAGCGCTGCGAGCCGCGAGAGGTTCGAGAAAGCTCGACAGAAACCAGCGCTCTTCAAAGACCTCGTCCAACTCCGCGGAGCCCTTCTTGACTTCATAGCCGACTTCGCTGATTTCGACAATGCAAACGTAGAGGAGTACCTGATGGCCAGCCAGTCCCTGACCAGCGCCGCTCACGCAGCCCTCACGGACCAAGACACCCCTAAACCCCTCCTTCTGGACCCATTCGCCGGGGGTGGTGCAATTCCACTTGAGGGACTCCGCGTGGGCGCAGATGCTTTCGCCAGCGACATCAACCCCGTCGCAGTCCTACTGAACCGAGTCATCCTTGAGTACATGCCGAAATACGGCTCTAAACTCGCCTCCGAAGTAGAAAAGTGGTCCACTCGGCTGCATCAGGAGGCAGAAAAGGAACTCGCCGATCTGTACCCCTCCGACCCCGATGGCGCCAAACCAATCGCATACCTCTGGGCCAGGACCATGCTATGTGAGGGCCCAGCCTGTGGCGCACGCGTCCCATTAGTGTCCTCTTTCTGGGTCGCGGAAACCGGAAAGGAGCGAGTCGCTCTCGCCCCCCTCAAGGGAAAATCTTCTCAGGAACCCCGGTACCGCCTCCTCGCCGCGGCCAAGGCCTCAGAAGTACCACCCGGCACCGTTCGCCGCGGAGCCGGCACCTGTCCGTTCTGCGGCTTTACAACAGCTCGCGAGCGGGTGCAGCAGCAAATGGTCTCTCAAGCCGGTGGAGTAAAGGACAGCACCCTCCTCTGCGTGGTCCTAAAGACCCCAGGAAAATCCGGCCGCAAATACAGGCTGCCGACTCCCCGCGACCTCCACATGCTCCAGGTTGCGCACGAGCGGCTCATCAAGCTCGCTCGGGAGGACAACTTCGGCGGCCTGCCAGCACTGCCAACAGAAGAACTCCCATACCTGCGAAGCATATTCAATGTCCACATTTATGGAATGCGTCAGTGGCGAGACTTGTTTAACGACAGGCAGCTGCTCGCACTCCTCACGTTCGCTCGACTTGCACGACAAGCCCACGCCCAAATTGCCAAAGACACCCGCGACCCCTCCCTCGCGAAGGCAGTAGCATCCATTCTCGCCCTCGGTATCAGCCGCATGGCGGATCATCTAAACTCAGGCTGTTCCTGGAATGCCAAGGGTCCAAAACTGCAGCACCTATTTACACGTCAAGCCCTTGGCATGATCTGGGATTACGCTGAGGCAAACCCATTTGGTGGCTCGGTTGGCGACTGGCTCGCATGGGTGTCTGGGCTCTCAATTTGCTTCGACAGCGCCGCCTCCGCATCCGACCCTGGGCAGGCCGTCCAGTCATCTGCCTGTCAACACCCACTACCCTCCGACGCTTGCGACATCGTGGTGACGGACCCCCCATACTACGATGCCGTGCCATACGCCAATCTCTCCGACTTCTTCTACGTGTGGCTCCGGCGCGTTCTCTCGAACGTCCACACGGACCTTTTTCAGAAGCCACTCACGCCCAAGGAAGGCGAGATTGTTCAACTGGCCGAGCGCAATCCGTCGTACTCTTATAAGACCAAGGAGTACTTTGAAAGACTGATGTGTGAGGCGCTGACCGAATGCCGAAGAATTCTCAAACCAAGCGGCATCGCCGTCCTTTTCTTCGCACACAAGGGAACTTCGGCATGGGAAGCCCAACTAAAGGCCACAATAGACGCCGGATGGACGGTCGTAGCATCCTGGCCCATCGATACGGAGATGAAAACCCGCCTAAGGGCAATGGACTCCGCGGTTCTCGCCTCGTCAATCGAGCTGGTCATGCGGCCACGCGAGAATTCCGACGGCTCTGTTCACACCTCCGAAGTCGGTGACTGGCGCGACGTTTTGGCCGAGTTGCCCCGCCGCATCCACGACTGGATGCCGCGGCTGTCTGAGGAAGGCGTCGTGGGTGCGGACTCTATATTTGCCTGTCTCGGCCCGGCGCTTGAGATCTTCTCCCGTTATTCGCGCGTGGAGAAGGCCAGCGGCGAAGCAGTCACCCTCAAAGAGTACCTCGAACAGATCTGGGCCGCCGTCGCCAAGGAAGCCCTCACCATGATTTTCACCGGCGCCGACGCCACCGGCTTCGAAGAAGACGCCCGCCTCACCGCCATGTGGCTCTGGACGCTGAAGACAGATGATCAGAAGTCAGAGGACAGAGGTCAGAGCGCCGAAGAAGATTCGGGAGACGAGGAGGAAGGCAGCGGCAAGAGGGGCGGCGGTGGCGGCTTCGTGCTGGAGTTCGATGCCGCCCGCAAGATCGCCCAGGGCCTCGGCGCGCACCTGGAAGACTTGGCCAGCCTCGTGGCAGTTGAGGGAGAAACCGCCCGCCTGCTCCCCGTGGCCGAGCGCGCCAACCACCTCTTCGGTAAAGACGAAGGCAAAGCCGCCCCCATCCGCAGAAAGCGCGGTCCCCAGATGGAGTTGTTCAAACCCGCCCAGGATACCAGCCAAGCGGAGCCCAGCTTCGGCGAGACCAAAGTCGAGAAAGTGGGTGCCACCGTTCTCGACCGCGTCCACCAAAGCATGATTCTCTTCGCCGCCGGCCGCAGCGAAGCGCTCAAGCGTTTCTTAGTGGAGGATGGCGCCGGCAACAACACCCGTTTCTGGACCCTCGCCCAGGCGCTCTCGGCCCTCTACCCGAGCAGCACGGATGAAAAACGCTGGGTTGATGGCGTTCTAGCACGAAAGAAAGGATTGGGATTCTAATCTCTGAGTCGCGCCATGAAACGCTACCGGGTCATCCTGGATACGAATGTGATAGTGGCGGCGCTGCGTTCCCAAGAGGGCGCTTCGTATCGTTTATTGATGACGATAGGACATCCGCGATGGCAAAGCGTGGTCACGCCCGCCCTGATGCTGGAGTACGAGGCTGTTCTCCGGCGGCCTGGCAATGCGCCGGGATTGTCGGCGAAAGACGTTTCCGACATTTTGGACCTGATTTACCGTGAGTCGCACCGGCAGTTCGTTTACTTTTCATGGCGGCCACTTTCATCTGACCCGGGCGATGACCTTATTTTGGATGCTGGCGTAGCCGGAGCGTGCGATTTTGTGGTAACGTTCAACGAGCGGCACATGCGCCCGGCTCGGGAGCTTAGCATGGAAGTGCTGAAACCGGCCGATTTGTTGCGACGAATAGGTGAAATCAAATGAAAGCTATTGAACTGAGAGTGCCCGACAGGGTTTACCGGAAGCTGGCCGGCCTGGCCGCGCAGGACCGACAGGCAGTGGATGAGTTCGCCATCCGAAGGCTAGAAGAGCTCGTCCAAGCGGTGGAGACCTTCGCTGAACTTGAGCGCCGCGCGAGACGCGGCAGCTTCGCGAAGTTCAAGTCCGCTATGGCCAAAGTGCGTAAAGGCCCTCCGGCCCCCGGCGACGAATTGCCAGACTGAGCCCGCCAGGAGAGATGGAATAGAACCAGCCCTGAAAGAAATCGCCGGGTATGAGCAAAGAGTTTCTATTCTCGCAGATGACTCTGCCACCCGAACTGGTAGAAAACCTGCGACGACAGAATCCGTGGTGGGAAGGGCGGGCGCTGCCGGTGTTGCCGCCCCATCGGCGGCATCTGGTGCGGCAGATTCATCGCCGGATGGAATGGAAGCTTGCCCCCATTGTGGTCGTTCGCGGCCCCCGCCAGATCGGCAAGACCACGGCGCAAGGGCATGTCATTCAGGATTTGATCGAGGCAGGGGTGGAGGGTTGGCGAATCCTCCGCGTTCAGTTCGACGACTTGTCGGAACTGGGCGGGTTTGGCTCGCCCATTCTGCGCATGGCGGACTGGTTTGAACGAACCGTCATGCAGCGGACGATGAACGAAGCCGCCCACGCCGGCCAACCTGCGTTCGTGTTTCTGGACGAGGTGCAGAACCTGGACAATTGGGCGCCCCAGTTGAAGTCCTTGGTGGATTCGTCCACGGTGCAAGTGGTGGTGACGGGCAGTTCGGCGCTGCGGATCGAAGCCGGGCGCGACAGTCTGGCAGGTCGAATCACCTCGCTGGAGGCGGGAACGCTGTCGCTGACAGAAATCGCGGCATTCCAAGGAGTGGATCTCGGAGAGCCGTATCTGAAGGACAACGGCCTGGAAGCATTCACCCACGCATCCTTTTGGACGGGATTACGTGAGCATGGTCAGTCGCGGGAACAGATCCGGGATGCTGTCTTCGCTGCTTTCTCAGAACGCGGCGGCTACCCTCTGGCTCACCTGCGCGCCACTGCGCCGTGGGAACAAGTGGCCGATCAGTTGAACGAGACGGTCATCAAGCGGGTCATCCAGCATGATCTTCGGCTCGGTGAACGAGGGCGGAAACGCGACCCGGCGCTCCTTGAGGAGCTGTTCCGCCTTTGCTGCCGCTACGCTGGCCAGACCCCCACGATCCAGACGCTGGCCCGGGAAGCCCAGCGTGTTCTCCACGCCAACGTTGGCGCTCAGCGGATCAACGCGTATCTACGGTTTCTCGGCGACACACTGCTGCTGCGCCTGATTCCTCCCCTGGAGATCCGCCTCAAGCGCAAACGGGGCAGCCCGAAGTTGTGCCTGGTTGATCACGGCCTGCGGGCGAGTTGGCTGCAGGAGCAGATTCCTCTGGATCCGAGAAAGCTGCATGAGGAACCGGAGTTGACAGTGGTCGCCGGGCATTTGGCTGAGAGCGTGACGGGCGCGGTCCTGTCAACGATCACGGGGCTGGACATCGCTCATTTCCCGGAAAGGCATGGCGAGCCAGAGGTGGACTTTGTGCTCACGATTGGGGTCAAACGAATCCCAGTCGAAGTGAAGTACCAAGCGAAGATTGACCCAATGCGCGACACCGAGGGTCTCCGGTCGTTTGTCGAGAAAGCTGTGAACAACGCGCCTTTCGGGCTTCTCATCACGCAGGGCGATTCCCCGGGAGTTGTTGATCCGCGCGTGGTCGCCCTGCCGCTTTCCTCGCTCATGCTCCTACGCTGATATGCCCCTCAAACCCTGGTATAAGGTCGTCACCCCGCGCGAAGACCTCCGCGAAGGCAAACCGCTCGACGCCGCCGAATTTGCCGTCCACCTGGATGACGTCCGCAATAACTGTGCTCCGCCGGACTACCAGAAGCCCGACCGCTTCTTCGCTCGGACCTACCTCACCAAGAACCTCTCCAGCCTGGCCACCGAAGTCGTGCGGCGTCTCTCCGGCCAGCGGACCGAGACTAGCGCGGTCTTCAACCTGGCCACCCAGTTCGGCGGCGGCAAAACCCACGCACTCACCCTCCTGTTCCACCTCGCCCGGAACGGCTCCGCCTCCCACCGCTGGGCGGGGGTGCCCCAAATCCTCGCTGCTGCCGGGGTCAAGGAAATCCCCAAGGCCACCACCGCGGTCTTCGTCGGCAACGAGTTCGACTCCGTCAAAGGCCGGGGCGGCGATGACGGCACACCCTTGCGCAAGACACCATGGGCCGACATCGCCTGGCAACTCGGCCTGCCTGCCGGAAGGAAGGCGGCGGAAAAGAACCTCGCCCTCGTGGCCGAGCACGAGAAGACTAAAACCGCCCCCGGCGGCGAGGTCATCCGTCAGCTTTTCCCCAAAGACAAGCCCAGCCTCATCCTGCTGGATGAGCTAATGAACTACGTCAGCCGCAACCGCAAGAGCGGCCTCGGCACGCAGCTCTACAACTTCCTCCACAACCTTTCCGAAGTCGCTCGCGGCCTCGACCAAGTCGTGCTGGCGGTGTCCATCCCCGCCTCCGAGTTCGAGATGACGGCAGAAGACCAGTCCGACTACGAACGTTTCAAGAAGATGCTCGACCGTCTTGGCAAGGCCATCGTCATGTCCGCCGAGGCCGAGGCATCCGAGATCATCCGTCGTCGCCTCTTTGAGTGGGACGAGCGCGCCATCACCAACGAAGGCAAGGTCATGCTGCCCAAGGACGCCCTCGAAACCTGCAAGGAATACGGCGACTGGGTCGTTGACCACCGCCAGCAACTGCCGAACTGGTTCCCCCTGGACGCCGCCCGTGAGCAGTTCGCCGCCACCTACCCCTTCCACCCAACTGCCATTTCCGTCTTTGAACGCAAATGGCAGGAGCTTCCCCGGTTCCAGCAAACCCGCGGTGTGTTGCGGATGCTCGCCCTCTGGGTGGCCCAGGCGTACCAGCAGGGCTTCAAAGGCGGCCACAAAGACCCGTTGATCGGCCTTGGCACCGCGCCCCTGGAGGATTCCATGTTCCGCTCCGCCGTGTTCGAGCAGCTTGGCGAGACCAAACTCGAGGGCGCTGTCACCACCGACATCTGCGGCAAGAAGGAGTCCCACGCCACCCGCCTGGACGCCGAGGCGCCTGACGCAATCAAGGCCGCCCGCCTGCACCGCAAAGTCGCCACGGCCATCCTCTTCGAGTCCAACGGCGGCCAGGCCAAGGGCGAGGCCACCCAGCCCGAGATTCGGCTCGCGGTGGCCGAGCCGGGCCTCGACATCGGCAACGTCGAGACCGCCCTGGAGGCCCTTACTGAGGCATCCTACTACCTCACGGTCGAGCGCAACCGCTACCGGTTCAGCCTCAAGGAAAACCTCAACAAGCGCTTCGCCGACCGCCGGGCTACCATCAGCTCCTCTGCCGTTCAGGAGCGCATCCGCGAAGAAATCCAAAAGGTCTTCGCCGCCGGCAGCGGCGTCGAGCGCGTCTTCTTCCCGGAGAAAAGCAACCAGGTTTCCGACCGCCCCGCCATTACGCTGGTGGTGCTCTCACCCGAAATGTCGCTGCATGACGAGAAGGCCAGCACCAAATTCATCGACTCCGTCACCCGCGAATCCGGCTCCTCCTCGCGCACGTTCAAGAGCGCGCTCATCTTCTGCGTCCCCGAGTCAGCGGACGCGCTGTGTGACTAGGCCCGCAAGGTGCTCGCCTGGGAGGACATAGACGACGAAGCCGACGAGTTGAAGCTCGATGACACACAGCTTCGCCAGCTCGACGAGAACGTCAAGAAAGCCAAGCGCGACCTGAAGGAAACCATCTGGCGCACGTACAAGGTCATCATGCTGCTCGGCAAGGATAACACCCTCAAAAAGGTTGACCTCGGCCTGGTCCACTCGAGTGCCGCGCCGGACCTTGCCACGCTGGTTCTCAATCATCTGCGGCAGACCGATGACTTGGTAGCCGGCGTCAGCCCCGGCTTCCTCGTCAAGCATTGGCCCCCGGCCTTCACCGAGTGGGCCACCAAGTCCGTCCGGGACGCCTTCTTCGCTTCCCCGCAGTTCCCGCGCATCCTCAGTGCCGACGCCATCCGGGACACCATCACCCGCGGCGTGGCCAATGGCCTGCTGGCCTACGTCGGCAAGACCGCCAAAGGGGACTACAAACCCTTCTGCTTCAACCAGGCCCTGATGACCGGCGATGTCGAGTTCTCCGAAGAGATGTTCCTCATCACCAGGGAAACCGCCGAAGCCTACCTGAAAACGAAGACCGCGCCGGCAGCCCCTCCGGCCGAGGCAAAGCCGGGTGAGCCAGGCGAAAAGCCCAAGCCTCCAGCACCAGAGGGCGAAGACAAGAAAGGCCCCGACCAAAGGAAGCCCGAACAACTCACCTTCGCCAGCGTGGCTTGGACCGGCGAGGTCCCGCCGCAGAAGTGGATGAATTTCTACACCAAAGTCCTGTCCAAGTTCGCCACCACCAAAGGGCTCAAGCTGAAGCTGAGCGTAGAGGTAGCCCCCGAAGGCGGCATTTCCAAGCAGAAGCTCGAAGAAACCAAAGCCGCCCTGCGCGAGCTTGGCCTGAGCGACGATCTGACCTCCATGTAGGCTGGGTTAACGGCTGAGGCACAGCACCTCCGCCTGTTGTGGACGCAGGGAAATCTGCCAGCCGTGCCCGGAGGGCGTGGCGGCGCTGCCGGACACCAACGCCTGTGCCGAGACGCGTTGATTCAGGCCCAGAGCCTTAAGGTCCGCCGTCACCGTTCCGCTTTGCGTGTCCGCTGTGTCGTTGAGCAGCGTCAGGAATACTGTGCCGTTGGCCTCAGGGCCGAAACGCTCCACCAGGATCTTTGCGTTGTCGCACGAAGCGTGGGTCAGGGGTTGCCAGCCGGCAGTGGTGAGGCGACGAAGTAGCGGGATGTATTGCTTGAAAAGCGGGCGGTCGCGTTCATACCACTTTTTTGCCGAGGCCCAATACGGGTCTTTCGAGGCGGCTTCTTCGTCGAAGAAGCCGGGCCAGACGCCGTAGAAGAGGCAGCGCTGGAAATAGCTCTCCACCAGCTCCGGCGTGAACCTGGCGAAGTCGGTGTTCATCAGCAGGCAGTAGGGCTTTTGGCGGCAAAGGGCGCGGCGGAAGTTCATGACTGCGTCCGAGTCAGGCTGATATGCGCCCCGTTGCAGCCAATTGACCTCGGTGCCGAGCACATCAAGCTGCGGGGCGGGGAAGGAGAACTGCCAGAGCACAGCATTCGCGAACAGGAGCTTGCCGCGCGCGTGCATCTGGGCCGCGATGTCGCACTCGAATTTCCAGGTGTTGAAGATCATCAGTTGGCAGGGCCGGCCCTCGCGGTCGAAAACGAGCGGGACGCTCGCGGTGCGAAAGTGTTCACGCCGATAGTTCATTTCGCCAGCCGCCATCTCGAGTGAGTCGAGATACACACCGTCGAGGCCGGCAGTGAGTTGAGGGTTGAGGGTTGAGGGTTGAGAGACTGGCGGAGCTTGCTTGGGTTCGTTCCGCTTGAAGGCAGCGGCGATGGCTTGCTGCATGACCATCGCTTTGTTGAAGGGGTGCTCGGGAGTTGTGGCGATGTCCGGATCGGGGCTAAGAGAGAACACGCCGCCATCGCACCAGGGCGCTTTCTCCAAATGAAGGAAGAGGCGGCCCTCGGCATTCTCGATCCCGCTGGTTAGGGTGGCCGCCGCCATTTCCGCGGCTTGCTTGCCCCGGGCGCCGGCGAGGTCCTTGTTCAGGACCGACAGCGCATCATCGTAGGTGCGCGGCACGTCGCGGGGCATCGCCAGCCAGTGGCTCATCGGTTCAACATAGATGAAGCTGGCGATGCCGTGCTGGTCATCGAACGCGACGTTTGAGGCGCCCTCCTGAAAGCCGAACCCGAAATCCTCGAAGCCGGGTACCTTGGCGATGTCCGTGAAGGGCATCCACCCGCCTTCACGGGCCACGCGTTTGACAAATTGCTGCGGAAAAAGGTCATAATACTTCTGCAAGGCAGCCCGAAAGCCCCAGCGCGGATCGAAGCGATAGAGGACAAAGCGGAAGCCGGCGCTGCTCGGAAACCTGACCGTATCTTTCGTCAGCCCAAAATCATAGGCGATGAAGAACTGCCTTGTGCCGGCATGATAGACGAGGCGGTATTGGGCCGGATGGTCCATATCCAGGGCTAGCGCCAGTCCGGCGTGCTCGTTCCAGACTGCGGCCAGGGGATACAGTGACATCTTCCCATTGGCGCCGCAGCGGAGGCTGGTGGTGCTGGCGAATTCAGCGCTGCCACCGATGAGACGGCTTCGGCGCGCGTCGTCGCCCCATTGCCAGCCTGTTGCGTCGAGCGGCAAGGAGAACAGGAGCGTGACGGCGCGGTCCCGGCCCATGGTGTCAGTCATGCGGCCTTCGATGGCGATATGATCCTGGCCAGGGTGGAAATTGGCTTCCAAACTCAGGCCAAGTTCCTTGCAGGCACCGCTGGTGAACGCATAGACATCAGAATCCGCCGCGAAATCACGCACCAGGAAGCCGGAAGGGGAGGGAGCGCCCAACTCCTTTCCACCAACTTGCAGCGAGGTGATGGTGTTGTCGCGCATCGTCAGGCTCAGCCCGTCGCGCGTTGATAGCTTGCGCAGGGGGGCTTTGAAATCGGGTTTCGCTTCGCTTACCCCTTGCAACGGAGCGCCCTGGAACAAGACCGCGCCCGCCGGGGTTGGAATCTCTTCTACGGATGCGTCATCAAACCACGCCTTGCCCGTGTGCCCGCGAAAGAGGCAGTGCGACGTAAGCGACTTGACCGGCTTGTCCGGCAGCAGCACGAACTGGCGTTCTTCCCAATCGTGCGTGCCGCAGTTGAAGTCCGCGGTCTGGCCCCATAGGGGAGTGCCATCCGCATAGGTGATGTCCACGTAAAGCGAGTAGCCATTGTCGGGGCTCCCGCTGACGTTCTCAGCCTTGCTCCAGCCCCGGATGATGAAGGGCGCGATGTTCGTCCGGTTGAGCGTGAGCGTCTGGCTGGCGCCGAACTCGCCTTCGCCTTCCCGGCGCTCGCACACCACGCATTGTGAGCCGCCACGGCCTTCGCCCGGTGTCAGGCGATAGCCTTGCTGCCAAGTGGACCAAGGGGCCGGCTTGCCTTGCTGCCGTTCTTCAAAGCTGCCGTTGAGCAGCAACTGGGTCCCCTTACTGCCTGCCCTCACGATGCGCATGGCCGGCGCGCCAGTTGCGGTGATCAGGGTGGCGGCCAGCAGCAGAACAGAGGTTATGTGCCGCTTCATACCCGGATCGACTTTCTCTTGATACGATAGGGCACGGCATCCTCTTTGACGTGGAAGCCGATTTCGGGTGGAGGGGGTTCTGGCGGCGGGGGCGGAGGGTCGAGAATCTCCATGATGCGCTGAAGAACATCCACGATAGCGGCTTCGTGGATGTCCAAACGCGAAGTGAGTTCCTGCTCCAGAGCCGCCAGCTTGCGTGTGAGTTCACGGCTGTCAGTGAGGGCAGCGCGCATCTTAACGAAGGCACGAACGACGAAAACGCTCATATGCACGGCCCGCGCACTGTTCAGTACATTTGCCGCCATTATGGCCCCGTGTTCTGTGAGGGCGCGGGGAAGCACTGGTGAGAACTTGAGCCGCACAAGGTGGTCACAATCTGTGACCACCTGCGCCTTTTCCTCCGCGCTGAGCACAAACGTAAAATCGCTCGGGAAACGTTCGGCATTGCGTTTAATCGCCTGGTTTAGGGCTTTGGTGGTGACGCCGTACAAGTCGGCCAAGTCGGCGTCCAGGATCACTTTCTGTCCTCGAATCGTGAGAATACGCTCGTCCAGGGAGAATCCCTTCACAAGCCCGAGCTCTGAATGCACGCGTTGTTTTCGGCCTTTCATATACAGGCAATTTGTTTCATCGAAGGCAACTGGGCCTTACGGCCGCCGTGGCCCGACAATCGCTTCCCTTGGCACCGCCAGCGTTGCCTTCCCCAGCCGAACCTGGTCGCTCCCAAACGCATGATACACTCGCACCTGGCGAGAGCGGGATAGAGGCCGGTTGTCGAGGCTGCGCAAAGTGAACATGACCGGCGCAGTGTAGCGCAGGCCGCCGTAACTTAGAGCATGAAAGGCCGCGAACGTCCTCGACTCAGCGATAAAGCCATAGGGCGGCAGCTCGACTTTGCCACTGAAGCGCGAGGTATATGTAAACGCGGTGCCGCCGGTGTTCACCACTACCACAACCGTATCAGCGCCTTCACCGAAAGTGCTTTGCTGGACTTTGCGGTCAGGCGTAAGGAATTGGTGCTGAGTCATCCGCATCCGCGCCGTCAATTCATTGAGCGGCGACAGAATCTCATAGGTGTTCTTGACGAAGCGGTCCATCGGGTGCAGTTCCGCCGCCCAGCCGCCGTCGGCTCGCGCAAACAGGGCGGGATTGGGGGCGAGCGATGCCGGCGCGGTCGCCGGCTGAACCCCCGCCTTCCAATACAGGTGCGGTGGAATGGAGTGGTAATTCAATGGGCGCGCGAGGCTGATGTGCTGGAGCACATACTCCGCGGCGCGTTGCGGGTCGTAGCCATATTTGCCGTACATGGCAATGCAATCACGATAAACCAGTTCGAAGAGCGGCACCACGGTTGCGCCCAGCTTGCTCATCAGGTTGGCGTCGTGGTAGGAGCGGCCACTGACACCCGTGAGGCCCTCAAAGAAATCGCTATGCGGGATGGCCCATTCGCGTCCGCACTCGCTGCCGAAAATGCCGAACACGCCGCGCGAATAATCAGACAGTGCCTGCTTCCATTTCATATCGTCCCAGCGAGTGAGCGGATGCGCCGGGTCAAAGCATTCCTGGAGACCGGCGGCGTAAGTGGTGTCGATGAAATAGGCATCGGCCGCGCAGAGGTCCTTGACGGCCGGCAAGTTCTGCGGGCGCCTGGCCAGGTCGAGCGCCATTTGGGAGCAAGTGAGGTAAGCGGTGCCACCGGCCCAGTGACCGCCACGAGCCAGTTTGCCGTCCGGCGTCTTCATGATCAGCTTTTCGTCCCAGGAAGGGGAATCCCGGTAGATGTCCTGGTAATTGTCGTGGAGACAGAACAGGTAGCCGAGTTTGCGCACCCGTCGGGCGCAGTCCGCGAACGCGGCGTCGCCGCCGCACTCAGGCGCCGTGGGTAGAATGTCCGGATGCTGATTGTCATAGCCGCGATGGATCCAGCCACCCATTGTGAAGAGGACCTTGTCCAGCTTCAGATCACGTTTGAGGTGTTCGGCCACTTGCGCCGACTCGTCAAACGTCCAATTGACGCGCACGGATTCCTCCTTGGTGCTCTCCGCGTTCATGCGGCGGTCCAGGGTACTCCAGAGCTTGAAATTGATGGCGCCAAACAATCTGGCCCGCTGGGGATTGGTCTTCAGCTTCTCGTCCCACGTAACCAACCAGCCCTTCTCCTGGGCCACCTTCCGATAGGCTTGGGCGATGGTCACATAATCGCCTATGCCGAGGAATTGGATATCGAAGGACTTGGCGGATTTGGCAAGTACCAATGAAGCTGAGAGCCTGTGACGCCCGGCTGGGGACGGGGTCTGGGTAACCGTGCTTTTGAGTTCAGCGGCGACATAGGGATCATGCCAGGTGATCATCGCGGCGGCGCCACCTTCCACAATGCCCAGCATCTCCATGTGGCAACCCTCGTATTCAAAGGTGCCGAAGCGATGCGTGAAGCTGAGTCCGCTGTCGGCCGGCACCAACAATCCTTCCCGGACGGGCACGATCACGTAGCCCTTCGCCCCGTCCGTCGCGGCGAACATGTCTTTCAGCAGGGAGATGCTCGTCACTTCGAGCGCCGCATCCGCTTCATAACGAACCTCCACCGTCTTTCGGTCAGCTAGGGCGTGCATCCGTACGCGCAGCGTCGCCGCCGGTTGCTCGCTCAGCGGGCGGAAGGTAGCGACAAGACTGCTGCCTTGAGACGCCACCTCGCAGCGGGCCAGCTCCACGTGGCGGGGCTTACCGCTGACCTGAAGCGTTGCCTCTCCGAAGCGGGCTTGATTCGTGCCGGTGCCCCAGAGAACGCCGGTCCGCTTGTCCAAAATGTCGCAATGCCCTGTTGCCCCCGAGAGGGTGAGGCGGAAGAAGGGGGTTTCAATTTTCGCTGTGGCCTGCGGGTGCTCCGCCGCGAAGCCCTTGAAGGCAAGGGCGCAGACCGCCAACAGGGTGATGGGCCTTAGCATTTGCCGGAAGTACGTGGTTTTGTTTTCATGTTCGCAGTCCTCACAGGGTCTTCATCCTCGTCGTGCCGGGCCTTCACCACTCAGACAAGGCGGACAGTTTTGGGGCCTGGCCAGTGCCTGCATCCGTGGGGGGCTTCGGCACCAGCAGCACAGCGAGCCGGGTAGTGCTGATGCCGGTCAGGTGAATGGCCAGCTTTCGGATGCGCTCGTTCTTCGCTTGGCGCTCGGGGTGAGGGGAAGCCGGCAACGGCTGGGCGTCCATGATCTGGAAGGTAGCGCCCGCGGGCGATAGAATCTCCGCGTGAAGCTGCGCGCCGGCTTGCTGGAGGGTTGCTGTACAACCGTCGTCCTCGATTCTTACGCTGGCCGGCGTGTGCATGAACCACCAGAGCTCGATCGGCTTGTCGGCTTGAATCTCGTCTTGCACTACAACCTTCTCGCGATCCAGTAGTGCAATCCCGCGCCAGACACGGCTCGCATCCCTGGCATAGGCAGGAGTGAGGTCGGCAATGGCAAACGCCCGTTTCGGCATGGATTCAAAGCGAGTGATCCGTGAGTTGGCCGCCGGGTCCTGGTCGGGTGTTCCACTCGGGTTAATCACCAGCGTATTGTGGCCGTCGGCGCGGAGGCGATAGTAGTTCCACCGTTGGCCGCCGAAATAGCCCGGTAGGTTGTAATCATCCTCACCCAGGTCCATGGCCCAGCGCACACCCGCGGCGTCGAACACAAAGCTGCCGAGGTCAAGGTGGCTGTGGTTGGCTTTGTTGTCACCCGCCTTGAACCCGACGAATAGGGCTTTCGGGTTATCCCAGTCGCTGCGCAAGACGGCGACCTCGGCTTCACGGAAATACTTGTTCAGGGGGAGACCGGCCGCTTTGGGGTTGGTGCCCGCCGGGTCGTACCAGAGCAGGTCCAGCGCGGTGGGTTTGGTGGCCCGGCGCTCATACCAGGCGAGCACCGGCTGGTTGAATTGGTGCGCCAGCCAGAACATTTGGGAAGCGAAAATGGCGTGGTCGCCGCCGTCGGCGTAATTGAAAGTGCGGCCCAGCGGCCCGGTCAGATAAATCGGAAACAGGCCGGTCTGCTCAAACGCGCCGATTTGCGATAGACCGAAATCCGTGCCCAGCGCGGTCTGTAGTCCGGCGAGGAATACGACATTGTAAAATGTGGCGTAATTCCAATACCCCGGGCCTTCCTTCCATGCGCCGTCGGGCGCAAACTCCGCTATGGCAAGCTGGATGGATTCCAGGGCATTATGCAGGATTTCACTCGCGAGTTGTGGCTCGACTTCCGCCAACGCCAGCGCTCCCATGCCGATCCCGCCGTTGCAGACTTGGTTCCAATTGTGGCGCACCCTGGTCCAGCCGCTGTGCGCGCGATAAAGTGGAAGGGCGGCCTTCAGGCCCTTTTCCACCATCGCTTGCTGCAACGCGGCGCGCTGCTCGGGCGTCCACACCTCATAAAGCCAGTCGTAACCGATGGCGAACGCATACGTCATCTCCGCCGTGTCGAGGAAATGCCGCGGGTTCCAGTCCGGGAAGCTGGCCGCGGCGGCCAGTTCCTGCCAGGCGCGCTCCGCATACCGCTGGTCGCCGTCCAGCCGGTAAAGCAATGCCAGGGTATAAACCCGGTTCACGATCCGGCGGCTAGTGGCTAGCAGGCGGAGTCCATCAGGTATCTCATACCGCGATGGCGGCGCGCTCATGAGGTCCTGAGCCTGGGCCTGAAGCTTCGTATGCCAGGACTGGAGCTCTGAGTCCGAGGCTATCCGCTGCTTTAACTGAG
>Ga0187880_1001332_pt1 | contig 19700 bp, 8 predicted proteins | sample June2016WEW_19_4_FD_132998 | JGI IMG/M metagenome (GOLD analysis project Ga0187880, IMG submission 132998) | Peatland microbial communities from SPRUCE experiment site at the Marcell Experimental Forest, Minnesota, USA - June2016WEW_19_40 | ecosystem: Environmental > Terrestrial > Soil > Wetlands...
CCGTCTGATTCGGGTTGCTGAAGTCTGACGTGAACGAGCCCGCGAACGTCGTTGCTCCGGAGAGCAAAAACACCGCGAGCCACTTAAACATGAGTTTATGCATAGTGTTGAGGTTGAATACTGTGTTTGGTTGACTTACTCTGGGGATTCCTCGCGCCCCTCCGCCTGGATTGCTGAACGCCGAATTGGTTCGACACCAACTCGACTCATAAGCACCCTTTCGCCGTGGCCAGACAGAAGACCTGCAAGGATCATGGCTACTGTTTACCTAATTCCACCGAACCGGTGCAAGAAGAAAATTAAAAAAATAAACGTCCGCTACGGCCCGGGGCCATTGACAAAGTTGTTGGGAAGCCTCGGTGGCACATTATGGAGTGCGGCGGCAAGCGAAGCGCGACGCCGCTTTGGTTGAGGGTGATGCTGGCGGATGGATCGGGGGATCACTGCTGCTTGGGAAAGCGGCGTCGCGCTTCGCTTGCCGCCGCACTCCAAGGCGGCTTTGTCAACGGCCCTGCCGCTACGGCACCACGACCCGGTAGAACTGACGTGTGCCCGCCGGAACGTTCGTGAGGGGAGACGCAACGCCGGTCAGGGTCGAGAACGGACCGGCAGCGTTGGACGAAGACTGGAGCTCCCCGTACGGCCAGGATAGAATCAAGTTTGCGCCCGCCGCCTGGATGGCCAGGACCGGCCGGGCCGAGGCCGAGAAAGTCAGATTGTCAATCGCCAAGCCTTGGCCTTTGCCGGTCGCGTCCGCCATTGACCAGACCAGCCAAAGCGCCGCGCCCGGCGGCCAGTTGGTAATCACCTGGCCCGTGACGCTCAAGGCCACCTGGTTTGGCGTCGCGGTGCCGTCCACCGGCACCGGTGTCGTGGCGGCGGGCGCCGTGGGAAAACTCACGTCCAGGCTGGGCAGGAAGGCGGTGAGGTTTGTCGAGAAGCCGTTCGTCGCCACCGGGTCAATCAAATAGCCGAAGGAAAGCCGTTTGGCCACCGCCGACTGCCGCCACAATTCGCCGGTGAAACTCAGGGTCATCTGGTTGAGGACGAAGCCGGTGCCGTTGACCAGGCGGAGGCCAAAGGCCGTCGGTCCCGTGCTGCTGGTCGCCAGCAGGCCCAACGCACGGTTGGCGCTGGGGGCGGGGCCGTTGGTCGAACCGAAGCTGATTAGCCCGCCGGTGCTCTGGTCGCCTTCACTGGCTCCTAGCTTGGCTGCGAGGGATGCGAGACCGTACCATCCGGGCATTGTGTTGGAGAGCCCCAGGCCGCCAAGCCCACCCGGCGTCTGGGCCGGGAAGGCCAAGCCGAACGGATTGGCCAATGAGTAGGTCACCCCATTAATCGTCACCGGGTTGGCGGCATCCACGGTATTGGTTCCGGGATTGGGGAGCGAATCGAAATTCTGGGCATAGACCGAGCCGGCCACGGCGTAAACCATCTGGGCCGGGGAGGTCACCAAGCCAAAGGTGGCCGTGGTATAACCCGACCAAGGACTGGAAAGCGGCGGACCGTTGGCCCCGGTGAGGTTGTGATGGTTGGGATTGCGGGCCCGGGCCATGATCACGGCGTTGCCATTCAGTGCGATCGGAGAGTGGTAAACCAGCGCTTTGGGCGAGACCGCTCCGCCGGGCAGGCGCGGGTCAGAGCCATCCGTGCAATAATAAATCGCCGCGCCGGGCGGGCCGCTCATCGTGAGCGTCATCCCGGGGGAAATTGACCCGCCATTGGAACTGAAGACCGGCTTGGCCAGGAGGTTTGTGTCCATGAAATGGAGCCGGTCGCGGTACCATTGCTTGAGGAAGTCCACTTCTCCCTGGTAAGTGCCCGGGAAATTATAGGAATAGCCCGAAATCGAAACAGTTCCCGAGCGGGGCGTGGTGTAGCCGGGCCATCGCGCGGCCTCACGCGGCTGCTCTTGACGCACCTGGGCCACCAGCGCATCAATGTCCGCATAGATGTGATTGGTGGAAAACAGGCCCGTCCGCAAATCCTCATAGCGGTCAATCCATTTCTGCCAGAAATCAATGTCCGTGAACAGCCGGTTCCACCATGTGTAGTAGAATTCAGCCCCATAGGTGACATTCGGGGCGAACCAATTCAACGGGTTGAAGTCGCGTCCGTCCGTCGAGCCTTGCGACCGGTCAAAATCCCAGATCGGGCCGAAAATGATCTTTCCCTGGCGCGGTTTATAAAAATACGTGCTCAAGACCAGGGCATCGGCATCGAAGGTCATGATGTTGAGGATGTGGTAGTCTATCCACGAGTCCACATCTATATAGGCGGTATAACCCAGGACCGGATCCGTGTAGTTGGCCGCGTTGAGCGCGGCCCCAAAGGCGTTCATATAGTCCTGAATGTACTGCGCCTGTGGCGCCCGCTCGGGCGTCGTGATGTCCGCTTCCTTCGGATCGCCATAGAGTATCGTCTGCCCGGCGGCGTTAAACCCGCTCTCCCCGGGTCCCAATCGGTCAATGCTCAGCATGTACCCGCCGGTGACCGCCGGCGCAGTGTTATCGTCGGGTTGGAGTTTGTTGATGTTGACCCGGTCTGCGCCGCGTTTGATCTTCTCCATTAGCACGTAAATGCCGTTGTAATTCGCGGGCGTGACCGGCCCGCCGGTCGTGTTGATATAGACCTCCATCAGGCGCGTGCGCGGGGCGTAGCGGCCAATTTCGTTGCTCAACTCATAGATGAGCGGATTATGGATGAGCACCGGCTCGAACAAATCCGGGGCGTAGAAGGCCCAGTCCGCGCCGGGCGGCATTTCCAGCGGCGAGCAGTCCGTGCCGTTATTCAGTTCGTCCCAGAACTTGACCGACCACGCTTGTTTGGGCAGGTAGCGCGTGCTGGAACCCCGGACATGGAATCCCCCCCGGCTGCTCAAGCTGGGCGCGTTGGTCAGCAAGGTCTCGCCATTGACCGGCTCGTAAAATGAGAAATTGGCAAACTGCTCCGGGTCGCCCGGAAAAATCGGCACCGCGCCCGCGCCGAAGTTATAAATGATCACGGCGGGCAGGTCGGACGTGATGTTGGCAACGTCTTTGGTGATTTGAATGTAGTTTTCGCTGTGCATGGGCCCAGGCAACAGTTCGGGGACGAACGCCCGAGCCCGCACCTGCACGCTGTTGGTGATGGCCAGCGGACCCGCCAGGACCGGCGAAACATCCGTCGGGACGGTGCCATTGAGAGTATAGCGAATGACAGCGCCCGAGACCGGAACGCTCACGCTCAACGAGAACGGAGTGACGAAAGTCCCGCCCGCCCGGGAAAACTCGGGCTTCGGCGTGAAGCCGGCCCCAGCCGGGGTGTTGGGGGCCCCCGGCGTCGGCAAGGTGTAATAGCCGATGGCGCCGAGCAGGACCTGGTCCACGCCGTAGGAAATATCCGTCTGCTGGGGTGGATAGGCCGGGGCGAAGACCGACACCAGGTTGGCCTGCGGATCCACCAGCGCCAGAAAGCCACCCGCCGCCGGCAGTTTGAAGTTAGTGTGCAGCTCGCCAGTCACCGCCGTCCGGTTCTTGCCGGAAGCGAACACGACGAGGTAATCGCCGGCCGCCAACACATAGCCGGGAAATCCCCATTGGGTCAGGTTCGTGGCCTCCGTGGTCAGGAACCAGCCGGAGAGGTCCACGGCGCTGCCTGTGCCGTTGTAGATTTCGATCCAATCCGAACTGTCGCCGTCTTCGTCGAGCAACGTGGTTTTGTTAGCGGCCATGAATTCCGAGATCTGCAGGCTGGTCGGCGGCGCCAACCGGTTCAACGTGTAGCTCCAACCGGCCCCCGGGTAAACGTTGGTCTGACCCGCCACGCTTAGGATGTCCGCGTCGGCTGCCCAGCTCACCTGGACGATGCCCATCGTCGGCTCCGGAAAATCGAAGACATACTGCCAGGGCGCGTAGGCCGTCACATTGGTGGCCGGCACGTTATTGATCAACAGGTTCGCGGCCGCTACGCCAGTCACCGCCTGGTTAAAATGCACCTCGACACTCCGCAAAGCGGGCACGATGGACTGCCCGGCGGGAAAGGAGGGGGCCGCCGCCCCGCTCCGCACGGGCGTGTCCGGCGTAACCTGGATCACGGGTAATCCCCCCGCCTTGATTAAGATGTAATCCACGTCAAATGCCGTCATCGCGCCGGAGATGGCCGTAATCCCGGCAAAACCCGCGCACGGCGACGGGTTGATTCCCGGAGTGTAATCCCAGCTAAGCTGCCAGCCGGGCGGCTCGGCCGTATTGCCGTCGGCGGGCCATGCCTTGGCAAAGACGTCGTTGACCCCGCCCTTAGACGCGGTATTGGGCTCCTGGCGCAATCGCAGCCAATACCACTGGCCCATCTGCCAGGCGAACTCCTGCCCCGGCCCCCAGCCCGCGAGGTCGTCCAGCAACGTGAGGTAGTTGCCCGATTGGCCCTCGCTGTTGCCATTCCCAAACACGTAATTGATCCCCTCATTCGTAACCGAGTTAACGCCCACGGCCAAGCCGCCGAGGTACCCGTCGCCGGGCTGGAAACTGAGGACGCGGACGCGCGCCAGTACTTCCTGAATCGTGTGGTTGTAGCCCGGCAACTCGTAGAGCAGGTGGCTGCGACTGCCCCCCGCCGTGACGACGTGCAAAGCCCCGCCGGTGACATAATAATCGTTCGCCCCGCACACAACCCAGTTCGCTCCGAGAGTGCTCCCAGAAAAGCTATCTTGAAAACCATTGACCATCGTGCCCGCGTCAACGGGCAGAAGATATTGGGCGCAGAGCTTGTAACCGGGTAGCAAACCAATGCCGATGGCGAGCAGCGTCCGTGAGAAACTCACCAACGCATGCTCAAGGCTGTTCATCAATACACGCCAAGATAAACAGTATTGATAGGGCGTCAAATGATTCCCTTATCCTGCCCTAATCTCGGGGCCTCAGCGCACGACCTTGAGCTCGCCTCGCGGATTCACCGCAACCTCGCGGGCGCCCGCCGGAATCTCCGCCAGTGTCGTTTGGCCTCCCGGCCAGCGGACCCAAATCTGCTTGGGCTCCTCCGGCCGGCCCAGCACCTCCGTCGAACTGTCCTGCGACCAATAACCCGAGCCCGCATGGACCTCGCGCGCTGGCCCGAAACGGCCACCGAAGTTGAGGCGGATTACCCCGCCGATGCCTTGGGGATTGCCAGCCGGCCCCTGCAGGCGCACGCGCAGGCCAGGCCGACCCCGGATGTTCCGGAAAAGCCGGGTTTCAGCCCCGTTCTGGGCAACCACCAGGTCCACCCGGCCATCCCCATCGAAATCTCCTACCGCAGCGCCGCGTTGTTCTCCATAGACCGTGACGCCGCTTTCGGATCCGGGAACGGCACGGAACCCTCCGTGGCCATCGCCCTGCAACCACAACCCGCGTCCCGCATCGCAGCGCGGGACTTTGGCCTGCGTCGCGAAAAAGTTCTGGCTCAAGAAGACATCCTCGTTGCCATCGCCGTCATAATCCGCCACGCAGGCTCCGAACGCCGGGGCGAACTGCGCCTCGCGCGGCAGCGGCACTGCCAGAAAATGGTTGGTGCGGTTGAGGAACAGCATCGAGGGGAGGGTAGTGACGGTCAGCCGCCGTGCCTTGGTCAGCGCCGGGCCGGCTATGTCCTCGACCGTCGCCCGGGCGTAAGCGGCATAGGTCGGGAATCGGGTGCGCAAGAACGGAAGGGCGGCTGCCATCGCGTCAAGATCGCGCTCCGGCACCTCGCGTAGCGTGGCCGGGTCTCGTGTCGCCTCCAACAGGTTTAGAGCGCCGCTGCCGTCAAAGTCGCCTGCGTAAAGCACATAGGGGAACTCGGGACTTGCGTGTTGCACGGTGTTTAGGCCCCAGTTGGTGGCCAGGATGTCCAAGTTCCCATCACCGTCGAAATCACCTACCGTCACCCCGTTCCACCAGCCCAGGAATTCCCCCAAACCCAGATCGGCAGTGATCTCCCGCAAGTGCCCGCGGTCGTTGTGAAACACCCGGATAGGCCCCCATTCGCACGCTAAAATCAGCTCCGGCCAGCCGTCTCCATCCAGGTCGCTCCAGACCGCTCCGCTCACCATCCCGACCCCTGCCAACTGCGCCGTGTTCTCCCTGTCCAACTCCCAAGTGCCCCGCCGCGGCCGCCATAGTTGCGATTGCGCCGCCTCCGGGTAACGGCCCGGCACGCTCCGTCCCCCCACGAACAGGCCAAGCTGGCCAGTCCCTTCGTAGTCCGCCATTGCCAACGGCCCAACGCTCGCACTGCCCGCGGGGATGACACCTGCCGCCGCGGCCTGCCCCGGCGCGAACTCGTTCACGGCCGCGCCCGTCGCCTGCCCGTCCTCGTAATTCGCCGCGCCGACCAGCAGGCGGCGGCTTCCATCGGGGCGGATCCAACCCAGCACGGTCGTCTGGTCCCGCGACGCGTCTTGGTTCCAGGGAGCTCCCTCCAGGCGCTGGAAATGCCCCTGGCCATCATTCCGAAAAACCGCCAGCCGGCCTCCTTTGCCGCTCGCCACCACCAGGTCATCCCACCCGTCGCCATCCACATCGAACCAGCCTACCCCGGGGCCAAGTTGGCTCAAACGCCGCGGCAGCAGCGGTTGGCGCTCAAAATCGTCAAATGGGTCCTCATGATGGGTGTGCTTCAGCCGTTCGCTGACGTCCTCGAACACCGGGGGCGGAGTCGGTGCAACCCTCGAATTGACCTGGGCCGGCCCCGTTGGTTCCGGCCCGCCATCAACCGGCTCAAAAATCTCGTACAGGCAGTTGGGCTGAGCGTCAGCAACCGTGCTGCGCCGGCCGCTACGCCACGCCACTTCGATCCGCAGCCGATTGGTCACACTCCCCGCCGCGAAGACCCGCAGAGCCTCGTCGCAGGACAAGTACCTGCCACCGCACATCATCTCCTGGCTTTGGATGACCGGTCCGCCGCTGACGGTGATCCGCGCGCCTATGCCGGCCATGTTCGGCGGCCGGCCTTTCAGCCGCACCGCCACGCGCGGCGCGGCCGATTCGTTGCGGTAAACCCCCAGCCCGCCATTGAGGTTGTTCACCACCAGGTCCAGATCCCCGTCGTTATCCAGGTCCCCCAAGGCCATGCCGTGCGCGACGCCGACCTGGTCGAAGCCCCAGGCCGCGCTGCACTCCGAAAAAGTCAGGTCGCCCCGATTCCGGAAGGCCAGCTTTGCCTGCCGCAGCGGCGGCAGCATCAGCAGTTTCTGCGGAACCTTCGCGGGAGGGTAGGGCCCGTTGGCCGCGATGCGCGCCTGCGCGTCCCGATCCTGTGTGTCGAACATGTGACCGGTTGTCGCCAGCACGTCCTCATAGCCATCGAGGTCCACATCCAGGAAAATCACCGACCAATTCCATTCGCAATTGTCCAGCCCCGCATAGGCGGCGATCTCCGCATACGTTCCGTCGCCGCGGTTCCATTGCAGCACCGTGCGGTCCAGTTGCGGCCGGTCCGCAAAGTCGCCCACCCGGATCGCGTAGGGATCCATCGCCGCTATCTGCATCAGGCGGCGCCCATGGTCGCGGCTCATCATGTCCGACACCAGGATGTCGTCCCGACCGTCCCGATCAACGTCCGCAAAATCCACCGCCATCGAGAAAGTCGGCGTGTGCCGGATTGCCAGTTGTGGCATCGCCCGAAAATGGCCATGACCGTCATTGATCCAGATCCGGTCCGGAGAGTGGAAGTCGTTGCACACATAAAGATCGGGAAACCCGTCCCCGTTCAGGTCGCGAAACGCGGCGGTCAACCCCCAATCTCGTGGAGCTTCCTTTAGCGCGTGACCCTCCTCGTCTAAAAACGTTCCGTCCGTCCACGAGAGCGGACTGAAATGTCCGTGGCCGTCGTTCCGGTAGAGCATATGCGGCTCTCCACTCTCCAGCACCCGCCCTTCAGGTGTCAGTTCCAGGTGGCCCTTGTCCTGCGGCAGAATCATCCGGCGCCCGCCCATATTCAGCAGGGAAAACCCGGTGGTGCGAATCGTCGTCGTTCGATAATTCGCGACATACAAGTCCAGCGTCCCATTGCCGTCTATGTCCCCCAGCGCGCATGTCATCGCCCCGTATTCGTGAACCAAACCCGAATCTTTGGCCTCGGTGAAATGCCCGTGACCGTCATTCAAGAAAAGCCGCGTGCCGGTCCCGATGCCGTTAATCAGGAGGTCGAGAGTGCCGTTCCCGTCCACGTCCGCAAACGTGGCTCCCGTTGAGAAATTGCCCGGAAAATCCAGACCGGCCGCAGCGGTTACATTCGTGAACCGCCAGCCCCCAAGGTTCTTGTAGAGCGCAACATGCCCTTCAAGGGAGCACACGAAAATGTCGCACAAACCGTCCCCGTCAACATCTCCGAGGGCCACGCCCGATCCATTGAGGCGGATTTGGTTTTGCGCAGCATTCTGGTCACTCAGGGTGTTGGTGAACTCAATACCCGTTTCTCGAGGATCCATCAGCGTGAAGCCGGCATGGCCCTTCGCTGGAACCTTCAGCGGCAGACAGCGATACCCGGGCGTTTGGCCCTCCGCTCCGGCGCCGACAGCGACCAGGAGCAATGGTAGAAAGAGCAAGAAACAGGTGCGCATACAAACTGTCTGGAGAGGTTTATCAACGAGTCTGGCGAACGTCACCTTGGACATTCACTACTACTTCCTTTGCCTTCGGGGGCAGGTCTGCCGTCACCGATCGTCCGCCCGGCCAACGCACCCAAATACCCGTAGGCTCCGTTGGTATCCCCATCACTTGAACCGTGCTGTCCTGCGACCAGTAACCCGATCCCCCGTGGACTTCCCGAGCCGGTCCGAACCGGGACCCGAACTTGAGCCGCACCACCGCCCCGATCCCACGCGGGTTAGCGCCCGGACCCTCCAGCCGCACACGCAGACCGGGTTTAGCTCGCACATTGTGAAACAACCGGGTCTCGCCGCCATTCTGACTCACCACCAAATCTGTTCTCCCGTCCTCATCGTAATCACACACCGCCGCGCCCCCTTGCTGCCCATAGACCTTCACGCCGCTTTCCTGCCCGGGCACCGCTCGGAATCCGCCCTTCCCATCGCCCTTCAGCCACAAGCCTCGTCCCGCGTCGTACCGCGACGTGTCGCTGCCCACCGCAAAAAAATTCTGGCCCAGGAAAATGTCCTCGTTCCCATCGCCATCGTAGTCGGCAACGCAAACCGCGAAACAGGGGGCAAGTTGTGCTTCCAGCGGCAAGACTCGTGCCTCGAAGTGATCACCCCGATTCAGAAAAACCGTCGTCTCCAGCCAGTCCGCCTCGCAATAACGGATGCCGCTACGGCGGTCGCCTATTACCTCCTCGATCCCAGCCTCCGCCCAGGCTTGGTGCGTCGGAAACCGCTCGACCAGGTAGGGGATAGCCTGTGTGACGAGCTCTCGCATCTGGCTCGGCACGTACTTGTCCATTTCCGGCTCGAAATGACTCTCCACCAATTGGACGCTCCCATCTTGCGTGAAATCCCCGTAGTAGATCCGCAACGGCTTCTTCCGATACCGCTCGTGCTTGCTATTCCGCCCCCAATTGGTGGCGATGATGTCCAGCCGGCCGTCCCCATCCAAATCCCCCGTAGTAACCCCATTCCACCAGCCCTTGAACTGCCCCAATCCCAAGTCCTGAGTGACCTCCCGCAACTGCCCGCGCTCGTTGTGAAACACCCGCACCGGCCCCCATTCGCACGCCAAAATCAAATCCGGCCATCCGTCTCCGTCCAGGTCGCTCCATACAGCCCCGCTCACCAGCCCAACATCCCGCAGCCGCGCCGTGTTGGCTTCGTCCAACTCCAGCGTCCCTTTCCGTCCATGGTAAAGCCGCGAACTGGCCGGCGCAGGATACTGCCCACCTTTGACCCGCCCCCCTGCAAACAAGTCCAGTTCGCCGTCTCCGTCATAATCAGCCACCGCCAGAGGCCCAACACTCGAATCCCACGCCCCCGCAACCTCGGCCACGTGCTCCTGCCCCATTCCATAAGCGATCACCGCTCCGCCGCTCGCTTGGCCATCCTCGTAATTCGCGCTGCCCACCAACACCGCGCCCTTCCCCCAGCCCACGATTGAGGTTTGATCCCGGCCTGCAATTCCCGTCCAGGGAAGCTCGATCGACCGCTTAAACCCCCCTCGCCCGTCGTTCTGATACCAAGCCAACTGGCCTCCTTTCCCACTGCCGATGACTAAGTCCTCCCTCCCCTCCCCACCAACGTCCCACCAGCACACCCCAGGCCCCAACTGGCTCAGTCGTTTAGGCAAGGTGGGCTGGCGCCGGAAGTCGTCAAACGCTTCCTCGTGATGCACGTGCCCCAATCGTTCGCTTACATCCTCAAACACGGGTGCCACCGGCTGTGGCGGCTGGGGGCCAGGGGACTGGTCTGCGCCGGCTTCAGCGATTTCGTACAGGCAATTAGGCCGAGCCTCAGCTACCAAACTGCGTTTGCCGCTGCGCCAGGCGACTTCAATCCGCAGCCGGTTAGTCAGGCTGCCAGCCGCAAAAACCCGCATCGTGTCGTCGCAGGAGAGATAGCGGCCGCCGCACGTCATTTCTTTGGCCTGAGTCACCGGTCCGCCGGTCACCTGAATTCGTGCCCCGATTCCCTGCGTGTTGGGAGGCAGACCGCGCAGACGCACCGCGATCCGCGGGGCCGAGGTGTTGTTTCGATACAATCCGGCCGCCTCATTCAGATTGTTGACGATCACATCCAGATCCCCGTCATTATCCAGATCAGCCAGACATGCCCCTTGCGAAATCGTCGCAGCGTTGAAGCCCCATTGTTGGCCAACCTCCTCGAAGCGCAGATCGCCCCGATTATGGAACGCTAGGTTGGGGGTAGCCAACGGCGGAAACATCTTGCGCAACGCAAGGTCCTCCACCGAACGAATCTTCTTCGACGCGGTCGCTTGCTTAATGCCGTTCTGCACGTCCAGGTTCATGTTGTCCCGCACGAAACCGTTGGGGATTAATACGTCTTCGTAGCCATCGAGGTCCACGTCCAGGAAGATCGGCGCCCAGGACCACTCGGAAGCTTCCAGGCCGGCGTATTGAGCGATCTCGGCGTAAGTGCCGTCACCCCGGTTCAGAAACAGCGTGTTGCGGGGATACTGGATAGGCTCGGAGGTCGAGTCCGGCATGGAGGTCTCGGCGTACATGGCGTTGCGCTGCGTCAGGCGCCGTCGATGGTCACGGCTTAACATGTCCACGACCATAAAATCATCGTAGCCATCCCGGTTCAGATCGGCGACATCAATTCCCATCGAAGAGAAGCTCGTCTCCCGCTGGGTGAAGGGCGGGGCCAGACGGAAGCGGCCATGGCCATCGTTGAGCCAAAATCGGTCAGGAGAGAGGAAGTCGTTGCACACGTAAATGTCGGGCCAGCCGTCTCCGTTGAAATCGTGAAACACGACGGACAGCCCCCAATCGAATGGCGGTTCTGTCAATGGCTTGCCTTCCTGGTCCAGAAAGGCGCCTCCGGTCCAAGAGACGGCTTGAAAATTGCCCTGCCCGTCATTTCGGAGGAACAAGTCCGGCTCGCCCAGTTCTTCCCGGCCCAAACGGCCTCGGCCTTGCTCGTCCAATTTTGTATGGAAGCGAAAGCGATTGGTCCACTCCGGGTCCGTCAGTGGTTGGCCGTTGATCAGCGCGACCTCCGCCTTGTTGTTGACCATCCTCATGCTGAACCGCGTGCCCGGAGCGTCCATGATCGTCGAGGCTCGGTAGTTGGCAATGTAAAGATCCAGCCGGCCCGTCCCGCTTGTATCCGCCATGGCCAGAGACGTGCCCCCGCACCCAGCATTGAGCACCTGCGCGCTCTCCCTGAAGTGCCCATGGCCGTCATTGATAAAGATATGCGTGCCTTGGCCGATTGAATTGACCAGCAAATCCAGATGGCCATCACCGTTGATATCCGCAAACACTGCTCCAGTGGCATCCAGATTCGTGCACGTGATCCCCGCTCGCTCTGTGATATCCTCGAATTTCCAGTTGCCCAGGTTGCGATACAACCGGCTGCCTCCCCCAAAACCACAAAAAAACAGATCGCACCAGCCGTCTCCGTCCACATCCCCAGCGGCTACCCCCGACCCGTTGGGCAGAATCGTGTTCGTCAGAGACCGCGATTCGGGCAGAGAATTGGTGAACCAGATGCCCGTTTCTTGCGGAAGCAGAAGCGTAAACCCCGCCCGGCCATTGGGGGGAATCGTCAGCGGTGCGAAGCGATACCCGGGCCCCTCCTGCCACGTCTGCGCGCCGGCCACCGTGTGGAGCAGGAGCGCGGCGATCCAAAGCAAGAGCCGGAAAACCAAGCCCTGCCGAGCGAGCATCCCAATGCGCTCGCGGGCAATCTTCAGCCTGCAATCAAACTCAAGAATCATACGCTCTCTCGGATTTGCCTCGCCAGTCTCCTTACGGTGCGCTGCCACGGGCGCTTAGCTGTTCGATCCTCGTGATGAATTCCCTGGCCTTTCCATTCCCCGGCTCCAAACGCAACGTCGTTTGAAATTGCTCGAGCGCCTCGCTCAAGCTTCCCTGTCGGGCTAACGCGATGCCCAAGTTCAAATGGCCTTCGGCATAATCCGGGTTCAAGCGGACTACCTGCTCGAATTCCGCCGCCGCCTCGGAAAACTTCCCCAGCAGGCCCAGCTCCATCCCGAGGTGGTCGTGTGCCTCCCAGTAGGAGGGGCGGAGCCGAATCGCGTCGCGCAAGCTGCCGATTGCCTCGCTTCGCTTCTGCTGCTTTTCCAGGACCTCAGCCTCCAGCAGACACACCCGCGCATCGTCCTGATGCCACGTTCGAGCCTTCCCATATTGCCGGAGCGCCTCTTCCAGGTTCCCCTGGCTCGAGCACACCTGGCCCAGTTCCACGTAGAGCTCCGCCACGTCCGGACGCAACCCCAAAGCTTGCTCGAGCCACTGCCGAGCTTCATCATATTTCTGTTGCCTCGCCAGCAAGCGCCCTAATTGCAGGTAGGCAGCATGGTGTTCCGGCGCCAGTTCGCGCACGATCCGCATTTGTTCTGTCGCCCCGGCCAAGTCACCGATGCCAGCCAGAAACTCCGCATAATTATGGTGAAGCCAGTGTTCATGGGGATCCTTCTGGAGCGCCTCTTGATAGACCCGGCGCGCGTTCTCAACCATGCCCGGCTGTTGGCGAAGTCTGCATTCCGCCAGTTCTCCCGCCAGTTTCTGGACCTGGTGGTTATGGTTAAGCTGTTGGCTGAACGGCGCGTCCGCTAGGCGCCGGCCAATCTCTTCCAGCACCGTGCACCGATTCCAATCCGTCAACCCCAGGTCCCGCGCGCAAACTTCGCGTCCCGCCCACTCATTCCTCCGATGGCTGAGTATGCTCGCCGGCAGGCAGGTCGAGACTTTTTCTGCCAACGCGCGAGCCAGACGATAATTCCCCTCGAAGTTCAGGTGTACATGCTCGTAGAAGCATTCCTCCCCGGGAATTTGGCCCGACCCCATGGACACCAGAGCCCCCTCTGCGTCCAGGTAGATAACCCCCTGTCCCGAGTAACGGCGCGCAGCCTCCGCAATCAAGCCGTTGATCTTCGAATCGGCCCGAAAGGGCAAGCTGTCCAGGTCTCGAGCCTGCCCGAAACTCCGCCGCGCTGCCTCGGAATTCGTCACCGCCAGAATGCTTTGCCCCAGTCGGAAATGCGCGTCCGCGAAGTTGGGGCTGAGTTTCGTCGCCTCCTCAAATCCCCGGATAGACTCAGCCAAGTTGCCGTGCTCGGCGTTAGTGACGCCGGCTTGGTAACCCCTTTCCCACTCTCCGAGCTTGGAACCGTCCAGCGTGGGCACGTGAACCGACCCAAAAGGCGCGCAGTCTCTGAGATTGCAAGCGATGCTGCTGAGGATAATCGGCACCCCCGCCCTCCGCCCCGCCAGGATAATGTCTTCCAGATTCTGGCGAAAGTTCGCATAGATGCGCTCTTTGCGCGGGTCGCCCGGTGGAATTTGCTGGTCCAGGAACATCTTCATGCCGCCCCAGTTTGCTGGCGTGGTTCGGCTCCCGCTCAATCTGCGGGTCAAAGCCACAAGCCATTGGCCGGTGCGTGTTCGCTGCAAGGCTAGATAACTCCGAACCCAGGCGTTGCGGGGCGCCTGCGCTCCAAAGACCCTGCTCCCGCCGAAGGGCCCAAGGAACTCATTGTTTCCCATGTAAACAATCCAAAGGTCCCCTTGGTAGCTGGCGCACTCCCGGGCTATTGGCAGAATCGCGTGCGAGTTGATCGCAGTCATGGCCGCGCAGACCACCTCGAACTTCTCGCCGGGAAATCGCTCGCGTAATGACGTTTCCAGATAACGGCCCACTCCAAAAGCGGGCCGTGGATCCCCCATGGCCGCGGACTCGCCAAACAGAAAGATGCGGTAAAGGGCCGCCGGCTTCTCGGCCTGCATCACCACCGGAGACGGGCTGCGGGCAAGCGCCGGAGGAAAAAAACGAAGCCCGAACCACCCATTCTCCACCAAAACCCCTCTTCCACCCAACTGCCTCCGGACGAAGAACGAAGTAGGATGGCCGAACCCAACGACACGCAGAACTGCCTCGAGCAAAACCAGGACTAAGAGCGGCCCAACCGTTGCCGTCAGGAAGCGGAACAGCCACCTGCGCCGGACCTGAAGCGGTGCGCCATCCGTTGAATCCCCTGCCGCCGGGCTTCCCCGCGGGACTCCTGAGGATAGCGAGGCCTTGGCCTCCTGTCGTTTACGCTTCAATAAGCCAAATGATAATCGCACCGGGTGGCGCAGCAAGCCTGATCAAGGCCGCCTAGGCATTGACCCGACTGGACGTCCAATCGCCTGGGCGCTAACCTCTCCCAGTTGCGCAGAACCAACCCAAAGCGTAAACCCGCCACGGCGACGCAAGCTCCCGCGGTAACCACCCGCAGCTGCGCCGCCCCGACCCCGCGTCGGCAATTGTGCTTTCGCTTGATCTCTGCGGTGGGAATCCCATTAATCCTTCTCCTGTCCGCCGAAGCCCTCCTTCGCTTGGCCGGTTACGGATATCATCCCCATTTCTTCCAGAAGCTGATGGTTCACGGCCGCTCCGTTCTTGCCGACAATCAGGAGTATGGCCGCCGTTTCTTTCCTCCCGGGCTGGTTCGTTATCCGCGACCCTTCACGATGCCGGCCGTGAAACCACCGGACACGCTGCGCATTTTTGTGCTCGGTGAGTCGGCGGCGATGGGCGACCCGGACCCCAAGTTCGGCTTGCCGCGAATGCTGCTAGTCCTCTTGCGCGAACGATTCCCCAACCGCCGGTTCGAGGTGATCAACGCCGCCATGACCGCCATCAACTCCCATGTGATCCTCCCCATTGCCCAAGACTGCGCCGCCCAGCCGGGAGACCTGTGGATCATTTACATGGGGAACAACGAGATGATTGGACCCTTTGGTTCCGCGTCCGTCTTCGGTGCTCAGGCGCCCGCTCTGCCTTTGGTGCGCGCCTCGTTGCTGCTCAAAACCACCCGCCTCGGCCAGTTGCTCGACGCGGGGCTGCACTTCATCCGTCGCGGCCATCAACCCTTGCCCGAGTGGGGCGGGATGGAAATGATGGCCAACCTGAAGGTCAGTCACGACGCGCCCGCGGTGGCCACAGTTTACAGGCATTTCGAACGAAACCTCACTGACCTGCTGGCTGCCGGCGTCCGCGCGCGTGTGCCGATTCTTCTCTGCACCGTCGCCACCAACATCAAGGATTGCGCCCCGTTCGGTTCACTTAACCGAGCCCACTTACGCGCTGCCGACCTCGCCGAGTGGCAGGCTGCCTACGATGCCGGAGTAACCCTGCAAAACAACGGCAGCCTGACCCAAGCCAGTGCGGCTTTCGAGCGAGCCGCCCGGATTGACGGCGACTTCGCCGACCTGGCTTTCCGGCGCGGAGAATGCTCTCGCCTCCTGGGGCAGGACACCGAAGCCGCCAGCCTATTCCGCCAGGCCCGTGACCAGGATGCCTTGCAGTTCCGGGCTGACGGCCGGATCAACCAGATGATTCGGCAGGCCGCCGCCGCATTCGCCGCCCAGCGCGTCAGCCTGCTGGACGCCGAGGAACTCTTGGCCACGAACAGCCCGCACGGACTGGTGGGCGCCGAATACTTCTATGAACACGTCCATCTGAATCCCGAGGGAAATTATCTCCTGGCTCGCTCCCTGGCCGAGCAGGCCGCCAAGGCGCTCTCGCTGGAAACACCTGGTCAATGGGTTCCGGAGCCCGAATGCCTTCGGCTGCTCGGATTAACCGATTGGAGCCGCTACGACGCACTCCAAATCATTCTGGACCGTGTCCAGGCGCCGCCCTTCACCCACCAGCTTGATCACGCGCGTCAGGTGGAAACCATCAACGAGCAGCTCGCCCGTTACCGGCTTGCCAGGAAGCCGGCCCAGGTCCGGCTCGAGGCGCGGCAGGTCTCAGAGGTTGTTGCCCGTCAACCCGAAGACCCCGATCTCCACTCGATTCTAGCCGTGTTGCTGGCAGCCGCGGGGGACGACTCGGGCGCCGAGGCCCAGTGGCGGGCGGTGATTGCTTTGCTGCCCCAGGTTGTGGACCCCCGCTTCAAGCTCGCCCAAATCCTGGACGGGCTTGGCCGCCTCGCCGAGGCATTCTCGCTCTACACCGAGTGTCTCCGCCTTGATCCTGAACATCACGAGGCCCGATATGCGCTGGGGTCGCTCTGCTTGCGCATGGACCGTCTGGCCGAAGCTATCCACCACCTCGATCTGGCAGTGCGACAGAGGCCCCAGTCCATCACAGCCCGACTGGCTTACGGACAGGCTTTGGCCCGAGCGCGGCGTCCGGCAGAGGCCGAGAAGCAATGGCGCGAAGTCCTGCGCCTGGACCCGAACAACGCCGCCGCCCAGACTCAGCTTAACACCCTCCACCAGTCAGGGTTTTGAGTCCGCGCCTCCCGTTTGCCGCTCCTGGATCCTGGCCATTAACGCTTTGGCAGGTTCAAAGTCAGGCCGCAGACGCAGGACGGTTTCGAGCTCAGCCAGTGCTTCCTTTGGCCGCCCCTGCTGCAGCCAGCTTGTCGCAACGTTGAAGTGAGCCTCCCAGTAGTCCGGGTTGAACTTCACCGCCTGTTGAAACTGCGCGAAGGCGTCCTCCGTCCGCTCCACTTTCTGGAGCGCAGTGCCAAGGTTGTTGTGCGCCGCGGCGTAATCCGGCATGATCTTCACGGCCTGTTCGAAATGGGGGATGGCCTCTTCGATCCGCCCGCTGCGCATCAGCACATTGCCCAGATTGTTGTGGGCCTCCACGTAGTTCGGGAAGATCCGCACCGCCTCCTCGTATTCCTTTATCGCCTCTTCGGTTTTGCCCTGCCGCGCCAGCGCCAGACCGAGATTGTAGTGAACATCCTCATTTTCGGGGTTCGCTCGCGCCGCCTCGCTTAGAATCTGCACCGCCTCCGCCACCTTGCCTTCCTTCAACAGTTCATTGCCGTGGTTCACTTCAGCGATCAACGCCTTATCCTTGTTCCTGCCGCCGCGGACAGCCTCGGCCGCCGCCGCTTGCATGGATGGCTCGGGCCGGATCGCCGGCGATACCGGCGCTGATTGTGTCGGCCCTGTGTCCGATTGCCTCCAAAAGCTGGCCGCATACCAACCCCCCAAGGCGATCGCCCCCAATCCCGCGAACGCCACCAGCCCCCACCCCAACCGACGGAACCCCCGCGTTCTCGCTGGCCGGATGAAGTCGCCGCTCCGTCCATCTTGTGGACGCCGCCGCTGCTGGTGCCTCGAACTCATGCGCGTCCGTTGGATTGTAGCCGCCCCACAGCCCGTGGCAACCGCAACCCGTCTCGCCATTAGGTGGCGATCAATGCCGTCAACCCCAACCGGATCGGGCACGGCACGCATATCATTCACGACCGGGCCGCGGTCGAACTGGCCCGGGAGCGCGGTGTCACGCTGGAGATGTGTCCGTGGAGTAACTGCTCCGGCGTCTTGCGGGTGATGCCGAAGACGAAGACTTGGCCGTCGTAGAAGCGCTCACGCAGCTCAAAGTTCTCAAAGGCAACCCCACCGGGTAGCCGGCCCGAATGAGCCCTCGGGGTCCGCTGGCCGCTCGGAATCCTCCGGGTGGGATCGCCCAGAGCAGTCCACCGCGAACGCCCCAAAGCGGCTGGTTCGTGTTCAGCCCGGCCCGCACCCAATCTGCCGCCTGGATATGTCCGCCGACAAGCAGGAGCAGGAGGGCAACGAAGCAAGCGGCCTGAGACCCCATCCGAGAAAGTCTGTGCCGTAACAATTCAATGTAACCACAGAGGAACACAGATGGGCACAGATCAGAAGCCTCCTGAGCCGCGCTTTGCCGTGGTGGAAAGCCGTTCACTAGACGGTGATCCAGAGCACACCGAAGCAAAGCCGGAGTCCGGCCCTTAGGATCTGTGTTCATCTGTGGTTCACTGTTCAAAGGGGCTATTGCGCGGTCCAGCCGCCGTCGATGAGGATGTCCGTGCCGGTGATGAAGCCGGCGTCCTCGGAGCAGAGATAGACGGCGAGGTGGCCAATTTCTTCGACCTTGCCCCAGCGGCCCAGCGGGATTCGGGAGATGAACTGCTGGTTCAGCTCGGGGTCCTGGATCAGCGGGGCATTCATCTCGGTGGCGACCGGGCCGGGGCTGATGCCGTTGACGGTGATCTTCTCGGGCGCCAATTCCAGCGCGAGCGCGCGGGTGAAGCCGAGCAACCCGGCTTTGCTGGCGGCGTAGGCGGTGCGGCCCGGCAGCGCGACGTGGCTCATGATGGAGGTCAGGTTGAGGATGCGGCCGTACCCCTGGCCCCGCATGCCCGGAACGAACGAACGGCACATCAGGAAGACGCTGTTCAGATTGGTGTCCATCACCTGCCGCCATTCCGCGAAGGTGAAGTCCGTGACCGGCTTGCGGAGGTTCATGCCGGCGTTGTTGACCAGAATCTGCACCTTCCCGAACCGCCCGGCGACCGCCTTTTCGAGTCGCAGCACTTGGGCCTCATCCGTCACGTCCGCTGCGAAGACGGCGGCCTCCGCGCCAAGCTGGCGGACGGCGCCCGCCGTTTCGTTCAGCAGTTCGAGATTGCGCGAGACCAGGGCGAGGCGGGCGCCGGCGTCCGCGAGGGCGAGCCCCATTGCCTTGCCGAGGCCTTTGCTGGCGCCGGTGATCAGGGCGGTCTTACCCTCAAGTTTTCTGGTGCTCATAGCGGCGGTTATAGCACTTGTCGCCGGGACCGCAAAGTCATCTGTTAGTTAATAGCGCACCGCGGGCGGACTTGGACACTGCGGCCATGACCGAATGGCGCTTAGTTAAGGCCCCAGCAAAAGCGGGGGCTTGACAACGGTTCTTAGAATAAGGTGCGTTTTTGCGGCGGCAACCGCCAAACCGCCGGGAAGTCGAGCATCTTTCCCTGGCCCTGCCGTGTGGTGCCGTCAAACCCGCCGGAACGCCAGGCTGCATCGCTGGGTTCTCCGCTCTTTTCGAGGGAATGCCAAGGCTCCAAGCGCACCTGCGCCGCTACTCTCAGACTTTGGAGATGCTTTGGGGAGGCTGTGGGGTGGCTTCAGGGTAGCCTTAGGGTAGCCTCAGGGTAGCCTCGGGGTAGCCTCAGGGTAGCCTCGGGGTAGCCTGAGGGTGGCTTCCGGGTGCGCCGGGTAGGCGCGGACGGTTGCCCGTCCACGCCCCCCTAAGAACCGTACTTGAGAGTTTCCCCTCATACGGCTCAAGCCCTCATAAGGCCCGC
>Ga0187880_1001336_pt1 | contig 19673 bp, 17 predicted proteins | sample June2016WEW_19_4_FD_132998 | JGI IMG/M metagenome (GOLD analysis project Ga0187880, IMG submission 132998) | Peatland microbial communities from SPRUCE experiment site at the Marcell Experimental Forest, Minnesota, USA - June2016WEW_19_40 | ecosystem: Environmental > Terrestrial > Soil >...
CTCTCCGTCCCTAGCGAAGCCGCTCGACCTGGAGCAGGTCGAGCTCCACCGGCGTCTCCCGGCCGAACATGTTGACCAGCACCTTGAGCTTGCCCTTCTCGGCGTTGATCTCGGTGACCTTGCCGTGGAAGTCGGTGAAGGGCCCGTCGACCACCCGCACGCTCTCATCGACCTGGTACTCGACCGAGACCTTGGTGGGGGCCTCGGCCTTGACCTGGCGCTGGATGCCCCGGATCTCGCTCTCGGCGAGCGGCACCGGCTTGTTCCCCGATCCGACGAAGGAGGTCACCCCCGGGGTGTTGCGCACCACGTACCAGGACTCGTCGGACATGATCATGTTGACCAGGATGTAGCCGGGGTAGATCCGCTTGGAGACCCTCCGGCGCTGGCCGTCCTTGATCTCCATCACCTCCTCGGTGGGGACCAGGACCTCGAAGATCTTGTCGTGCATGTCCATCGACTCGACGCGCTTGAGAAGGTTGTTCTTGACCTTCTCCTCGTGCCCGGAGTAGGCGTGGATCACGTACCAGCGGGCGTCGTCGGTCTGGACCGCGGTACCGGTGTCGCTCATGGTCATCTCAGTGATTGATTCTCCCTCAGCTCGACGCGCTCGCCGAGGCAGTCGCGCCCGAGCTGGCCGAGGCGCTGGAGCTCGGGGAGGCCGCGGCGCTGGGCGCCGGGGTGGCGGTGGTCGTCGCACCCGGGGTCGGGGTGGTGGTGGTCGTCGTCGTGGTGTTGGAGAGGCCGTAGATCGGCTTCACCGCGTACGACAGGCCGAGATCCGCCCCGCCGATCAGCGCGCTGAAGAGGATGACGGTCACCACCACCACGCCGGTCATCCGCCAGAGCTCGTCCCGGGTCGGCCAGACGACCTTGCGCAGCTCGTCCCAGACACCCCGGAAGTAGCCGAACCGGCGGCCTGAGCCGCGTCCACCGGTCGCTCCCTGGGTCAATCCCGGCCTGACTGGTCTGGCCACGTCGTCTCTCGACCTCCAAGCTTCGGCCGGGCCTACCCGGTCGGCTCCGACCCGCGATGGCAGGGGCGGCAAGATTCGAACTCGCGACCCTCGGTTTTGGAGACCGATGCTCTACCAACTGAGCTACGCCCCTGTGGCCGGTCAGCATAGCGGCCCGCGGGGCCCGCTTCCCACATTGCTCGCCTCTCCGCGCCGCGCTATTTGGTCTCGCGGTGCCGCGTGTGGGTGCGGCAGCGCGGGCAGAACTTGCGCAGCTCGATCCGGTCCGGATCGTTGCGCTTGTTCTTGACGGTGGTGTAGTTCCTCTCCTTGCAGTCGGGACACTGCAGGGTGATGATCGAAGAACCGCCTTTGGCAGTAGCCACGGTGAAGCCCCAACACAAATAAGACCTAGCCGCGCTAGGTCAAGAGGCATGATACCACAGGCTCGGGCGGGGGCCAACGCGCGCCCAGGGGCCGGAGCCCCGAGCACCGGCGCCGCCGGCCTCCGCCCCGCCGGCGTCCGCGGGCGGAGCGCGGACCGCTCCCCTGACCGGACGGTCACCTGGGTCACAGCCCGAATTCCCGGCTTGACACGCTGAGCTTCACGTGCCACATACTTAGGGTACCTGATTATCTGGGGAGTTAACGATTGCCCAAGGAGACCCAGCCCGTGCCCTCCCGTGAGGATCTGCTGCAGCGCCTGACGTGCCTCCAGCCGGCTCTCCGTCACCGATTCCGGGCCACCATCCCCCCGGAGGCACGGCTCAGGATGCAGGAGACCATGGAGGAGGTGACCGCCTCCCAGCTCGAGGCGCTCACCCTGCTCCACCAGGGCGGCCCCGGGCTCTCCATGCACCAGCTCGCGGTGGCGCTCTCGATCACCCCCAGCTCGGCCACCCAGCTGGTGGACCGGCTGGTGAAGCTGGGACTGGTGGAGCGGCTCCGTGAGGACGAGGACCGGCGGCTGGTTCGGGTGCAGCTCTCCGAGGCGGCTCGTCGGCGGTTCGAGGAGCTGATGCGGCTCCATCTGCGGGGTCTCGCCGCAGCCACCGAGCCGCTCAGCGACGCCGACCTCGAGACGCTGGTCGGCCTGCTCGCCAGGATCGCCCAGCCGGCGGTGGTGGGGTGCGCGGGGTGAGGCGGCTGTACTCCGGCCTCGGCAGGTTCGACGTCCGCTTCCGCTACCTGATCGTGGTGGTCTGGGTGGTGGTGACGATCGTGGGCGTGCGCACCCTGCCGGGGCTCGGCTCGGTGGCCAAGGACACCGAGAGCGGCTTCCTTCCCGCCAACTCGCCCAGCATGCACGCGGCCCAGCTGCTCGATCCCTTCGAGAACTCCACTCTCGCCTCCGCCACCCTGGTGGCCTCCACCGGCGGCGCGGCGCTGAGCCCCCAGGACCAGGCCGCCTTCGCCTCCCTGCTGGCCAGGGTCAGGGCACTCCCCAACGTGGCCAGCGCCCGCTCCCTGGGCACCTCGAGCGACGGCGAGGCGGTGCAGGCACTGGTCCAGGCCAACGTTCCCCAGTACGGGGGCGGGGCCGGGACCACCCTGGTCGACTCCATCCGCAGCGACTTCACCAGGGTGGGGGCACCGGGCGGGCTGCAATTCCACCTGACCGGTGAGCTGGCGATAGCCACGGACAGCGACACCGCCTCCGCCCACTCCCAGAACGCGACCCAGCTCCTCTCGGTCCTCTTCATCATCGTCCTGCTGCTCTTCGCCTTCCGGGCGGTGCTCGCACCGCTCGTGACCCTGCTGCCCGCCGGGCTGGTGCTGGCACTGGCCGGCCCGGTCATCGCTGCGGCCTCCCACATCGGGGTGCAGGTCTCGGTGATCACCGAGCTGATCCTGGTCGTGCTCGTGCTCGGAGCCGGCACCGACTACGGCCTCTTCCTCGTCTTCCGGGTTCGGGAGGAGATCCGGCGCGGTCTCGCCCCCCGGGACGCGGTGGTGCGGGCGGTCGAGACCGTGGGCGAATCGATCACCTTCTCCGCGCTGATCGTGATCGGCGCCCTGATCAGCCTGGTGGTCGCCCAGTTCGGCTTCTACCAGGGCCTGGGACCGGCGCTCGCCATCGGGATCGCCCTGATGCTGGTCGCCGGGCTCACCCTGCTCCCGGCCCTGCTCGCGATCCTCGGCCGGGCCGTCTTCTGGCCGAGCAGCCTCCGGGTCCGGGCGGCCCCGCAGGTGGGTTTCTGGGGCGGGGTCGCGGCCCGGTTCGCGCGGCGCCCCATGGTCACTGCGCTGGCCGGGGTGGGGATCTTCGCCGCCCTCGCCCTCGGCTCCCTGGGAACGACGACCGCCGGCTTCGCCGACGAGGGCTCCGGACCCGCGGGCAGTGACTCCGCGGCCGGTCAGGCCGTGCTCAACCAGCACTTCCCCTCCGCCGGGACGATCACCTCGACCGAGGTGGTGATGCGCTTCCCCGGCTCGGTCTTCGCCGACCCCGCCGACCTGGCCGCCGCCGAGCACGCCCTCGCCTCGTCGCCCGGCTTCCGAGGTGTGATCGGGCCCCTCAACCCCGACGGGCCCAAGGGCCCGACCCTGACCGCGGCTCAGATCTCCAGCCTGCATCAGGAGGTGGGCTGGCCGGTCAACCCGAGCGCGCTGGCTGCGATCCCCACTGCGGAGGCGCAGGAGTACGGCGCCCTGTCGAGCTTCATCAGCGCCGACGCCCGCACCGTCGTCTTCGCGGTGGTCCCCACGGTGGGGCCGGCGGGCAGCGCGGTGGCGAGCGCCAACGTCCCCGCCCTGCGCGCGGACACGACCGCCGCCGCCCGTGCCGCGGGCGCCGCCGACAGCGGTGTCTACAGCCTCGACGCCTTCGCCTACGACGTCGAGAACGTCTCCCAGAACGACCTGATCCACATCATCCCGACGGTCGCGATCATCATCGCGATCCTGCTCGCCATCGTGCTGCGCAGCGGCATCGCATCGCTCTTCCTCGTCCCCAGCGTCGTGCTCTCGTACCTGGCCGCCCTGGGGCTGGTAGGGCTCGTCTTCGTCCATCTGGGAGGCCAGAGCGGGGTGCAGTTCATCATGCCCTTCCTCATGTTCGTCTTCCTGATGGCGCTGGGCTCCGACTACAACGTGCTGGTCATGACCAGGATCCGTGAGGAGTCGCACCGGCTGCCCCTGCGCGACGCGGTCAAGACCGCGATCGGGGTCACCGGCACCACCGTCACCACCGCCGGCCTGGTCCTCGGCGGCACCTTCGCAGTGCTCGGCGTCGCCTCCGGCGGGTCGCCGTCCTCGGGAGAGATCCAGCAGGTCGGCTTCGGGATCGCCGCCGGCATCCTGATGGACACCTTCTTCGTGCGGACCATCATGGTGCCCGCGTTCGTGGTGCTGGTGGGGCGATGGACCTGGTGGCCGTCGCGCCTCTTCGAGCGGCATGCGGATCCGAGCGCGATGGCGGAGGATGCCGCGTGAGCACGCTCACCATCGCGCCCGCCGTGCCGGTCCGCTCCGCCGTCGAGCGCCGGCGCCTCATGGTGGTCTTCGGTGCCCTGATGCTGGCGATGCTGATCGCCGCCCTCGACCAGACCATCGTCTCCACCGCGCTGCCCACCATCGTCGGCGACCTGGGCGGCCTCACCCAGCTCTCCTGGGTGGTCACCGCCTACATCCTCACCTCGACCATCTCCACCCCCCTCTACGGCAAGATCGGCGACCTCTACGGCCGGCAGCGGATCTTCCAGGGGGCGATCGTCATCTTCCTGGTCGGGTCGATGCTCTGCGGGCTCTCCCAGAACATGGTTGAATTGATCGGCTTCCGCGCCCTCCAGGGAGTCGGCGCGGGCGGGCTGATGGTCGGCTCTCAGGCGATCATCGGTGACGTGGTCTCCCCACGCGAGCGGGGCCGGTACATGGGCTACTTCGGCGCCGTCTTCGGCCTGGCCACGGTGGCCGGCCCGCTGCTCGGGGGCTTCCTGGTCGACCACGCGTCGTGGCGCTGGGTCTTCTACATCAACGTCCCGATCGGGGTGGCGGCGCTGGTCGCCACCGGCCTGGCGCTGCACCTCCCCCGCCAGCGTCGGGAGCACCGGATCGACTACCTGGGGGCGGCCCTGCTCGGCGCCGCGGTCACCTGCATCGTGCTGCTCACCACCTGGGGCGGCACGGAGTACCCGTGGGCCTCGGCGCAGACCCTCGGTCTCGCGATCGCCGCGCTGGTGCTGCTGGCTGCCTTCCTCGTGGTCGAGCGCCGAGCAGCGGAGCCGATCCTGCCCCTCCGCCTCTTCCGCAACTCCGTCTTCGCGGTCACCAACGCTGCCGGCTTCATCATCGGCCTTGCCCTCTTCGGGTCGATCGTCTTCCTCCCCCAGTACCTCCAGATCGTCAAGGGCCAGGGCGCCACCAACTCCGGTCTGCTCCTCGTCCCGATGATAGTCGGCCTGCTCATCACCTCGATCGTGAGCGGCCAGCTGATCAGCCGGACCGGGCGGTACAAGATCTGGCCGATCCTCGGCACGGCGGTCACGGCCGTCGGCCTCTTCCTCCTCTCCACCATGGGTGCGGCCACCCCGCCGGTCGTCACCGCGGCCTACATGGTGGTGCTGGGGCTCGGGCTCGGCGGGGTCATGCAGGTCCTGGTGGTGGTGGTCCAGAACGCGGTCACCCAGCGGGACCTGGGCACCGCCACGTCGACGGCGACCTTCTTCCGCTCCATGGGTGGCTCCATTGGAGTGCCGATCTTCGGGGCCATCTTCAGCAACGTCCTGATCGCCAAGCTGGCCCTCGACCTTCCCGCCGGGTACCACCTGGGCGGCCTGTCGGGTGGGATCGGCAACGCCAGTCCCCAGGTGCTCGACAAGCTCCCGGCGGTCATCCACACCGGCGTGGTCCACGCCTTTGCCCAGTCGCTGGGCTCGGTCTTCCTGGCCGGAGTCCCGCTCGCGATGATCGCCCTGGTGCTGGTCTGCCTGATCAGGGAGGTGCCGCTGCGCACCCGGGTGGCGCCGGTGCTCGAGCCCGTCGAGGAGCGCGCGGCCCAGTCATGAGCGGTGCCACCTCCGCGCCCGACCCCGCTGCCCTGGTGGTCGCGGTGCGCAGCTCGCACGAGCGGCTGGCGGCGCTCGTCGGGACGCTCACCCCGGCCCAGCTGACCGGCCCCTCCTACGCGAGCGAGTGGACGGTGGCCCAGGTGCTCTCCCATCTGGGCAGCCAGGCCGAGCTCTTCACACTGCTCACCGACGCCGGTCTCTCCGGAGGCGAGGCTCCCGGGCGCGACACCATGCTCCCGATCTGGGAACGGTGGGACGGCCTGCCGCCCGAGACCCAGGCGAGCGAGTGCATCGCCGCCAACAAACGTCTGGTCCGGCACCTGGAGGCTCTCGACACCGGCCGGCTGGCGGGCTTCCGTGTGGCCGCCTTCGGCCGGGACCTCGACGCCGCCGGCATGCTGCGGGCCCGCCTCTCCGAGCACGCGGTCCACACCTGGGACGTCGCGGTCGCCCTGGACCCGGCGGCGACCGTCGCCGCTGACGCCATCGCCCAGCTCGTCGACTTCCTGCCGGAGATGGCCCCCCGGGTCGGCCGGCCACTCGATCACCCGGTGACGCTGGAGGTGTCGACGAGCGATCCCGAGCGCCGCTTCGCGATGATCGCCGACGGGGTGCGTCTCGAGCCCTTTGCGGGCCCGCCCGCAAGCGGCTCGCTGCGCCTGCCCGCCGAGGCGCTCTTCCGGCTCGTGTACGGGCGACTCGACCCGGCCCACACCCCGCCGCTCGAGCTCGACTCGTCCGTCCTCACCCTCGGCGACCTGCGCGCGATCTTCCCGGGGTTCTGACCTGGATCGGTGAGTGGCCACCCTCATCTCATCCCACGGTCTGCTTCTCGCTACCCGCCGATCCAGGTCTGAGCCGGGCCGCGGCCGGGTCCGGATCGGCCACCGCGGGGGCGCTCACCGGATGCTGTGGCTGTACCGCCGCACGCAGATCGGGGTCACGACGATGATGATCACCATCGCCAGCCCGAAGGTGGTCGCGATCGGGTGCTCGAGCGACCAGACCCCGGAGGGCGGCGGCCCGATGGTGTTGCCGAAGAGCTGGCGGCCCGCCGTCACCAGCGCCGACATCGGGTTCCAGTAGGCGATGACACGCAGCCAGACGGGCATGTTGGCGGGGTCGACGAAGACACTGGAGATGAAGCCCATCAGGAAGATCGGGATGTTGATGATGACGTCGGCCGCCTGAGGCGAGCCGGCGAGCAGCCCGACCAGGATGCCGAGCCAGCCGATCGCGAACCCGAACAGCTCGAAGAGCAGGAAGGCGAGCACCGCGTTGCCCAGCCCGTCCACGGGGCGCCACCCCACCGCGAGGCCGCAGGCGATCATCACCACCAGCACCGGGATCCCCAGCAGCATGGTGGACAGCGACCGACCGATGATGATCGCGGAGCGGGCGATGGGCAGGGTCCGGAAGCGGTCGACGACGCCCTCGCTCATGTCGGTGGCCACCGCGACGGCGACGTTGGCGGCGCTAAACAGCACCGACATGGCGAAGAGCCCCGGCATGAGGTAGGAGCGGTAGTTGCCGCCGGGGACGACGATCGAGCTGCCGAAGACGTAGCCGAAGAGCACCACGAAGATGACCGGGGTGAGCAGAGTGCCGAAGATCACGTCGGGCTGGCGCTTGCCCCGGATGAGGAACCGCCGGGTGGCGGTGTAGGCGTCGAGCAGACCTCCGAGCAGCCGCCGCTCGGTCCGCACCGCGGTGTCGCTCATGCCCCGCCCCCCTCCGCCGTCGCCGGATGCGCCCCCGGATGGTGGGAGTGGTCGGTGACCGCGCTGAACACCTCGTCGAGGCTGGGGTGCTCCAGCCCGACCTCGTGGACGGGCACGCCGAGGTCCCGAAGCCGGACCACCACCTGGTCGAGGGTGGCCAGGCCGTCGCTGGCAGGCGCGCTCACCGACCTTCCGCGCACCTCGGCGCCCTCACCGAGCAGCCGCCCGACCTGCTCCAGCGCAGCGGGGTCCGCCTCCGTGAGGGTGACCCTGACGAAGGGCCGGCCGATCGACGCCTTGAGCTGTTCCGGGGTCCCCTCCGCGACCACCAGGCCACGATCGATGACCACGATGGTGTCGGCGAGCCGGTCGGCCTCGTCCAGGTACTGGGTGGTCAGCAGGACCGTGGTCCCCCCCGACACCAGGCTGCGGATCGACGTCCACATCTCGGCGCGGCTGACCGGGTCCAGGCCGGTGGTCGGCTCGTCGAGGAAGAGCACCTCGGGCTCGTGGATGAGGCTGGCGGCCAGGTCGAGGCGCCGCCTCATGCCACCCGAATAGCGCTTCACCAGCTGGTTGCCGGCATCCACCAGGTCGAACTGCTCGAGCAGCGCGCGACTGCGCCGCCGCGACGTGGCGGCCCCCAGGTGGCAGAAGCGCCCGATGGTCTCCAGGTTCTCGGCCCCGGTCAGCAGCTCGTCCATGGTCGCGGTCTGGCCGGTGACGCCGATCCTGGTCCGCACCTCGGTCGCCTGGTCGGTGACGTCGAAGCCGGCCACCCGGGCGCGGCCGACGTCGGCGGGGAGCAGGGTCGTGAGGATGCGGACCGAGGTGGTCTTCCCGGCGCCGTTGCGGCCGAGCAGCGCGCAGACGGTGCCCGCCTCCACCGCGAAGCTGACGTCCACCAGGGCCCGGGTGGACCCGAACGAGCGGGCGAGGTGCTCGGCCGCGATAGCGGGTGCGCCAGTCACGCCGAGCAGGGTACCGGCTGCCGGGTCGATGCCGCGGCCGGACGCCACGTCACCGATCCCGCCCCGAGCCGGCGCCCGGTGAGGCCGGGAACCCGCCTCAGCGAGGCCCGGCCATCGAGGCGGCGAGCCTCTCCACCCCGTCCAGGATGCGCCAGGCCGGCGGCTCAGGGCGACGGCGACGCGCCGCTGATGCGCGGCGCCACGGATGTCCAGTCGCGGCCGCCGTCAACGGTCTGGACCAGGTAGGTGGGCCCGCTCTCGTCCTGACCGAGGTCGTCAGCCGCCCAGCCCTCGGTCGGGGTCAGGAAGTCGAGGCTGAGCCCCTCGTACGGGAAGGCGTTGACGTGCGTCCAGGTGCTCCCGCCGTCGGAGGTGGCGTAGAGGTCGGGTGCGCTGCCGACCCCGTCCTCGTCGGTGACCAGCCAGCCGTGCTGCGCGTCGAGGAAGTCCTCGGTGCTGGCCTGGCCGGCGGTCGTCGACTGGAGCCTCCAGGAGAGCCCACCGTCGGAGGTGGCGAAGAGGCTGGTGGTGATCCCAGCCTCGCTGTCGTTCTCGGTGAGGACGGTCCCGTCCCGTCCGGAGACGAAGATGGGAGAGAAGGAGGTTTCCTCGAGGGCGCCGGCCGGCACCGGGGAGAGGGTGGTGACGGTCCAGGTCGTGCCCCCGTCATGGGTGACGTAGAAGGGCGGCGTCCCGCTCAGGCAGGTGCCGGTCATCCAGCCGGTGGAGGCGCTGACGAACGCGGCCGTTAGGGCCGCGCAGCCCTGCGGGATCACGCCGGGAGTGGCTGGCGCGCCGGGACTGGTGGCCGCCACCTCGGTCCATCGGGCGCCGCCATCCACGGTGCGATAGAGGGCGCTCCCCGCGACCCCCGAGGCGGCTTCGATCTGCGAGTACCAGCCGTGCTCGGCGTCCACGAAGTCCAGCACGCCGGGACCGATCGACCCGTTGAAGCCCTGCACGCTCAGGGTGCCCTGGCGAGCCCAGGTCGCCCCGCCGTCCTGGGTGGACCATGCCTGGAGCGTGGCCTGGGCCCCGGCCCCCGCTGCAACCGTCAGCGCCCTGGCCTGGTCGGGGTCGAGGTGCGCCACCACGAGGGGCGTCTTGGCCGACGGCGGCGAGGCCACCGTCCAGCGCTCCACCCCCGCCGTGGTGTGGAGGATGGCGCCATCGGACAGCCGCTGGGCCCACCCGGTTGTCTGGGTGTACATCTGCAGGTGTCCGATGGCATCGGCGGGCAGCAGCGGCGCGATCGCCGGCGGGGTGACCGGTGGTGCCGGATGGCTCTGTCCGATCAGGGCGACGGCGGCGGATGCGCCGCCCACCAGCACCGCCAGGCCCAGGACCGCCAGGAGGGGAGTGCGTCGGCCCCGGGACGCCGGGGCGCGCCCTGGGGCGGCACCGCCGACAGGGGACGCGAGCCGCTGCGGCTCCTCCCCGAAAGATCCCGTCTCGAGGCTCGCGCCCCCGCTCCCGCCGTCGCCGTGTGGCCGCGGCGGTGCCCACCCGACCGCCTCTCCCGGGGCCATTGCGCCCCGCCCCCGGTGGAGGCGCCGGACGGGGTGCCGGGCATCGTCATCCGGGGCCCGCCGAACCGGCCGGTCCTCGAGATCCGGCGTCGGCCCACCGGACGCAGGGGCACCCAGCCGCTCGGCTCCGACCCCATCACCCCCGGTCACGGCTCCATCATCCGACCTCGGCACGGATTCGCAAGCCGGCCAGTTCACCGAACGGAGCTCGGCCCATTCCTCCCGGCTCACCTGGGCGGGGGTGGCGCGCCGGGTGGGGCGCCACCCCGGACCGACCTGGGTGGGGGTGCTGGCCCTGCTGGCCGTCATGGCCGTCGGGCTGCTCGCCTATCCCGGCAGCCTTCCCCAGTCGGACGCCTTCAGCGGCACCGCCGGGTCGGTCGCCGCCCAGAAGCTGATCGACAAATCGTTTCCCCCCGGCATCAGCGGTCCGGTCGTGATCGCCGTGCGCGACCCGGCACGAACCGGGGCGGCGGTGGCGGCGGCGAGGTCGGTATCCGGGATCGAGCACGTGGGCGCGGCGGAGACCCACGACGGGATCAGTCTCGCCAGCGCCACCCTCGCCTACTCGCCCACCGGGCAGCGGGCGGAGATGGTGGTGGAGACGCTGCGCTCGGACGAGCAGAGGGCGGTGGGGAGCGCGGTCCTGGTGGGCGGGGTGACCGCCACCCAGGTGGACCTGGACCAGGCGGCGGGGAGGGACCGGCTGGTGATCATCCCCGTCGTCCTGGTCATCGTCTTCCTGATGCTGGCCCTTCTGCTCCGGTCGCTGACCGCACCCCTCGTCCTTGTGGCGACGGTGCTGGTGTCCTTCCTCGGGTCGCTGGGGGTGGCGATGGTCTGTTTCCGCTGGATCTTCCAGTTCGCCGGCGTCGACTCCTCGCTGATCCTGCTCGGCTTCGTCTTCCTGGTCGCGCTCGGCATCGACTACAACGTCTTCCTGAGCGCCCGGGCCCGCCAGGAGGCGCCCCGCGGCACCGGCCCCGGGATGCTCCGCGCCCTGGCTGCGACCGGTGGCGTGATCACCTCGGCGGGGCTGGTGCTCGCCGGGACCTTCACCGTGCTCGGCGTCCTGCCCCTGGTGGCGCTCACCGAGCTGGGCTTCCTGGTCGCCTTCGGAGTGCTGGTGGACACCCTGCTGGTGAGATCGCTGATGGTTCCCGCCCTGGTGGTGCAGATCGGGCGGCGCTTCTGGTGGCCCTCGCAGCCCGACCCGGGGGCCGCCGGCGCAGCCCCGAGGCCGCCGGCCACGTAGGTCAGCATCACTGGGCGGTGGAGCGGGTGGGACCCAGGCACCGGATCCGGTGTCGCCAGGGAGCCGGAGCCGGGTCTCCGGACGAGACGGACGAGCCGGAGCCACTGTGGGACAGGGCTACCGGACTTTCACCTGACCTGAGGCATCACAGTGGAGCCCAAGGTGGGAATCGACTGGCCCGCCAGCAAGGGCCTGAGCACGCGCGCCAGAGCGGAATTTGCCAGCGCCCATAGTGCCGCGGGCAAGTGATGGTACGCCGAGGTGTTGTCGGAGGGCGGATGGCCGGGATCTGCGCGGCGTCCTCAGCGAGTGGGAACGACACCGTACATGTCAAGCATGCGCAGCCGAGTGGACTGCAGCCGCGCTAGGATGACACGGGCGAATCCCTGCGTCAGTCGATAGCCGAGCCGGGGGTCACTCTCGCACTTGGTGCGGAGGCAGACTGCGTCGAAGGCGACCGCCGACACCGGCTCGACGGCGTCGGCATCGAAGTGCCAGACGTAAGGCTCGAAGAGCCACGACCAGCCGAGCACGTCGCCGCCGTCCAGGGTGTCAATGATGACGTTGCCGTTCCCAGGCTCCAAGAACCCGAGGGCCACCCTGCCAGCGCGAAGGACAAAGAACGCGTTCGCAGGATCCCCCTCGGCAAGGATGCGTTCACCACTACTGAAGTGGACGTTTCGGCCGCAGCCTGCGAGGAACTCGAGGTCAGCGCGTTCCAGCCCCCGGAAGAAGCTGTGCTCGGAGATGAGATCGGCAATCGTGTCCATGGGACTCCCTCACTCGGATATGGGTCAGAGCGCGCGGCGCGGATCGCCGCCGCCTTCTCGGTGAAGTCGATGCCAGCCAGGCACGAGGCGGCGCCGCGGATGCAGCCACCGAGCTCGGAGGCGGCCTCGGCAGCGGCTGGATCTGACGATACTTGCCACGGGGCCGCAGCCTCGTTGGCTTCCGCAGGACCAGGCACTCCGCCCGACAGAGCCTTGGCGACACGGGCCGCAGCTGCCCGGCCCTGGGCGACGCAGCAGGGCACGCCGATGCCCTGGAAGGCGGCGCCGGCAGTGGCGAGTTCCGCAGCCCGGCGAGCGCCGCGCTGGCCGTCGACCACTCTGCGCACCGCCACCGAAATCACCTGCATGGCCGCGTCATGGCTCGCCTCGCAGGCCGCACCATCTTCGGTGCCTCCTATCGCGTTGCAATGTCGGATCTCGTGCGGTCCCCTTCTCACGTACGGATCGGGATCGGATGGCCGCCGTCGGGTCCTGCAGGGGAGGTGGCCGTGCCTTCGCCCACCGCCAGCCGGGCCAGCGCCAGCGCGCCAGCGCGCCGTTCTGCGTCGGTGTCTTCCGCCGCGGCCAGCGATGGTGGTATGAAGAGCTCGATCACCGCTCCGACGAGTATCAGAGCCTGACCGAGAATGTAGAGGATCTGTCCGATACTGCCGGGAGCCCAGTTCGCCTGGTTCCCGGCGGTCGAGAATACCCACGTCCCCATACCGATCAGGGTGACTACCATGCCCACGATGACGAGGCCTGCCATCCATTGCTTCAGAGCGACGCCCACCTTTGAGAGGTTGCCTGCGAGCTCTGCCGCAAGGAGGAACACGGCGATGATCGGAAGAGAGCCAAAGACGAACAGAAGATGACTCCGCGTGAAGATCTGGTCATTGATAACATGTGATGCCGTCGAGGTGGTGGCGAAGCCGAACTGCGATTCGTTCATCTCGATAGAGAAGCCATAGATGAACATCGCTGCCGTCGCCATCACGTAGGTGAGGTAAACGCCCAGCCGCACGGGGTTGAAGCGTTGGACTGCGGTGCGGGACAGCCTGAGGAAACTGCCTTTCAATTCCGGTAGCATGGCGGCCGCGAGAATCAAAGCCCCGATTCCGACCAGTCCCGTCATGGTGTCATCCATGGCGATCCCGTTGACGCCGCCGGGTCCGGAAGGGAACCAGGCGGGAATGGAAAAGGTGCCGATTCCGGAGATGGTGTAGATGCCAGAGTAGAGAGCGATGCCGCCGAGCATGGTACCGGCGCCGATCCGGGCGACCTGCTTGCGCACGCCCGTCAACCTCGAATAGCCGAATGCCTCGGCCGCCAGGATCACTATTGCGGCCATGAACGAGGGCAGCATCCCATGGGAATGGGAGGTGACAATGTTGCCGATGAGAGTGGAGGTCGACTCGTGCTGCGCACCTGCCCAGAAACTCCAGCTGATGCCGACCTGGGAGGCGGCGGCAGCCAAGCCGAACACCACCCAGGTGATGACAGAAACGCCCGTGAAGAAGAACACCCAGGTGATTTCGGCCTTCTGGGGAGGTACAGGCTGTCCTCGTGGCGGGACCAGCGCGGCATAGGCAAGATCAATCACGAACAGGAGGGTTGCGGCCGTCAGTTCCAACGTGGCTGGAAGAATGACCCAGAATCCGAAGGTGGTGAGCGAGGCCACGTTGTGGAGCGTTCCGTACCCCAGGATCAGAAAGCCGATTCCCTCGAAGATGGCAACCAGCGCGCTGTGCGTGACTATGTACCTCACCCAGGGATGCAGGACGAAGACCCTCGTGCACAGAATCAGGAAGAGCAGTGCCGCCGGCAGCATGAGGGCGTGGTAGAACCAGATCAGCGGCGCCGTGAGGTCCCCGTTGTTGCCCGGTGCGAGCCACGGCGCTGTCACGAAGCTGAGTACCGCGACTATCACGATCCAGGCAGTGAGCAACTTGACCATGACGGACGAGAAGTCAGGCGGGTTCGAGCCCGAGACCTGGTCCGTTCCGGGTTCAGCTGGGAGTGCCGTGGTCGTCATCTCCTGTCCTTCCTACTCTTTGGGTGCTCGGCAATTGGCTTTGATTGCATGGCTTAAGGTCCCGCCTCACAGCGCGCATCCGACGACCGCGACGAGGACGAGCACGAGGTAGACGGTCACTGCGCGAATGAGCGGCCGTGCCAGTTGTTCGTGCCAGGGCACGAGCACGGATCCGGTCGCGAGGAGGAGAGACAGGATCCCGATTGATATGGCCAGCCAAGTTGCTGCGGGACCGTCGAGCGAGACGAGTGAGGCCACCGCGAGCGCGCCCATCACACCGGTCGAGAGGAGGGATGCGACCGCGAGTTGCGGGCGAGTCCACACGACCGGTGCCATCGGGACACTCCCTCTTGCGTAGTCGGCGCGATAGCGTACGGCGATAGTCCAGATGTGAATGGGAACCCAGACAGCCACCATGGCCCCAAGCAGCCACGCGGTGGCCGAGATCGGTTCATGAATCGCTGCGTAACCTGCCCACAGGGTCAGCGGGCCCACCCCGGCACCGAGGACGATGCTCCACGGCGTCGAGCGCTTGGTCAGCGCGCTGTAGATCACCACGTTATTGATTAGAGCGAAGGTGAGGAAGAGGAGAGGTATGACGCCCAGCGTGGCCGCCAGTAACAGTCCCGCAGCGGTGAGAACAGCGCCTAAGGCTGCTGCGCTGTGCAGGGGGATCTCCCCTGTCGGGAGAGGACGCTTAGCGGTGCGGACCATCAGAGCGTCGAGGTCGTGATCGAGGATATTCGTCCAGCACTCGGCCCCCGCGCTCAGGAGCGCGACGGCAGCCGCTACTATGACTACGGGCAGGAGGGGGAACGGCCCAGAACGAACCCAACCGAGCAAAGCTCCGCTAAGTGCGACGAGAACGAATGTCACGTCAATATGGGGCTTGACAAACGCCAGGTATGTCCGCACGGCAATGCGCGGCTTTGCCGGAGAGGCAATCGCTCTTCCAGCTAACGCGGGCGTTCGATCCGGGACCATCGCATCGAACCCACGGGGTTCTGTTGCAGGCGGTGTCGTGTGGGTTGAGGCGACCGAGTTCGCCCCCTCAGGACGAGCGTCCGACAACCTTCCCGACCCGGCGAGTGGGAGGCGGCCATAGCGCCGAACCCGGGAGCGCGCGCGCGCCTGCGCCATCGAGTTCTGGCCCCTCCGACTACCTCTCCGGGTCGCCCGGCGATGTGTCCGATGGTTCTCGTGGCCTGTCTCCGGTGCTCCCGGCCCCATGCGGCCGGGCTTGGTCGATTCCGCTATCCTCCGTCGCTCGGACGCAACTCCCCAGGGTCAGACGTCCCTAAGTAATATTGCGATCGGGCCTGACACTCCGGGTCGAGTGGCCCAACGGCCCGTGGGACCGGCTGCGCGGGCCAAGTGGGCATCCCAGCGCGCTGGCGCTCCTCGTCAACTCGCGCGTGGGCGCCAGGGGCGGGACCAAGGGGCTAACGACCCTGCCTCTCTGAGGCTAACGGCACTGGCTCAAGTGCCCACCAGTGGTGCCTGATTACGGACATGCACCCTGCGGCGCCGCCGGCCGGCCGCGTGAACCGCTCCGTCGCCATTTCCACCCCTGTCCGGAGTACCCGGTGACGGCCGCCGTCCTCCTCATGGCCTATGGCAGCCCGGACCGGCTCGACCAGGTCGAGGCGTACTACACGGACATCCGGCGGGGCAGCTCGCCATCGCCGCAACTCCTCGAGGAGCTGATCGGCCGCTATCGCGCGATCGGCGGCGGCTCGCCGCTGTCACGGATCGTCGAGGCGCAGCGGGCCGCGCTCCAGGCTGAGCTCGCGGCCCGGGGACGACCGGTCCGGGTCTATGCGGGGATGCGTCACATCGAGCCACGGATCGGCCGGGTCATTGAGGGGATGGTCGCCGACGGTGTCCAGCGGGTTGCGGCGATCGCTCTGGCGCCCCAGATGTCCTCGAATGCGGCTGGTTACCGGCGAGCCATAGATGCCGCCCTGGCCGGCCTCGGCGAGGGGGCGCCGTCGGTCGTCCTCGTGGACACCTGGTACGACCAGCCACGCTTCATCGAGGCGCTCGCCGCGACGACCAGGGAGGCGCTGACCAGGTTCCCCGACCCGACGCGCGTCCGGGTGATGTTCACCGCCCACAGCCTGCCGGCGCGGCTTGTCGCCGAGGGCGATCCCTATCCGGCGGAGGTTGCCGGAACCGCCGCGCTGGTCGGCAAGCTACTTGGCCTCACCGGGTATGCGTTCGCCTTTCAGAGTGCCGGGCGGACCGGCGAAGCGTGGCTCGGTCCGGATATCCTCGAAGAGATCCCACGGCTTGCCAGGACCGGCGTGCGTGAGCTCGCCGTCCGACCGGTCGGATTCGTCGCCGACCATCTGGAGGTTCTCTACGACATCGACCTCCAGGCCCAGGCCGTCGCCCGAGAGGTGGGCGTCCGACTCGAGCGAGCGCGCTCGCTGAACGATGATCCGCCCTTCATCGCTGGGCTGGCCGACGTCGCGGCGGCCGGCCTCGCCGAAACAGAGCGCCAACCAGCGAGCGCGTCCTGACCAACCACCACCCGAAGCGAGGCCGACGATGGGCCAGCTGATCACCGATCGCCCGGGCCACCCGGGCGGGCATCCTGGTGGGCACCCGAGCGCCATCGGGGCCGTCCGGCCCGAGGGCTACCTCTACGGGCGAGCACCGATGCTCGTCTACTGGGAGACGACACTCTCCTGCGGCCTTGCGTGCAAGCACTGCCGAGCCACCGCGATGCCGGACCGGGATCCTGCCGAGCTGTCCACCGAAGAGGGCCTCGAGCTGCTCGAACGGGTGACCGACTTTGGACAGCCGTATCCCCACCTCGTCCTCACCGGCGGTGATCCCCTTCGTCGCCCGGATCTCGAGACTCTCGTCGCGGGCGCGACCGCGCGCAAGATCGGCGCGTCGCTCGCCCCGGCGGTGACCCCCGACATGACGATCGAACGCCTGGCGACGCTGCAGGCCGCCGGCATACAGACCATGTCACTCAGCATCGACGGCTCGGCTGCCGCCCGCCACGACGAGTTCCGCGGCGTGCCGGGCACGTTCGAGATGACCATGCGAGTGGTCGATTGGGCGCACCGGCTTGATCTGCCACTCCAGATCAACACGCTCGTGACCGACGAGACCCTCCCCGACCTCCCGGCCACGTACGAGCTCATGAAGACCCTCGGGATCATGCGCTGGAGCCTCTTCCTCCTCATCTCGATGGGGCGAGGCAGCGGCCTGCGGGAGATCGGGCCGGTCGACTCCGAGCGGCTCAATCACTGGCTCTACGATCTGTCGAAGACGTCGCCATTCCAGATCAAGACGACCGAGGCGACCCACTATCGCCGGGTCGCCATCAAGCGGATGCTGGCCGAGGGTATGGACCAGGCGGCGATCGCGGCAACGTCCGTCGGACGTGGCTTTGGCGTCCGCGACGGCAACGGGATCATGTTCATCGCCTATGACGGTTCCGTGCTGCCCTCCGGGTTCCTCCCTGTTCGGACCGGGAACGTTCGGAGCGACGACATCGTCGAGCTCTACCGAACCCATCCGGTATTCACGAGCCTCCGCGACGTGACGACCTACAAGGGCCGTTGCGGCCGCTGCGACTACGCCTGGCTGTGCGGCGGTTCGCGGGCTCGGGCATACACATGGACGGGCGACTTCCTCGAGTCGGATCCGCTCTGCGCCTTCGTCCCGCCGCCAGTCCGCACTCCGGACCAGTGAGTTGGGTTCGCCGACAATGACGGTCCTGGTCGTCGGCGGCGGGATCACCGGCCTCACCGCGGCGTACACGCTCGGTCGGGCCGGCATCCCGACGACACTGGTCGAGGCGGCTGACCGGCTCGGCGGCAAGGTCCTGACTGAGAGCATCGACGGGTTTCTCGTCGAATCCGGCCCTGATTCGTTCATCAGCTATCGGCCGGCGGCGCTCGAGCTGGCCCGCGAGCTGGGCCTCGGCGAGGCGATCATCGGGCCGACCCACCCGCGGACGGTGTGGATCCGCTCGCGAGGACGGTTCGTGCAGCTGCCCGAGGCGATGGGTCTCGTCCTGCCGACCCGGCTGGGTCCGTTCATCAAGACCGCGATGTTCTCGCCGCTCGAGAAGCTGCGGATCGGGCTCGACCTGGTCCTTCCGCGGGATGGGCTCGACCGGGATGTTTCCGTCGGGGCGTTCCTCCGCCGACGGCTCGGCGGCGTCCTCGTCGACCGGCTGGCTGGCCCGCTCCTCGGCGGCGTCCACGCCACCCCGATCGACGAGCTGAGCCTTCTGGCGGTCGTGCCCCAGCTGCGCGACGCCGAGCGGCGGCACCGCAGCCTGCTCCTTGCTAGCCTCGCCTCCGGGCGCGCCGCCAAGGTCGGCGGGAGCGGCTCGCCGTTCGTCAGCCTGGTCGGCGGTATGGGCCAGCTCGGCGGGGCCCTGGTCGAGGCGATCGAACGGTCACGGGACGTCGCAGTTCGGATGAATGCGACGGCCGTCGCCCTCGGGAGACGCGGTGGCGGGTTCGACGTCCGCCTCGCGAACGGTGAGCTTCTCCGTCCGGAGGCGGTCGTCCTGGCGTCACCGGGGCCCGCGACAGCCGCGCTTCTCCACGAGATCGCTCCAGTAGCGGCGGCACACGTCCGATGGATCACCCACGGCTCGACGGCGGTCGTCTCGCTCGGCTACCGCCTCGACCAGTTCCCCAAGCCGCCGACTGGCCACGGGTTCCTCGTCGCCGAAGGGGAGCCGTTGGCGGTCGATGCCTGCACGATGAGCTCACTCAAGTGGGCCGGGCGGGCACCCCACGGAACCATCCTCCTGCGCCTCTTCATCGGCTCGCGCTCGGGAGGGGTGCTGGCTGGTTCGGATGCCGAGCTCGTCGCGCTCGCGGAGCGGGACCTCGCCCTGGCGATGGGGGTTCGCGGCGCTCCGCTCCTGGTTCGGGTGGCGCGCTCTATCGGCCAGATGCCTAAGTACACGGTCGGTCACCTCGAGCGGGTCGCCGGAGCGCGTGCGGCGCTTGCCGGGCTGCCCAATCTCGCCATTGCCGGTGCTTCGTACGGCGGCGTCGGCGTGCCCCACTGCGTCGCCCAAGGCCGTGCCGCCGCCGCCCGAGTCATCGAAGCTCTCTCGGGTGGGGTGCCTGGTCCAGCGGAAGCGACCGTGACTGGCTGAATCGCCCTGCCGATCGTGGAGGGGTCTGTCCTGGCGTCTCGGGCCGTCCGGATCCTCACCGACGACGGCTCCTTCTCCCGGCAGCTGACCCTCAACCCCTCCCGCGACTACCAGCCCCGCGGGGTTCCCCGGGGCCGCCCGGGAGTCCAGGATGTCCTGAGACGGGATTATATACTTGACACTGGTCCATGGATCATTTATCCTTGTCCTGTGAACGAGATTCCCCCGGTTGAGACTTCGGAGGTTCGGGCGGGTTCGCCAGCCGTTTCAGGTGTCGCTGC
>Ga0187880_1001346_pt1 | contig 19604 bp, 17 predicted proteins | sample June2016WEW_19_4_FD_132998 | JGI IMG/M metagenome (GOLD analysis project Ga0187880, IMG submission 132998) | Peatland microbial communities from SPRUCE experiment site at the Marcell Experimental Forest, Minnesota, USA - June2016WEW_19_40 | ecosystem: Environmental > Terrestrial > Soil >...
CTTAGCGACGAGCATCGGGCGGGAGTGGAGCGCTCCGTCCACCACTGCCTGATTCACAACACGCTGCTAAATCCTCCGAAGATCGCGCTCGAAATTAAAAGCATGGCTGTCGCGGCCGGGTAGAGCCACGGTCAGTTTACCCCTGAGTATCACCGCCGGGCCGGGAAGTCTGCCCCTTTTGCGGGTATATCTTCCGCGAATCCAGTCCAGCGCGGGTGTTAGCGTTGGTGTCTCCCAACAACGATCATTCCAGCGTGTCACCCTGAGGTTGAGCCGTTTTGCGGGCGTCTGAGCCCGCAGGCGAAATCCTGAGCGCAGCGAAGGAACTCGGCGACGCGACGTGAGGGCCCATGTATTTGCTTTTCCGGCCTTCGAGTGACGCCCGGTGAAATGCATAGATCGTCACGTCGGTTCGCAAAAGCGGCGAACCTCCTCACGATGACACCCGTAGCGAAGGACACAATATCTCTGGTACGGCTCTAGGTCAGCAACAACAGCTTGCCGGTGGTCTTTCGCGACTCCAAGTCGCGATGCGCCTGTACAGCCTGCTCTAGCGGGTAACGGTGCTCGATTCGCAGCTTCAGCTTTCCAGCGGCGATCATGCCGAAGACTGCGCTCGATCGCTCTTCCAGCTCCGTCCGGGCGGCGGCGTAGTGCTGAAGGCTCGGCCTCGAAAGGTATATCGAGCCCTTTTCCATCAACACCATAGGATCGACCGGCGCAACCGGGCCGCTGGCCGCTCCATAGTTGACCATGTGGCCGCGGGGCCGCAGCACGTTCAGTCCTTTCAAAAACGTTGCCGCGCCGACGGCGTCGTAGATCACATGTACGCCCTTGTTGTCGGTCAAGCGGCGTGTCTCGGCCTCGAAATCCACCTGCGAGTATAGAATCACGTCATCGGCGCCGGCTTCGCGCGCCAGAGCCGCCTTCTGCGCGGTGGAGACCGTGCCGATCACGCGCGCGCCCAGGTGATGACACATCTGCACCAGCAGCAGGCCGACTCCGCCGGCGGCAGCGTGCACCAGCACAGTGTCGCCGCGCTTTACCGGATAAGTGCTATAGCACAGGTAATGTGCGGTCATGCCCTGCAGGATCGCAGCCGCGGCTTGTTCGTCGCTCAAGCCCTTGGGAATGCGCACCAGCTTATCGGCCGGCACGGCCGCATATTCGGCGTAGCTACCCTGCACGCCGCGATAGGCAACGTGATCGCCGGGTTTGAGATTCGCAACGTCCGAGCCGACCTCGGTCACCACGCCTGCCGCTTCCTGGCCGATCACCATTGGCAGCTTGGACTTGTATCTGCCCTCGCGCACGTAAACATCGGCAAAATTCACCCCCGCCGCCGTTATCTTCACCAGCGCTTCGTTGGCTTTGGGCTTAGGCACCGGAATATCGACCAAGGTCATCACTTCCGGGGCGCCACATTCTTTGACTTGTATCGCTTTCATAGGTCACCTTTCCAAGGGCGTTCTGCTGGAGCCGCGAACTGCACCGACGGCGATTATATGGCAGGCTGCGCGAAAGAGTCACTGCATCTGCTCTTTATCCAGTCACCTCCATGATTGCGGTTGTTGGGTTGGCCAGATTATCCTGCACACGAACTCGTACACTTGCCGGAACATGATTCGCGAGGGAAGCGCGCAAAATCCCTCTGGGAGAAGCTGATGGCATTGACCGTTGCGAATGCTCTCGTACCGGTTTTTTTTGTGATGTGCCTGGGATACTTCGCCGGGCGGCGCGGAATGATCGACAACAGGAATGTCGCCGCGCTTAACGTGTTGGTTTTGGACTTCGCCTTGCCTGCGGCCTTGTTCGTCGCCACCGCGCAGACTCCCCGGCAGGCGATCCTCGAAGACTGGAGGCTGTTTCTGCTGCTGGCGATTTCCATGCTGGCCATCTTCGGCGTCAGCCTGTTTCTTCAGCTCAAGCTGTTCAAGCGCACGCTGGGCGAGAGTTCATTGTTGGCCTTGAGCCTTGCGCTCCCCAATTATGTCGCAGTCGGGTTGCCGCTGTTCGCCAACCTTTTCGGCCAGCAGAGCACGGTGACCGTAGCCGTCGCGATTGTCTGCGGCAATCTGACCATGGTTCCGCTCGGCCTGGTTCTGCTGGAAACCGACAGGGGTGAGTCCCATCCGGGAAATACGCTACGGCGGTTTCTGGCCGCTCTTTGGCGGTCGATCCGCAAACCGCTTGTCATCCTCCCGGCTGCCGGTATCGCGCTCTCGATGGCGGGCTTCGTGCTCCCCCCTCTGTGGGTCAGAACCTTCGGGTTGCTGGGACAGACGACGGCAGCCGTCGCGTTATTTCTTACCGGATTGATTCTCTCCAGCGAACCGCTATCGTTCGACTTGAATATTATTTTCGCGGTTGCACTGAAAAATCTGGCTCACCCTCTGCTCACGTTCATCATTGCATCGTTGATGAACTGCCCCACGCAGATGGTGCGAGAGGCGGTGCTGCTGACGGCGATTCCGGCGGGGTTCATCGGCGTATTATTCGGAATTGCTTATAAGGCTAAAAGTCTGGAGGCCGGGTCGGTGCTGTTGCTCTCATCGCTGACGAGCGCCCTTACGCTCGCGATTACAATCCTGTCGCTTCCCTTGATCCGTTAGACGCGAGCGGTTCCCGAAGTTTATGGCGAGCGCCACCCGGCTCACCGCTCAGACGAGAAATCCTCAGGCGGGATTCAACCCTGCCTGAGGACAGACATTCCGATGCGCCGCGGATTCGTCCCGCGTTCAGGCGAAGCTGCGAGGCGCCACTCTTACCGCATGAACTTCAGTGCCAGCGGCAGTTCAACCAGCAGCAATGCGCCGAGGAAGAACATGCCGAAAATGAATCCCAGGGTCCAGAACTCCTTGGTCTTGATATAGCCGGCCCCGTAATAGATCGGCCCCGGTCCCGTCGCATACGGCGTGATGACGCCCATCAATCCCAGGGTATAGCCGATCACCATCGTCACCGGCCTCATCGGAAGCCCCGGCAGAGTCATCATCGCGGCCAGGAACACCGGCAGCAGAGCTGTCGTGTGGGCACTGAGGCTGGCGAAGAAATAATGCACCAGGAAGAAGATCGCCACCAGCGCGACCATCATCGGCACCATCGAGACCTTTGACAGAACCGACGCACTCGTCTTGGCAAACCAGGAGAGGAAGCCCACCTGGGCCAGACCGTCGGCCATGGTGACCAGCGTCGCCAGCCACACCAGGTTCGTCCAACCCTGCTTGTTGGCCGCAATATCGCCCCACGTGACGACCCTGGTCAACATCATCAACGCGCAGATCACCAGCGCCGTGGTTTCCGGAAGAATCCATTTGGTGGCGCCGATCCAGCAGATCAGGGCGATCATCGCCAGGATCGCCATCGTCAGTTCGCGGCGGGTAATTTTGCCCAACGCGGCCAATTGCCCTCCCGCCCACTTCGGCACCTCTTCGCTGCTCTTCAACTCAGGCGGATACAGAATGTAACTGAGCAAAGGCACCGCCAGAAAAAGCACAATTCCGAGCGGCAGGAAGCCGTAAAACCATGCGGTCCAGCTTATGTCCACCTTCGCAATCTTTCGCGTAAGCTCAACTGCCAGAACGTTGGGCGCCAGAGCGGTCAGGAACATCGAGCTGCTGACGCATTGCGAGGCAAAGGCGGTCCACATGATGTAGGAACCGATCTTGCGCGGGTTCTCGGTGGGAGATGAGCCGTAGAGCGGCGGAATGTTGCTGACAATCGGAAAGACGCTGCTGGCGCGGGCCGTATTGGAAGAGGTGAACGGGGCCAACGTCAAGTCAGACAAGGCGACAGCGTAGCCAAGCCCCAAAGTCTTCCCGCCAAGCTTATGCACCAACAGCAAGGCGATTCTGCGCCCGAGCCCCGTCACTTCGTATCCCAGCGCAAACAGGCTGGCCGCGTAGATGAGCCACACCGTACTGTTGGAAAAGCCCGAGAGAGCCCACCTCAATCCGTCCCCGGGCGTCTTGCCGACAAACACCATGGCGCCGCCGAAAGCTATGCCGACGAACCCCACCACCGGGCCCGGAAAAGGTTCGGTGATCAATGCGGCAATCACGGTAATAAACAAGGCAAAGTAGTGCCACGCCGCGGGCGTCAGGCCCTCGGGCCGCGGTATGACTAAGACGATGATCCCCAGCGCCAAAGGGACAGCCCACTTAACCCATTTCCTGCTGTCTGAATCTTTGGCCGGAACCTTACCTTCGAGCACTGTCTTGGTGGAACCCATTCGCACACCTCCGCGTAAGCTGGTTAAAAGTGCCGCCATGAATCGTTGCGTCCGGGCATACGGAGCGCGGGCGTCTGTTGAACTGGAGGGTGTCACATATTTGCGTCTGCTGGCAAATGTGGGGTTGTTCGGCTCCGTCTCTTCGTTCTCCGATCTCCGTCGCCGCCGACCAACTCCAACGCACCCGGTAGCCCACACCCCGTTACCGGCGCACTCAACCAGAACTAATGATTTCCGAGCAGCTTATCTTGATGGTCCTTGGAAATCTACAGAAATACGCCTGCCGGTTTCGGTGCGCTCCATCACCATTGCTTTGTGCCTCCGCGTTGCTGGTGTTTAATAGAGTCTACTAAGACAGTTCCCTTGTTGGTGTATGCAAATCCCAACAGGATGTCATGGCGACCGGAGCGCCGAGCGCCAGTGGCCGGAGCAGCCCAGGCTGCGTACCCGACGTTACATTCTATAAGCAAGAAGCTGTTCGGGCGCGGAGTGGAGCCACCCTTTGTTTTGGTAGCAGAAACAAAAGGTGGCTCGACTTCGCTCGCCATGACAGTCTGATATGTCCGGATATACCTAAAGGGCCGTCGCTGGCGCATTTGTCAGCCGACCGAGAGCATCAGAATGACCTCGAACCGCAGCTATTATCAGCGCATCTCCGACCTGATCGACAAGACCCAGGCCGGGATTCCCGGTAATCGTGACACCCACGGCAACCTGAAGGGCTTTAACTTCAAGCGTCTGTTCATCCTGGCGGCCCTTTTCCTGTCTGTTCTGATCGCCGTCGCCTACGTTTGCGACTATTGCGCGCTACGCTACAAAATCGCCCGGAATCGCGCCCCGTACGGTTCAGTGAATGTCCAGCTCTATTACTCCATGCTGCAGAAGAACGGCAAGACCGAAATCACCCTCGGCGACACGCAAACCCAGACCTGCGTACATTCCCTGTTTCCGCACATGGGCTACAGCCCGTGCTGGTACGCCGGACGCAGAACCGACAAACGCATCGAAATATGATTCGACGGGGCGAACCGGCTGCGGGCTGCCACGCCAGTGGTGATCGCAGTAGAGTAGGCGTAACATTGCCGTAATGTCGTTGTGTTAATTTGCGCTACAACGGCGTTGCAGGAACAGTTTCGCTGCCCGTCGGCCCGTCGCTTGCTGGCGTTCAAGACGGCTCGGGCATAACCGGATTCGCGGAAGGTGTACCCAGTAAAGATGATATTTTTCAGGGTGCGCCAACTCTAAAATGTTCATGGAGGTTGAATGAACGTCCTTGTCGTCGTCGTCGTGGTTGCCGCCATCGGGCTGCTGTTCGTCGTCTTGTATAACGGCCTGGCCCAGCTCCGTGTGCGCGCCGACAGCGCCTGGTCCGACATTGATATCCAGCTCAAACGGCGGCACGATCTGGTTCCGAATCTTGTCGAAACCGTGAAAGGTTACGCCGCCCACGAAAAGGGCACCTTCGAAAACGTCGCCAAGTTTCGCTCCGCCGCCATGTCGGCCACCAGCCCGGACGAACGGGCGCAGGCCGAAGGCGGGCTGACCATGGCGCTGCGCGGACTGCTGGCAGTCGCCGAAGCGTATCCGCAACTGCGCGCCTCCGAACAGTTCCAGTCGTTGCAGGCCTCGCTGGCGCAGTTGGAAGATGCGATTCAGAATGCGCGCCGTTATTACAACGCCGTGGTTCGCGATTTCAATACCAAGATCGCGACCTTTCCTTCCAACATCATCGCCGGCATGTTTGGGTTCCATCCGCGCAGCTTCTTCGAACTCACCGAACCCACCGATCGCGATGTGCCTGCCGTAAAGTTCTGAGCGCCGCCTGGGAGCGAGCGAGGACGGAACCATGAATCGACGGTTGCAATGGCAGTCTTGGGCGGGCGTGCTGTTGATGCTGCTGGCTCTCGTGTCTCCGGCCTTCGCATGGCCGGGGCCGGCCGTGCCTGGCGCGAGACCGAGACCGGCGGGACGCAGTTGGCGAATCGCCGAATTCCACTCCAATCTTTCGGTCATGCCGGATGGCGCCATGCTGGTGACCGAGGACATCACGGCGGTATTCACCGGCGAGTATCGCTGGATCAGCCGTTCGATCCCCATCGAGTACCCCGGACCGCGCGGCACCAACTTCACCCTTTTTCTGAAGATCGGCGGCGTTACCGACGAGAATCGAAAACCGCTGAAATATGAAACCAACATCCGAGGCGAGTATCGCTATCTGAAGATCTATCTCGACAACGCCTTCAACACCGACAAGACGGTCCGCATCACTTACACCGTCCAGAACGGCGTCCGCTTCTTCGACGATCACGACGAACTCTACTGGAACGTCACCGGCAACGATTGGCCCGTTCCCATCGACAACGCCTCCGCGCTCGTCGTCTTCCCCGACTCCGCCTCCGGTTCGCTGCGGGCGCAGGCTTTCACCGGCGCTTACGGCTCCACGGAACGCAGCGCGCAAACCGATGTCAACGGCAGCCAGGTCACCATCGAAACCAACAATCCGCTTCCCATGCGCGGCGGGCTGACCCTGGACGTCTATGTACCGAAGGGCATTCTGCACGAACCCGGGGCCATCACGCGCGCCCTCTGGTTCGTGCGCAGCAACGCCATCGTCCTGCTGCCCGTGTTCGCCTTCATTGTCATGTTCACCATGTGGTGGTTCAAGGGACGCGACCCGAAGGCCGGTCTCTCCGTGGCTCCCATGTACGAGCCGCCCAAAGGAATGTCGCCGGCCGAGGCGGGTTCGCTGGTGGATGATTCCGTCCTGCCACGCGACATTACCTCGACCCTGGTTGATTTGGCGGTGTGCGGCTATCTCAAGATCGAAGAGAAGAGCGATAAGGTGTTGTTCTTCAACAACCGCGATTACGTCTTCCACCTGATGAAACCGCCGGCCGAGTGGAATGACCTGGCAGACCATGAAGTCGAGATCCTGCGCAACATGTTTCCCGAGGCGAGCGCACGTCTGACCACGCTCTCCGGCCTCAAGAACCGCTTCTACATGGCGCTGCCCTCGGTGAAGCAGGAGATTCTTGGCGAGTTGAAATCCAAGGGCATGTATCGCGTCGATCCGGAGAGCGCCCACGGCTATCGCCTCGCCGGAATCCTGATCATCGCCCTTCCTTTCATCGGGCTGCAAGCCATGGGAGTGGCACAGTTCTTTCTTTCTCCGCTGGTCGCGATCATCTCGATTGCGATGGCTCTGCTCATCGTCTTCCTTTTTGGACGCGAAATGACCGCCAAAACCCTGCGCGGTGTTCGCACCGTCGTCGAAATCCAGGGCTTCAAGGAGTTCATGACGCGCGTGGACGCCGATCGCCTGAAGCGCATGCCGCCCGATACCTTCGAGAAGTTCCTGCCTTACGCCATGGCCCTCGGCGTCGAGAAACATTGGGCGCACGCCTTTGAAGGCATCATCCATGACCCGCCAAGCTGGTACGTGGGTCCGCAGCCCGGACTTTTCAATCCCATCTTCTTCACCAACTCCATGTACACCATGACGAACTCGGCCTACGAGGCCTTTTCGGCCGCTCCCCGCGCCAGCAGCACCGGCAGCGGCTTCTCCGGCGGAGGCTTTAGTGGAGGCGGATTCAGCGGCGGAGGCTTCGGCGGAGGCGGTGGCGACGCCGGCTAAGGAGTCGCTGGGTTGCCGGTTCCCAATGTGCTCAATGCGCACCTTCAGGAACTGCTTCAGTAAGAGGCAACGTCATTTGTGCGAATGGGTCCACGTATGTCTTCGGCTCGTAGCTTTTTAGATAGATGTCTTTGACTAGAGGAGATGCAATGTAAACCCTTCCTCGCGTTTCCCCTTTAGGGGCCAATAGACCCGCTTTGACAAGAGCCTTGAGGTCTTGATTTCCAACCTGCTCGGAAACTTCCGCCTTCGCGCTGTACGAAGAATTCCTCACTTGGTATCCAAAAGCTGCATCACTAAGCGCGAAAACTGCCCTTGAGGGCAACCGTCGTGCCACCAAGAGCCTTTCCAATTCATCCCATACCCGCTGGGTTATGCGAATACGCTGAAGAAGCCACGTCCCCTGTCTGTAATGGGCAACCAAATTAAAGCGAATCCAAGCTCGGCAATCATTTTTTGGATGCCAAGAGCCCTCGCCTACGGCGGCGAGCACGTCATAATATTCCTGTGTAAACCTGCCGAGATATTCCTCAACGCTACAGAATGGCGACTCGACAAATTGTTCGCGGGCGAGAATGAGCGTCTGGAGACATCGAGCCATTCTTCCATTGCCGTCTGAAAATGGGTGGATCATTACAAGGTTTAAATGTCCCAGTGCTGCTCTGACTTTTATGGGAAGGTCTGACGGTTCATTTAGGTTCTGGACCAATTCGGCCATTAGTTCCGGAACTAAATCAACATCTGGGCCTTCATACACATTCACCTGTTTTTTCTCATCCCAAACAAATATCATTCCCGGTCGCCATCTTCCGGGATGTTTGGCCAAGTCGTGCTGTGCGATCATGAAATGCAGGCTGCGAATCAAGGATTCGCTGTAGGAAAAATGAGGATCGGACGCGAGTTGCAGCACATACGTCATCGCGTCTCGATACCCAACCGTGGCCTGCCATACGGGCTTAGCGGTCTCCGTGGGTTCCTGATTCTCAACGGCGGCCATGGCGTCGTCTCGCGTAACATTAATACCCTCAATGCTGTTAGAGTGACGAATGTTGCGGGCGAAGGTTGCCCGGCGAAGCGCTCCGTACCAGCGTCCAGGAGTGCTGATTGCATATTTTAGTGACTGACGCATTACATCAATCTGCTCAATGACCTCAAATTCCTGCTGGTCTAGTTTTGGAGCTACAAACAGCATCCTTCCCTCCCGTTATCTAAGGTATTTATATGATATTATAAAATAATTTCTTTGCAAATATAAAATCATTCATTATTTCCTTGACATGTTGCTGTTTCGCGACAAAACATCCCCTGCGCAAAATTAGGCGTATTTTCCAGTCAACTAGATGAAAATAAATAACTTAAAATATATGTGAACGCAATTCTGGTTCACCCCGACGATTAGAGCAGTTTCAGAACAGGCTACCCGGGGCTATCAAGTCTGGCTAGTTGCCCGGCTGCTTCATGGGATATACCTTTCGTGAAACTGGTTTAGGGCCCGCACTGCCCAGCCTCCAGCTACTCTCGATTGCGCTGCACTCCCGCAAAACGATCCTGGGCCAAACCTCATCCAAATAAATGCACCGTTAATCCCGCATGGAAAGCGAGGACGTATATGGCTCATGAACCTGCCCCAACTCCGAACTTAGAAACCTGGCCCGATTCCAGCCCGCATACGGCATCGGCCGCGAGCCGCTTGCCCGGTACGTCGCCAAAAGTGGACGAGGCGATGGGGAGACAGATGGAACGGGAGCAGCAGATGCACGAAATTGCCGAACAGATCGGCACCGCGCTAGGCAAGGCGGTCAATGAGATACGCGGCCTGCCGGACCGCGTACGCAACGGCCTTCACGTCGTAAAGGGTCAAGCGCGCGAACACGCCGGATCGGCAACCGACGCGGCTTCGGAGCTGGCGCAGTCCATGAGCGAAAGAATCTCCAGCCTGCGTCAGGAGGCGTCGCAAACCGCGGCCCAATGGCGAGAGAAGGCAGGCCAGCGCGCGGGAGAGCTTAACGAATTGGCCGGGGAGCGAATTGCCGAGGCTCGGAGCCGCGCCGCGCGGTTCACGAGCGAGAATCCCATTCAGATGATTCTGGCTTTTGCGGCGGCTTCTTTTGTCATCGGATTCGGGCTGAGTCTTTGGAGGTCAAACCGTGGCTGACGGACTAGGACAGAATGGACGAACCGTTGCGGAAGTGTTGAATAGCTGCAAGGAAGATCTGAAGGATTTTGTTGCCACCAGGGTGCAGATGCTGCGCGGCGAAATGAAGGACAAACTTACCGGTCTCAAGCTGGCGTTGCCGGCGCTGGTGGTCGGCGCAATCTTGCTCCTCGTAGCCTTCTTCCTCTTCACCTGGGGCTTGGTATCGCTGATTGCAATGGCCATGATTGGCCAGCCGTACGCTTACACGGTGGCGTTTTTTGCGGTTTTTGCCTTATACGCCCTGGCGGGCGGGGCAAGTGCCGCCTACGGGCTGAGGACATTGAGCGCGCACGGGCTCACGCCGGAGCGCACCTTGCGCGTGCTGAAAGACGACCAAATCTGGCTGCAATCGGAGGCGAGAACACAGCTATGACCAACCCCTTACCCGCCGAAGCGCTGGAGCAGCGCGCCGCCGAACAACGCCGCCGGCTGCATGATTCGGTAGCCGAACTGCGTAGCGCCGTGCGCGAACGGCTGGATGTAAAGCGCACCGCCCGGGAGCATTTCTGGCCCGTTGCCTCGGTTGTTTCGCTGGCTATGTTGCTGCTCGGATACGGCATGGCCAGTATTTTTAGCGGGGATTGAGCCAGTTTTCGTGTCCAACTAGGTACGCGAATCAACTTTAAGTGTGCAAATTTGATACTTCCGGCTATGCGGGGGCGCTTTTGCCGTGGTATAACCCGGGTTGAGCTGTAAACGTCTTTTAGGTACCGAAGGATATCCCGTGACGGACGCAAGGACCGGGACACGATTCCCTGTACATCTTCCGATTAAGGTGCTCGGCACTTCAGAAGCCAAACCGGAGCTGGAAGGTACCACTGAGAACATCAGTGGGGCTGGAGTTTACATCTGGGTCGACCAGACACTCGAGGTAGACTCCCGCGTCGAGTTCGAAATCACGATTCCGGGTTCGGCCATCGCGGCGGAGAAAGACGTGGTTCTTCACTGTATTGGCCGCGTCGTTCGAGCTGATTCCAAATCTTCGGAAAAATCCGGCGTGGCGTGCGTGATCGACGAGTATGATTTCGTGCGCCGGGAAGGAGGTAGCTGATGCTGAAAATTGTCGTCGCCGATAATCAAGCTATCTTCCGCGCTGGAATCGCCAAGGTGCTGGCGGTGGAAGACGATATGCGCGTGGTTGCGCAGGCGCCAACCGTGGAGCAGACTCGCATGGCGCTGGAGAAGTTCCGCGCCAATATCCTCGTTCTGTCGGCGAGTTTTTTGAGCGAAGATGCCGGCATCCGCGTCGTTGCCAACCAGCTTGCCGCCAAGCTCATAGTTCTCGCCGAAAATGGCGACAATCCGCAGCGTTTCCTGACCCTCGGAGTAGATGCCGTCCTCTTCCGTTGCGTCACCGGGGAGGTGCTGCTGGACTGTGTGCGGCGCGTCTCCGCCGGGCAGACGTTTGTCCACGACCTGAAGCAGACGGGGAATGTGGCGGAGAGCGATGATTTCGTGGGGGCAAGAGTGCGGGACCGGCTGACGCCGAAGGAATTGCGTATCGTCGCCTTGATCGTGCAGGGATTCAAGAACAAGGAAATCGCAACGCAGTTGGGTACCACCGAGCAAGTCGTCAAGAATTACCTGCGTAACGTGTACGACAAGATCGGCGTCTCCGACCGGTTGGAATTGGCGTTGTTCACCATTCACCATCGGATTCTTGCCGAAGCCGCTGCCGCGATCGCTACCACCATTCGTCCGCAATAATCACGGGCGCACCAATAAATAAGCCCGCCGTCAAGCGGGCTTTTTTCTTTGGCTCTGGAGATTCTAGAGCAATTCCATAGTTGGTATACTCTTCAATATCACCGCCGGACTTGAAAGCCCGGCTTCTTCACGGGGTATACCTTCCGCGATCCGGTTTATCCGCCGATGTTCTTGTCGCTCGTTTTCAGGAGCTCGTTGACGATCGTGACCAGTTCTTCGGGATTGACCGGCTTTTCCAGGTAGAGATCCGCGAGCGGCTCGGCTGCTTGAAACGCTTCCGCCACGTACCCGGAAACCACCACGACCGGCATGGTCGAGTGCGACTTGGCTGCCTGCACGACCGCACGTCCGTTACCGTCCCCGAGTCGCCAATCGGTTACAACCGCGTCGTAAGTGTTTGCCTCCAGCTTCTCAATAGCCTCGTGTGCAGAGGTGGCTGCTGTAACCACGTGACCGGCAGCTTGCAAAATGGCGCACTTCAGCGTCACAACATGCGGCTCGTCGTCGATGCACAAGATTCTGGCCATACGAGATTATCCTTTTCAGGAAGTCCGAAGTGTTCTCTTCCTGCCACAGAACCGCGGGCCGGCAGCTCTGGGTACCTCACGACCAACCTAACCCTACTTGATTTTCAGCGTCTTTGCAGTGCTTGTCAAATCAGGGCAAACCTGGCTCCCAGAGGACACTGCTCGTCAGCTTAGCTTCTTGCCCACCGATTTCGCCTGCGAAAACAAATACAGGTAATCCGGCCCCCCGGCCTTGGAATCGGTTCCCGACATATTGAATCCACCGAAGGGATGGGCTCCCACCATGGCGCCCGTCGATTTGCGATTGATGTAGAGATTGCCGACGTGAAATTCGTGCATCACGCGCTCGATTTTTTCTTCCGCCGTGCCGTAGTAGGAGCCGGTGAGTCCAAACACGGTGTTGTTAGCGATTTCAAGGCCATGCTCGAAATTGCGGCATTTAATCACCGCCAACACGGGCCCGAAGATTTCTTCCTGCGCGATGGTCGCCTTGGGTTCGACATCGGCAATGACGGTCGGCTGAATGAAATAGCCCTGCGGGCCACCGGCTTCTGCCTGAGTAGCGGGACCGCCGCCGCAGATCAACCGTCCTCCTTCGTCCAGTCCTTTGCGGATGTAGGAGAGAATCGTCTCCATCGCGCCCTTGTTGACCACCGGACCCATGCCTGGATTTGCTTCGGCGTCACCCACAGTGATCTTTTCGACGAGGGCTTTCAGGCGCTCGAGAAACGTTTCATAGACGCGCTCGTCGACGATCGCCCGCGAGCAAGCCGAACATTTCTGGCCTTGGAAACCAAAGGCCGACGCGGCGACGCCCGCCGCCGCTGCGTCCAGATCGGCATCGGCATCGACCAGTATGGAATCCTTGCCGCCCATCTCCAGGATCGCGCGTTTGATCCATATCTGGCCGGGTTGCACTTCCGCCGCCTGCCGGTTGATATGCAGGCCCACTTCTTTTGAACCGGTAAAGGCGATGAATCGTGTCTTCGGATGTGCGACCAATGCGTTCCCGAAACTGCTTCCGCTTCCGGTGCAGAAGTTCACCACGCCGTCCGGCATGCCGCACTCTTCCAGAACTTCCACCAGCTTGGCGGCTATGGCAGGCGAGTCTCCGGACGGTTTCAGCACAACCGTGTTTCCGCAAACGATGGAAGCCATGGTCATGCCCGCCGTAATCGCCGAGGGGAAGTTCCAGGGCGGAATCACCGCGCCCACTCCGAGCGGTATGTACCAGAGATAGTCGCGCTCGCCCGGGTATTGAATTGGCGGCTCCGACTTCGCCAGCCGCAGCGCTTCGCGCGCATAGAACTCGCAGAAGTCGATGGTTTCACCGACGTCGGCATCGGCCTCGGCCCAGTTCTTGCCCACTTCGAAAACCATCCACGCCGCCCACTCGAATTTGCGCTCGCGGATGGTCTTGGCTACCCGCAGCAGCAACTGCGCCCGCTCTTCGACCGGGGTTTTCCGCCAGCTCTCGAAGGCGCGCAGAGCGGCTTCCATGGCGAGCGGGACCTCTTCGGCGCCGGCCTTTTGGAACACGCCAACCACCTGCGAAGGCCGCGAAGGATTGATCGATTCGAACTTGTTGCCGGCCTTGAGTCTGCGTCCGCCAATAATCAGGTCGTACTCGCGGCCGAGTTGAGTCCGCACACGCTCCAGCGCCTGGCGCATCTTGTGCGCGTTTTCCTCACGGCGGAAGTCGAGAAACGGCTCATTCCTGAACGGCCCCGATTCAATGTATGCGCGACCCTGCGCCTGCGTAGTAGCCATATGAAAGCTCCCAATCCGGATTCCTCATCAACGTACTCTTATCTATCTCATTTTAACGCCGAACCCCAGCACCGTGCAGCAGGCATACGTCCCTGCGTCAGCCGGCGATGCGGCTACGAACTCGCCGTAGCAGAATTGCTCAATGGTCCTGGGTGACCGGCTCGGGTGTTCGAACCGTGGCCTTGCGCTCCAGTTTATCCCAGGAGAACGCGCCGCCTTCGGCAGCTCGCTTCAGGGTTTTGATCAGCACGAGAGAGAATAGCTGGCGATAGGCGAAGCGCTGCAGCCACACGTGGCCCAGCAACATCCAATCCGCCCGCCCCTCGCGCCGTTCCAGAGCGAAAGCAATCGCGGAAGCGATGAAATCGATGACCAGGAAGATGGCGAAGAAGACCACCAGTTGCTGGAAACTCGCCGGGTCCGCCGTATCCGGATGGAAATGCTTGTCCCACACCAGGTACTTGAGCGTGCCCACGACGAACATGAGGTCAATAAACGGCGAGAACAGCGGCAGCATGATCTGGAACACCACGATGTTGGGAAGGGCCATCCAGCCGAGCGCTCCCTTGCGGGCAAATGCCGAGCGATGTTTCCAAGTGGCCTGCAAGATCCCAAACGACCAGCGAAAACGCTGCCGCATCAGCCCGTTGGCCGACGACGGAGCCTCGGTAAACGCCAGCGCCCTGTCTTCGTACTCGACTTTGTATCCGGCTTGCAGCAGCGCCATCGTCAGGTCGGCATCTTCGGCAACCGTGTCGACGTGATATCCGCCGCACTGCTTTACCGCCTGCGTGCGCCACGCGCCGATGGCGCCGGGAACAACGCTCACCGCCGAGAACGTATTCAATGCGCGGCGCTCGAAATTCTGGCTGGTGATGTACTCCAGGGCCTGCCAGCGTGTCCACAGATTGATCTTGTTTCCTACTTTGGCATTGCCCGCCAGGGCGCCGATCTTCGGGTCGGTGAAATGCGGCACCATGCGCCGGATTGCATTCGGAGCAATGATCGTATCGGCGTCAATCCCTACAAAAATTTCCTCGGTCACGTATTCAAGGCCATGATTGAGCGCCGAGGCTTTTCCCCCGTTCGCTTGCGTCAAGATGGTCAAGCGGCCCTGCGCGATCTCCTTCCGGAACGTCTCCCGCGCCACTTCGCCGGTGCGGTCCTTGGAACCGTCATCAATGACAATCACTCGAAGGCTGGGGTAATCCGAGTTCAAGACGGCCATTACCGTGCGCTCGATGACCTTCTCTTCGTTGTAAGCAGGGATCAGAACCGCGACCCGCGGCTGGTAGTCAGACACACCCGGGTGATCTGTCCCGCGCCGCCGGAAACGGTCGTACATGGCAAGCGCTCCGACCGAGACCAATCGCCCGCTCATCAGCAGGTCGCCGACGAAGAAGACCAGCACGATGAAACTGTTGACCATGCTCAACAGCCAGAAACCTGTCGCATCGACGCGCGCCCAGAAACGCTCGTTGTTGGCGATGGGCGGCATGACATCGTTGTAGGTCTTCCCCAGCAACGTGGCCACCGACACGATTTCGAACCCGCGCGCGCGCAACTCGCGAATGATGAGGGGCAACGCGGCAACCGTCTGCGCACGGTATCCGCCGCCATCGTGCAGCAGAACGATGCCTCCGCCGCGGCGTTGCGCCTGCTCCAGCACGCTTTCCGCGATCTGTTCGGGAGTGGGACGGGGATCGTCGCGCCAGTCGTTCGGGTCAATTTTGTCGCCGACGGTGATGTAGCCCATTTGCTGCGCGACTTCCAGCGGACGCACCTCATCGGCCGTATCCGGCTCCTGATCGATCGAGTAGGGAGGACGGAACAGGACCGGCTTGACACCCAGCTTGGCTTCGAACAGGCGCTCGGTCAGATTCAGTTCGACCATCATGTAGCGCCTGGAGATTCCGCTGATGTCCGGGTGCGTGAATGTATGATTCCCGATCTCATGCCCCTCGTGGAAAATGCGCTGCAACACACTGGGAAACTTTTCCGCTGACAAGCCGATGACGAAGAACGTCGCCTTCGCGTTCTCCCGTTTGAGAACATCGAGGATCTTCGGCGTCCACTGGGGATCGGGACCATCGTCAAAGGTGAGCGCCACCATCCGATTGCCGCCGCCGAACTGGCCTACGCGGTATGGTGTGGGAAGCTTGCTGAAATTCTCGTCGGTGATCACGCCGCTGGATGCATCCACGTCAACATCGCGAGTGCCATTCGACGGAAGGTTTTGCACCTGAAGGATCTCGCCCGAACCCTCCATATCGACGTCCTGCCCGGGAGGCACATCGCGCAACTTCTCCGGCGCACGCGCTTCACTCGGTTGATCCCACACCGCCCACAACGATCGATCCTCCGAGCCCAGCCGCCACAGCGCGAACGTCGAGATGCCCATCGAGCGGGCAGCGCGCATCTGGTTCAGCGAGGTCACCGCATCCAGATACCACACGTCGTGACGATTCTTCTGATCGTCCTCGTAGACAAGGTGCGGATTCAACGAATCGGAGTCGAAATCAATCTTGGCTTCCGAATCGCGCGCCTCCAGCCATGCTTCCTGCACCGAGACATTGTGGACACCGGCCTGCCCCGGCTTCTTGCCCTTCTGAGTCGACCAGTCATACCCATAATTGCCGATGGCGCAGATAATTTTTTCACGCGGAGCGACCTTCAGCAAAGTTGTGAGATTCTTGACAAACCAATCCTGGCCGGCGATCGCACCCGGTTCGCCACCCGGGTAGTGCTGATCGTAGTTCATCAGGATCAGCCCGTCGGTTACTTTCGCAATCAACTGGTAATCGAAGTCCGGGTTGTTGGCGGGAACGCTCACGAAGAGTTTGAGTCCGCGTGAATGCAGATCGTTCGCTAATTCCTGCACCAGAGCCCGGTATCCCGCTTGCGAGTGCAGGGGGAATCCTTCGATGTCCAGGGTCACTCCGCGATATGGGTTCGTGGCCAGAAACACCGACAGCTCCTGCCGAAAGTGCGCCCGCGCCTCGGGAGAGTCCAACATCCTGCCGACATCCGCCTTCCATTCGTTGACGATCGGATCAAAGTTGTTGACCAGGGGCAAAACTTCCATCTGGGCGTTTTCCTGCTTCAGGTAGGGCATTACCTTGTCATCGACCGGCATGATACGGCCGTTCTGGATGACATCGAAAAGCGTGTTAGCCTGAGTAACTCCCTGCAGGCGGCCGTCCGGAGTCAGCACATGCAGCCATTCCGGAAACAGAAGGTCGATCTGGTGAACGTACTGCCGTAGCGAGGAGAAACTCGCTGCATCCCACTTCACGTAAAATGCGCCGCGAATACCTTCTTCGGAATTCAGCACCACCTGCGACGCCGGGACACTCGTTTTGCGGTGTGTGCCGGTGCGCTTGGCGTGTCTCTTTTCGTTCACTTTCAGCGCGTGGTAGGACTTCTTCTGCGTCGCCAGCAGCAACGCCGGAATACTGGCATCGCGCACCACCGTGATTACGAAAAACGCAATGAGCAGAGAAAGAACGATCCCGATGACGTCGATGGTGCGGCGGATTCGCCTCCATCGTTTCTTCTGGGGATCATAAAAGACCGGCTTCAACATGGGAAACTACAGCTTACCTCTATGTTATGGGGCCACTTGGGATGCGTCAATGAAAGTACCACGCCGTGGCACCAATCCCAACTAGCCCGAAGATGTATGATTCGGTGCGTGTTCGAATTCGTTCGCAGGAACCTTAGGTTCGTTCTCTGGGTGACGGCGGGGGCGCTCTGTCTGCGGCTCCTTACCGTATATAAACTCGGAATGGTCGCCGGAGACTCGCTGGTTTACGACGATATCGCGAAGAATCTCTTGAATCACGGCAGCTATGCGCTGACCACGTCCGAAGGCATACAGCCTACTCTGGTTCGACTGCCCGGTTACCCTTTTTTTCTCGCGCTCGTGTTTGCCGTTTTTGGCCAGGACCACTTTCGTGCGGTCATGCTCGTGCAAGCCGTCATCGATATCGGTACTTGCGTGTTGGTTTGCGACATGGCTCGACGGACTATCTCTGAAGCAGCCGCGCGCATAGCGTTTCTGCTCGCCGCCCTCTGCCCTTTTATCGCAAACTATGCCGCTACGCCCCTCACGGAAGTGACCTCAATCTTCTTTCTCACGCTTTCCCTGCGGCAGGCGATTCTTGCTTTCGACGACCCGCGCTGCCGGAACTGGATCTATTGCGGCTTGGCCGTGGCTGCGGCCATCCTGCTGCGTCCCGACAGCGGCCTCATGCTGGGCTCGCTAGGCCTCGTCGTTCTGTTTCAGCTCTACCGCAATCCCGCGGAGCGAAAGAAGCTGCTCGCCGGCGGACTGTTGATGACGGCGGTTGCGCTTGCGCCCCTGGTGCCCTGGACCATACGAAACTGGCGGGTCATGCATGTCTTCCAGCCTCTGGTAACGATGGAGGCATCCGACCCTGGCGAGTTCATTGCTCGAGGTATGGGGCGCTGGCTGGGAACCTGGCTGGTGGATTACTCCAACGTGGAAGATGTCGCCTTCCATATCGACGGCGAGCCGGTCGATGTTCAACTTGTGCCGGCACGCGCCTACGACAGCCCGCAAGAGCGCGAATACGTGGCGCAGCTCTTTGCCGAATACAATAAGACGACCGTCACAACCCCCGAGCTCGACCGGCAGTTCGGCGAATTAGCGCAACAGAAGATTCGCCTCCATCCCTTTCGCTATTACGTCGGTCTACCTGTGCTGCGGCTCCTGGACATGTGGTTCCGTCCGCGCACGGCAATTCTGCCCTTCGATGTGCACTGGTGGCGATTCCGCATTGATCCCTGGAATACCGTCGGTTCCGTCCTGATCGGTTTTTTAAACCTGATGCTGGTGGGCGCCGCCATCGTGGGCATCTTCCGCGGCGAACCGGTGCGCCACATGGCCCTGCTGCTCGTCTATCCAGCGGTGCGCTCGCTCTTCCTGATGACCACGGGAACGGCGGAAGAGCGCTATACCCTGGAGTGCTTCCCTTGTGTTTACCTGTTGGCGTCACGCTGGTTGGCGACTTTGCGGGCCGTCCGGAGGTGAGAAAACCACGGTCTACATTGATAACGGAGGTTCGGGTTCGGGTTCGGTTGGCTGAAGCGGCGAATCGCTCATCCGGAACCGCGTGCGGACGTGCTCGGAAATCAGTTCCACGGCGGCGCGATTGTCGTCCGGGCCAGTCTTGATGAGATACCTCATGGCATCGACGAGCAGACGCTGGCCTTCAACATAGCGAGGATCGGAGGTGCGGTGACGATTCAGATGCTCTGCGCTGGGACGGGCCGGAATGAATAAAACTTTACCCATGAAACCTCTAGAGCAATTCTAAAGTCAGCATACCCCTCATCTCACCGCCGGGCTTGGAAGCCCGGCTCCTTTGCGGGTATACCTTCCGCGAATTCGGTCTAACTACTAAGAGTCCGGGGTGCGCCCGTGCCGTTGCCTCACCCCGGGCTATTCTATCTCAAGCCGCCAAAAAGATGGCCGGCAACGTGCCACTCCCCAACCAGGGTCCCCGGCAAACA
>Ga0187880_1001351_pt1 | contig 19579 bp, 13 predicted proteins | sample June2016WEW_19_4_FD_132998 | JGI IMG/M metagenome (GOLD analysis project Ga0187880, IMG submission 132998) | Peatland microbial communities from SPRUCE experiment site at the Marcell Experimental Forest, Minnesota, USA - June2016WEW_19_40 | ecosystem: Environmental > Terrestrial > Soil >...
AGTTCCAATCGCGCGCTGGGCTTGCTGGCCACCAGCAGCACGGGCTACACTGCGTTTGGCGCCAAATTGATCAACGGCACGTCGCAGACGTTAAGGTTCATGACCTTGCAGTTCACCGGAGAAGTTTGGCGCCAGTCCGACCTGCCCAAGACGCTGGAGTTCTACTATTTCATCGATCCGAGCGCCACCAACGTCTTCTCGACTAACGCCACTGCTTTTTTGCCCGCGCTGAATGTGAGTTTCCCAACCGTCGCGGCCGATGTTGGCGGCGCAGCCGTTGATGGCATAGCCGCCCTCAATGAGACCAACCTGGGCGTCTTCAACCAGGTCATCACCAATTGGGCACCCGGCGCCGCGCTCTGGCTGGTTTGGGAGATGGCGAGCCCAGCGGGCAAGTCTCAGGGCTTGGCCATTGACAGCCTCGGCTTCTCCGCTACTGTCTGGCCCACTGGGATGTCTTCCCCGTCTCTGGCGGCCCAGGCCAGTGGAACCAATTTGCTTCTCTCGTGCCCGACCATCGCCGGCCTGAGCTATCAGGTGCAATACAAGACCAACCTCACAGATTCCTGGCTTCCGCTCGGTGCGCCTATCCCTGGCACCGGCGTGAAAATGACTGTCACCAACAGCCTCGCGACTGCCGCTCAGTGTTTTTACCGGCTGATGATTCTGCCCTGAGCCGGACAACCAAATCATACATAAACAGTCAAATGAAACCTCTGCCTGGCGTTCCAGCAGCAACTCCTGCTGCAGCTCGGCTTGCTTTTCTTCCTCCTCCTATTGGGCTTGAATCTCGGCGGTTGATGCCGGGCGCGGCCAGACCAAATGCGTTGCCTGCTGGGGACCGGGAGGAAGCAAACCCCCGGAGGACTCTCTTCGTTCACGCCGAAGCAGCGTCCCGCCGTCATCGACGCAATTCAGCCCGACCGAATAGAGCGCGAAATGGCCGTCAACAGTGAGACGATACCGCAGCGGCTTGCCGTCCATGAAATCGACGGGTGGAATCTCAAGCAGCTCGGGCACGAGCTCCGGCAGGGTCTTCGGATACCCACCGTGCCGGGCGCGGTGGCGCTTCAGCGCGAGGGCCGCGATAAGGATTCTGCGCCGAGCCTCCGCCTCTGCGGCTAGGCCAAGCAAGCTTTGTCCTTGGCTCATGATGCGCAGTTGCATTTGCAGCCTGTCCAGCATCGATACCACTCGTGTTTGATACTTTGATTGGAAGGGCACCAGGATGGGCACCATGTTGGTGGCTCCAGGCAGCGGGCGCATCTCCGACCAGGTTGCACATTGCAGGGCGCGACGCACCTGGAGTTCGCGGTCCCGATAGAAGAGCAACTGGGCTCTTTCATCGTCGTAGCTGCCGTGATGACGGTACCGGATTTGAGACCAATGCCGGGTGAATCCGTGCCAGGCATTCAGGGGCGAGCGGAATAACTCTCGGAGGATAAAACTGGGGCCCAGGGGTTCCCGGCGATCACGCTGGCACGAGTCCGCCGCACCGGCGCGGGCGAACGCCTCCGTCTCCGGCAGGCCGCGAAAGAAATCTACCGATTCCTACTCGTGCTGGAGAAGAGCGAGGCGGTCGTCGGCCCAACCGTCCGCTTGCAGCGCCTGCCAGGTGGCGTCATAAGCGAGGGTCGTGCAGACGAACTGGACCATGTGCGAGATTTCGTAAGGCTCGGGGTCCCAGGCGGTGATCAGCCGGGTGCACGCCAGCAAGTTTGTCCACGCGGCATCCTGGTTTCCGTGGTGCAATTCCAGTGTGGCGCGGGTGCCGAGTAATTGGGCGAAGTTTCTCAGCGCCGCGAGGTGCGGCGCCAAAATGGCGGTGTCGCGGCTCGCCGCCAGGCCGAAGCGGATGGGACCCGAGAGCGCGGCTTCGCACGCGCGGTCGAGTCCTGCGCGGTCCTCGTTGAAGATCTCGCGCAGTTCCGGCCAGAGGTCTTCCTCGACCCGCTTGCCCGGCAGCCAGTAATAGGGGTTGGGGCGAGGCGGCAACCTCGCCTGTTTCCAGACCACGAGGGCCGCGTTCGAGCCCACCACGGACATGAGGTCGAGCCTGTCTTGCATGAGCCCGGCGCGACGGGCAGATTCGTCGGGGTGGAAAGGGGGGCCACCCCGGTCGGCCATTGTCAGCGCGGTAGCGCGAGCGCGCAGTTCGGGCGACGTGGAAAAGTCGAACTCCGCGAGATCAATCTTGAAGCCTTGCTGGCGAAGAGCGCGACGGGTTTCCTCCAGTGCGGTTTGCGCGCTGTCATGCGAGAAGAAGAAGAACGCGGCGGCGCCCATGACCACCGCTATGAGCCCCACTATGATTATCCACCGCTTCTTCATAATGCCTGCACCACTACGCTGCCGCGCGCACCATAGAGTGGCGGGCCGAGCCTTTTCAACCTGTTCGGTAGGCCAGGAGAATGCGAGGAGCAAGCCAGGGGCAAGCCAGGAGATTGGGACGTGCTCCCTTGTGTTGCTCTTGTGTTCCTCTTGTGCTGCTCTCGTTCTCCTCTTGCTCTGCCCCCGGAATGCCCTCCGCGCTCCCGGCGCACCTCGGTGTCTCCACCGAGCCATCACCAAGCTTAGACAGTCCTGGTTCGCCCGCTATTCAAACGAACTCGCATTGCCCGATGAATTCTCTCCACTGCGCTCTCCCCGGCGCTTGCCGGGCGCTCTCGCGCTTTCTGCAAACGGCTTGTCAGGGGACGCAGCGGCTGGCTGAATGGGGCGTGATGCGCGTTACGAGGTCAGACTGTTTGTTTGCGGTGATTGTGGCCGCCGTCTTCAGTTGCTGGGCCACGACAGGTGCGCCGGCCGTGGCGGGGCGTGCTGTGCCGGTCATTTACTGCACCGACTTGTTCCATCCGCATGACGACCCCGACGACCACTTTGATTTGGGGACGCTCTACGCGATGCCGGAGCTGGACATCAAGGGCATTGTCCTCGACCAGGGTAAGAAGCAATTGGAGCGCCCGGGGCGCATCCCGCTATCGCAGATGAATCAAATCAGCGGGCGCAGCGTGCCGGCGGTGATCGGCCTGGCTACGCCGCTGAAGAGCCCGGAGGACAAGGGGCTCGATCAGGCGCCGGAATTCCAGCAGGGCGTGGAGTTCATCGTGCAGACGTTGCGCGCGTCGGCCAGGCCGGTCTGCATCGCGACGTTGGGCAGCATGCGGGACGTGGTGGCCGCCTTCAACCGGGAGCCGGGATTGTTCCGGACCAACGTGGCGATGGTGCTGGCGTTTATTGGCGAGGCGTCGGATCCGAAGTATCAGGAGTATAACGTGGGGCTTGATCCGCAGGCGTTCGTGGGGCTGATGCGGTCGGGGTTGCCGGTTTACTGGGTGCCCTGCTTCGACGGGGGGCTGTGGCAGAACCGGGGCCACGCTTCGTTCTGGCGCGCGAGCCAGCGGGCGCTGCTCGGGGAGACGGCGCCGGAGGTCAGACAATATTTCATCTACGCGCTCGAAAAGGAGAGCTCCGACCCGCTGGCATTTCTGTCGCGCCCGGTCGAGCCGGAGCGGCAGGCGCGGCTGTTCGCCGGCACACGGAATCTCTGGTGCGCGGCGGTCCTGGGGGTCATGTCGGGGCGGGAGGTTGTATTGGAAGGGCGCAAATGGACTTCCGCCTTACCCGGAAGTGGCCGGCAAGCCGCCGGTTTGGGGCGGAAGCCTCTGTTCGGGTTTCCCGAGGTGGAAGTGTCGGTGAGCGATGCGGGAGTGGTGAGCTACGGCAAGGGGCCACGCTCGCACAAAGTGAGGCTATTTGAAGTGCGGGACCCGACCCAATACGAGCCGGGCATGGTCGAGGCTACGGCGGGGCTGCTATCGTCCCTGGGCCGCAAAGGGGCTGCTGCGAGCAGGTAAACCGCCGGCACGCGGGGGAGAACGCAGAGCCCGGCGGGAGGGGCAAAAAGCGGCAAGCAAGATTTTTGGAGAAACCTCTTGCGCGGGGAGCGGCGCTTGATATATTCCGCCTTCCGTTTCCCGAAAGCCGGGAGCGGAAAGTTTTAACAAAACCATTAACAGACAATTGTTCTTTGTATGGCTGCACAACGCATTCGCATCCGACTGAAGGCGTATGACCACCGGGTCATCGACCAATCCGCCCGCGACATCGCGGACACCGTCAAACGCACGGGGGCCCGCGTCGCCGGCCCAATCCCGCTGCCTACCCGCATTGAGCGGTTTACCGTCCAACGCTCGCCGCACTGTGACAAGAAGTCGCAGGAGACGTTCGAGCAGCGCACGCACAAGCGGCTGATTGACATCATCGAGCCGACCGCCAAGACCGTGGACGAGTTGAAGAAGCTCAACCTGCCGGCGGGCGTGGACATCACCATTAAGATTTAACTCCCTCAAACGCCATGCCACTCGGATTACTAGGAAAGAAATTGGGCCAGACGCGTGTCTATGACGCGAAAGGGGTGATCACCCCGGTGACTATCGTGCTCGCCGGCCCGAACCGCGTGCTGCAGTGCAAGACGCAGCAGAGCGACGGCTATAACGCAGTGCAGCTTGGTTTCGGCGACCAGAAGGAACAGCGGGTCACCAAGCCGTTACTGGGGCATATTAAGAAGTTCAACGGCGTGGCCGTGAAGCGGATCCTCGAGTTTCGCAATTTCACGAAGGAAGTGAAGCCCGGCGACGTGGTCGGCCCGGCGCTGTTTGCACCGGGCGATTTCGTGGACGCCATCGGCTTCACCAAGGGGCGCGGTTTCGAGGGCGTAGTGGCGCGTCATGCGTTCCGCGGCGGCGATTCGACGCACGGCGCGAAGGGGTGGCATCGGCGCTCGGGCGCCATCGGCCAGCGCCTGTTCCCCGGCACAGTTATGCGCGGGATGAAGATGCCCGGCCATTTGGGCCAGGTGCGGCGCACCGCCCAGAACCTGCTGGTGGTTCAGGTCAGGGAAGCGGAGAACGTTTTATTGATCCGGGGCGCCATTCCGGGTTCGAACGGCGATTATGTCGTCATTCGCGAAGCCAAGAAACGCCCCAAGGGCTGGTTGCCGCACGCGCTACGGCCGGAGAACATCAAGAAGAGCGAAGGCAAGAAGAAGAAGTAGAGTGCTGCCATGAAGCTTACGATTAAAGACATCAAAGGAAAAGACCAGGGCGAGCTGGAAGTGAAGTTCCCGCTCATCGAGGACGGCAAGGGCACCCAGGCCGTCCACGACACGGTCGTTGCCTACCAGGCGGCGCAGCGCATGGGCACTGCTTGCACGAAGAATGTCGGCGACGTCGCCGGCACCAACAAGAAGCCGTGGCGGCAGAAGGGCACAGGCCGCGCCCGCGCCGGCTCATTTCAGTCGCCACTGTGGCGCGGCGGCGGTGTGGTCTTCGGACCCAAGCCGCGCGACTTCAGCAAGAAGGTATCGCACAACACCAAACAGCTTGCCCTGCGCAAGGCGATGTCCGAGCGGCTGCGCGCCGGTGACGTGCTAGTGGTCGATGACCTGAAGCTCGGCTCGGCCAAGACCAAGGAATTCGCCGGTGTGCTGAGCGCATTGGAACTGAAAGGCAGCGCGCTGATTGTGGCGGCAGCGGACAAGAATCTGACGCTGGCCTCGCGCAATGTGCCGGATGTGGCGTTGACGACCTGCGAGGTGTTGAACACCTACGACGTGCTGCGGCCCGACAAGCTGGTATTCACGCGGAATGCCTTCGAGCAACTCGAAGCGCGCTTAGCCAAGGAATAGCATGAACTCTTTTGAAATCATCCGGACCGTGCGTTTGACCGAAAAGGGCACGCGCCAGGGGGAGAAGTACAACCAGTACACCCTCATGGCTGACCCGCGAGCGAACAAGACCCAGATCCGCACGGCGGTGCAGGACCTCTTCAAGGTCAAGGTTATCAAGGTGAACACGTTGAACGTGCGCGGCAAGTTCCGCCGTCAGCGCACCAAGCAGGCCGGCCAGTCGCCGAATTGGAAGAAGGCCATCGTGACGTTGAAGGCGGGCGATAAGATCATCCTGACTTAGAGGCCCTGACTCGTACCCGAACGCGGGGAGCACGGGGGCGAGTTTGGGCAGGTTGGGTCTGAAACATACCTGCGGGTGGACGCAGCATTTTTGCGCGTCCGGCGGCATTCATGCCATCCATCACTTCCCGGGCAGTCTCCAGCCGCTGGTCCCCCTGAGGCGCCACAACACGCCAACGACCCGCACTGGCTGCAGACCGTCATAGAACCCGCCGTCATAGAACCCGCCGTTTGACACCCTCCTTCCGGTCTGGCAGCATCGTGCCTGAATAAGCGGGACGCAGGACCAATTCTTCCTAACCCGCGCAGCGTCGAAGGCGGCGTGTCAGAAAGCAAGATTCTATTGGTGCTACCCATGAGCAAGAATTCGATTCTCTGTGTCCTGCTGGCGACGGTGGTGAATGTACTGGCCTTCGGCCAAGGAACTCGCGCAGCCATTGGCGAGCCTGGCGAGCGTGTGGTGCAATCCGGCGGCGGGGCGGCCACGCCGGCGTTTGTCTGGCTCGAAAGCGAATTAGCAAAGACCAGTTTCAAGGTTAGCATTGGGGATTGGGGACGACCGCAATTTCTCTCGGCGGGTAATTGGATCCATATCAGCGTGGAGGAGGACAAAGTGGAAAAGGAGGTCCCCGATGAAGGCGTTGTACTCGAATACTGTTTGCAGGGCCCCAAGACGGCGCGCTACGAAGTGTGGAACCGGGTCGGGTTCGAGTTTGTGCGATCACCGTTCGAATGGCGGATCGACGAAGGGGCGTGGAAGAAGGCCTCGCCCGAAGAGCTGACGACGGACCTGATGGAGATGGGTTTCTGGTGCGAGGTGGCGTGGTTGAAGCTGGGCGACGAGGTCGTGACTGCGGGCGGCCATCGCCTGCAAATCCGCCTGTCGAAGACCAAGGACGACAAAGGCAAATGGCAACGTGTGCTCTACGCCTCCGATGCGATCTGTCTGCATGAGGGGCCGTTTGACCCCAACTCGAGGTTCAAGCCGGACGAATCTGGCCGCGATGCCGCGGACGAGGCGGCGGGGAAAGTGGTGTTCCAGGTTCCCGACGCGAAACCGTCCCAGCGCGCCAGTTTGAAGCTGGGCGGCGTCTGGGAAATTGCCCGTGACGACGAGCAGATGCCCGGCGAAGTCGCGGAGCCCATCCGGGAGTTGCCGAAGCATCCCATTTGGCGGGCCATACCCGTACCGGGCGACAAGAACACGCTGAGAGGAGATCTCGTTTTCGCCCATCGCTTTTGGTATCGCGCACGAATCGCCGTGCCCGCCTCCATGGCGGGCCGTGCTTTCTACGTGGACTTCCCCTACAACAATCTCAACACGACGATATTCGTCAACGAGGTCTATTGCGGCTTCGAGAAGAATCCATTTGCGCCGTTTCAGGTGGACGTGACCAAGGGAATCAAGGCCGGACAGACGAACGAGATCTGGGTGGGCATCCGCGACGCATGGTATGGACGCTCCGCCGATCCGAAACGGCCGTTGAAGCTGCGCAAGACCTTCAATTATCCGATCGGCTTGTTTAACCAGGGCTTCCAAGACATGGATTACCCGGTGTGGAACTGCCCGCAATCGGGCATTCTGGCGACACCGGCTTTTGTGGCTACGGGCGGGGGCGTGTATGCGGCGGACGTTTTCGTGAAACCTTCCGTCGCGCAGAAGCGCCTCGAAGCGGAGGCCGAACTGAACAACACCACAGGGGCTGAGGTTTCGGGTGAGATTCGTTGGGAGGCGGTGGACGACGCGACCGGCCAGGCGCAACACGTCTTCAAGCCGCAGCCGTTCAAAGTCGCTGCAGGTCAGACGCAAGCCATCACCCTCTCTGATGCGTGGACTGATCCGAGGCTTTGGTGGCCGGACACGCCCAATCTCTATCGTCTGCGCACGACGGTGGTCGTTAACGGCGCCCCTTCGGACGTGAAGGAAACACTCTTCGGGTTCCGCGAATGGCGGCGCGATGGGACCCAGTTCACGCTCAACGGCGTGGTTTGGCACATGTGGGCCGATCTCATTGGCGAGGAGCATTCCCCAGAGAAATGGCTGGCGGCCTACAAACGCACCAACCAGCGCACCACCCGCCTCAGCACCGCCGGGCAGGCCGGCCACGAGTCGCGCTGGCTGGGCCTGGAACCACAGGATGCGCTGGAGTTTTGCGACCGCAACGGTGTCGTCGTGCGCCGGAACACGACGCTCGACGGCGAAACCATCGGCTACCAATTCAGCGAGGGCGATGCCGAGACGCGCCAGCAGCAGGGCGGCTCGGAACTCAAGCTTGCGCTGATGAAGAATTGGCGCGAGCAGTGCGTCGCCCAGGTCAAGGGTGAACGCAATCACGCGTCCATCCAGGTCTGGTCGCTCGAGAACGAGTTTGCCTTCATCAACCTCATCAACCTGCTCGGCAATTCGCCGAACATGGATCGCTACGAAGAGGAGATCACGACGGCGCACGACGCCGTGATGGCCGCGGACCCTACGCGATCGGCCATGACCGACGGCGGCGGCGCGACGTTAAAGAACACTCTCGGCGTCCACGGCAACCACTACGTGGCCACGCTCGATGCGCGGTATCCGGACCTGGCCTACGAGCCCTTTACCGAAGGGGGCGGGCGCGGGCGTTGGGTATGGGACGAGCGGCGGCCACGGTTCATCGGCGAGGACTTCTACGCCACGGGCATCAACCCCGCCGATTACGCCATGTGGGGCGGCGAGATCGCCTTCCAGGGCAAGGCCGCTACGCGGGAGGCCATTGCGACCTGCTACCGGATGCTGAACGAAGGCTACCGCTGGGGTGGCTACAACGCGGCCTGGCACTTTTGGCTCGGCGGCGAAGGCGGCCCGAGGCAGTGGGGCGCGAACCAGCCGCGCGCCGTGCTGGTGCGGCAGTGGGACTGGACGTTTGGCGCGTCCCAAAAGGTCAAGCGAACCTTCGGCATCTTCAATGACACCCAGTACTCGGAGCCGATCACGTTCAGCCGCCGGCTGACGGTGGAGAGCAAGGAGGCCTACGCGAAAACCTCCACCCACAATGTCGCCCCCGGCACGGCGATGAAGTTCGATGAGGAGATCGCAATGCCCTTCGTCGCCACACGGCAGGAAGGCGAGTTAAGCCTGACGCTCAGCGCGGGCGGAAAGGAGATTTATCATGACACCAAGGCGGTCTCCGTCCTGCCCGCCCCCGTGGAAAAGAAGCTCGCGGCCGGCACGGTCGCGGTGTTCGATCCGATCGGTGAAGCCACGGCGATTCTTAAGAACGCTGGTGTGCCGTTCAGCACGGTCCAATCCCTCGATACTGTTCCTTCTGGCGCCAAGGTGCTTGTGGTCGGACGCGATGCGATCGAGGGGAAGGACAGCACCTCGACCCGTTTGGCCGTTCTGGCTTCCGAAAGCCACGCCGTCGTCGTGCTCGACCAATCTCATCCTCTGAGATTCCAGGCCATTCCCGCGGAAATGGAACTGGCGCCGCGCACGAAGAAGAGCGACTTTGGCGAAGAGATGCCGACCGCGGAAGGGCGGACGGCGTTCATCGAGGACACCTCGCATCCGGCGTTGCGCGGACTCAAGGACAAGGACTTCTTCACCTGGGGACCGGACCTGCCTGCGGCGCAAGCCGGTCAAACGAAGGCGGCGCAGTCCGCCCACCTGGTATTCCGCAACGCGTACGTGAAGCCCACGCGCGGCGGCAAGAGCCTGATCCAGTGCGGTCCGCGGCTCGAATACTCGGCGCTAGTTGAAGTGCCGGTTGGCCGAGGGGTGATGTATCTCTGCCAGCTCGACCTCGGGAGCAAGCTCGCCTTGAACCCAGTGGCGCAGCACCTCCTGGTCAACCTGATCCGCTGCGGGGTGGACTACAAGCTGGAGCACGCCGAGGTCACGGCCGTCATTGGGGACGAGCAGTTGGGCAAGGCCGTGGATGCAATTGGGTTGGAGTATGCCAAGGCCGGCGATGCCCTCGCCGCCATCAAAGACGCCAACCGGAAAATCGCCCTTGTTTCCGCCACGCCGGCCAATTTGAAGCTGCTGGCGGGAAATCCCGGCGCGCTTGAATCCTTCTGGAAACGCGGCGGCGCGCTGATCCTTTGCGGCCTGACGCCGGAAGGCCTGGCCGACTACGACCGCGTCGTCGGCGTCAACCATGTCATCCGGCCATTCACGCGCGAGCGGGTCACCTTCCCGGCGTCGCGCAACCCACTCACGGCCGGCCTGACCATCGGCGACATTGTGATGCTCTCCGGCAAGCGCATCTTTGACTGGACCGCGGATGAGTATGTGGCTTCGGACATCTTCGGCTATGTTGTGGACCTGGACGACCTGGCGCCGTTCGCCAAGAGCGACTTCGGCAGCTACGACAAGATTGTCAATGGATTCGTCGGTTCGGATGGTTGGCCGTTGATTATTGACTTCGAGTATCCAAGGGACGGCAAGCCTTATGCGATCAACATGGATTTGCCGCAGGAGGAAACGATCGTCGAATACACGCACAAGGCCTCGGTCAACTACAATCCTACCACGAAGATCGCGCTGCTCTTCGACGGCAAGGACCGCGTCGAATACGACCTCCAGCCCAACGGCGACGCGCAGACGTTCCCCATCAGCCCGCCGCGCAAGGCCCGGCGCGTCACGCTCCAACTGGTGAGCTGGCTATCGGACCCAGCCAAGCGGCCCTTGCTCGGAATTGACAACATCTGGCTGAAAGTGGCGCGTTCGCCGGAGTGGCAGGCCAGGGTCAAGCCGATGCTCAACATCGGGGGAATGGTCCAATACGTCAAAGGGAACGGCAGCGTGGTGCTCTGCAATCTCAACTTCAAGGAGACGGAAGCCGTGCCCGTCAACAAGACCAAGAAGCTAACCATCCTCGCCACGCTGCTGCGCAACCTGAACGCGCCCTTCTCGAGCGGGAAGACGGTGATTGCGGGCGCGAACCTTGCCTGCACGCCCATTGACATCCACACCAAGGCCACGACCTACAAGGACGAGCGTGGCTGGTTCGGTGACAAGCGACGGACTTTGAAAGCGCTGCCGCCCGGCGAACATGTCTTCGCCGGGGTGAAATTCAACGTCTATGAAATGCCCACCTCACCCGTGCCGCAGGTGCTCATGCTCGGCGGCGAAGATGTGCCGGGCAACCTGCCGAAGGAGATCATCGGCATCCCGATCAACACGAAGGCCGACGCGCTTTTCTTCCTCCACACCGCGCGTCTTGACCGCCGCATGGACGACCGCGAGCGTGAGGAGAAAAAGCGCTTCGAGCTCTGCCGTTACGTCATCCATTACGCCGATGGCCAGACGGTCGAAGAGCCCATCTTCTGCGAAATTGATATAGACCATTTCGTACAGCAGGAGCCGAAGGCCCTTCCCGGCGCGCAAATCGCCTGGAGCGGCAAGTTCGAGGACTCCAACGAAAGCGCGGTGGTCTATGCTAAGCAATGGAACAACCCGCGGCCCGGCGTGGAGATTAAGGCTGTGGACCTGGTTTATGGGAAGGACAGGGACCGAGGCGTGCCGGCATTGCTGGCCATAACGGCGGCGACAGCGCAGTGAGTCGAACATCACAACCGTTATGGCAATATGACTACAATGAACATCCGGCTGCTTGTCGATTAACCTCTCTTGCGATTGCACATGAAGACTACCACTCGTGCCGGGCTGCTATCGCTCGTGCTCTCTGCCCAGTTCCTGTTTAGCGGCGCGGCCACAGCGGCTGACTACGCCATCGGGGCCGACCTCTCCTTCTTGAAGCAGGCCGAGGCGCAAGGGGCCGTCTTCAAAGACCACGGGCAGGCCAAGCCGGGGCTCGAGATCTTCCACGAGCATGGTTACAATTGGATTCGGCTGCGGTTGTTTCACACTCCCACCCGGCTGCCAAACAACCTGGAATATACCATTGCCCTGGCCAAAGACGCCCGGGAGCGGGGATTTAAGTTTCTCCTGAACTACCATTATTCCGATACCTGGGCCGACCCGGCCAAGCAGACCATCCCCAAAGCGTGGCAGGGCAAATCGCATGCGGAACTGGTGGAGGCCATCTTCGAATATACGCGGGACACGATGGGCGCGTTTCGTGACGCGGGTGCGTTGCCGGACATGGTGCAGGTGGGCAATGAAATCACGCCGGGCATGCTTTGGCCCGACGGCAAACTGCCGGACCATTGGCAGAACTTCGCGGAGTTGCTCAAGGCGGGAATCAAAGGCGTCGAGGAGGGAGCCGGGACCAACCGGCACCCTAGGATCATGATTCACATCGACCGGGGCGGAGACAAAGCGGGCACGAAGTACTTCTTCGACAAGCTCAACTCGTATTGGGTGCCTTACGATGTGATCGGCCAATCCTACTATCCTTGGTGGCATGGCACGTTGCTGGATTTGCGCGAGAACCTGATCTTCATGGCGAACGAATATCACAAGGACATCATCCTGGTGGAAGTGGCCTACTGCTGGCGCCCGACGGAATACAAGCAGAAGCCCGCTCCTTTTGCCGAAAGCCCTGAAGGTCAGCGAGAATTCCTGGATGAGGTGAATCGCCTGGTCTTGAGCACACCCGATAATCGCGGGATCGGTGTCTTTTGGTGGGAGCCGGCGGTGACCGGCGGGCTTCGCAGCCGCGGTTTCTTCGACGATGACGGAAATGCCCTGCCCGTGCTCAATGTGTTCGATCGTTTCACAAGGCGTTAGTTGCGCGAGACTATTAAGTTGAGCCTCGAATCGGACATGAGGAAGGGGTTCGGCTCCGGAGATCTGGAGCCCTCGGGATAAGGCAGTGCATCTGTCGGCCTCAGGCTAAAGACAGCCCTCGAGGGCGCCACACCGTCGTCCGGTGGTGATCCAAAGCGGGACGGCGTCGGGGCGGAGAAAATCTTTGGGCTGATTCATTCGCCTTATCTGTCCCGACACGAGACATTTTTCACAGAATGAGACAGGGCGCAAGACACTCCATTGCGGGCGCTAGTCTGGATCGACCACTTGTTCGGAACAAAGACGGAGTACTTCAAAGATCGTCTCATTCCTGAGCGGCCTCTGACGAGATGGTATAGAAACTGTACACTCTGTCCACAATCGGGTCTAAGCCGAGAGTTAGCGAAAGCAGAGAATACATGTAAAGGAAACACAAATGAAAAACACAATGAAAATCACAGCCATGGCCGCGTTGGCGAGTTTGGCCGCCGTACAAGCATGGGCAGATCAAACCAACCTGGTGCGGAACCTCGACATCCAGCTTGTGGGCATCCAGCAGGGGGAGACCACAACCAGCAAGCACATCACCACCACTACCGTGGACAAAGTGAGACTGGATACCTCCGACGTCATCAATGCCATCGGTTCGGCGATCGGAAGCACCTTTTCACGTGACGCCCAATTGGTCGTCATCACGCCGCTGCCCAGTGGTACCGTCAAGATCGCCATTCGCGACCGCGGCAATTCGATTGATGTCTCCAGCTTTTTCGTCCAGAGCTACCTTAGCGACGTGGTGGGCAGATCTACGGCCAACAACAGGACCGGAAGCTCCAACGGCAGCAACTACAGCGTCCAGGCATTCGCTTTGCAGGACGTGGAAGGATATCAGCCCCTCGCCTTGCATTACGCCGTGAGCGGTGTGGCGGTGGAGAACTTTTCGATCCCTGCGATTCCGGGCCCGCGCAGCGAATTGAGCGCCGATGTTTCGGGTACCGGCGACAACGCCGGAGCTCTTTTGATCCTGCAGCGAACGCTCCGCGTTCACGGCCAGACGATCGAGGTTCTGCCTGGCAACCCTAACAGCCCACCGGTATGATTTGCTTCGGCCTGCGGCTTAACCGCAGGTGACGTGGTTCGTTCAGGACAGGGGCCGTCGGTTCCGGTCCTAAACCTTTTGCCTTGGAGTGGACTCTCAGTTTCGTCGTGGAAGGAGCGGAGCAGCAGTCGAGCGGGGCGTATTGTCAGAACCACTGCTGCCAGGAGTCTAGATGAATGGGAGCCTCCCCGGCATAGCCGGGGAGGCTCCCATTCATCTAGAGTCGCCGCCACAAGAAGAACGCGCCTTGACATAACTGCTCTTGACTATTCCTCAAGAGCTTTGACCAAGATGCCGCCGCAGCCTGAAGCAAATCAAGGATAAAGTCGTTAACTCCTCCGCCAAATTGATTCTACCGGGTGCCGGTCGGCAAGCCGCCAGTGCGGTAAGAGTGGGCACGCTTCGGACCAAGGATTCAGTAGTTTTATTGGCCGGTTTTGTTTGACCACAGCAGCGATTGATGCCTATATTGTCACGAGCTTGAAACGCGGATTACTCGCTCGTGAGTATGTTGTACCGCAGCAAAATATTTCAGACCGGCCTCCAGAGAGGAATGATCTTCACCGCAATTGCTTTCGGCCTTGCGCAGGCAGCACTGGCGTCCACCCCAGCGACGAGCGTCCCGCCCTTGATACTTTCCGGCAGGCAAAACGCCCGTCCGGCAGGAACGTATTCCGCAGGCATCGCCGACATTATCCAGATGGTGGATGCAAAGGTTGATGCGCCGGTTATCCTTGCCTATATCCAGAACTCGACCATCCCGTACAATCCCGAAGCCGCGGAGCTTGTCGCGCTGAAGGACCACGGGGCTTCGACCGAGTTGCTGATGGCACTGCTGCATCGCGGTGATGAATTGAGACTGCGACTGGCCCAAGCGCAGAGCACCGCCAATATCCCGCTCGCTGCCCCGGCCCACGGTTATGTCCCGGAGGCGGTCTATCCGGCGTATCCGTACGATTCTCCTGATGGCTCCGACGCGCAATATCCCGCCACTGATGACAGTTACGGCTACGGCTGGCCATTGGCGTACTGGCCGTCAGTCCGTATCAGCGGATACCGCCTCTACGGGTGTGCGCACGAGCATTGTTACGCCCCCAGCAATGGGCGCACGAGTTCTCCTGTCGTGCATTCTGGTGGCTCGCAGGGTTCTGGCCGTTCGGGTGGGCGGTCGGGAGGCAGGTCGCGTTAGGCGAGGTTTAAGCTTCCCCCCGCGCCCGGCTCCAACCACGCGGTCATTAGAAAGGGTCCGTGCAAAGAGGAACCTGCCGGGCACTTGAAACGATTTGCCAAGGGGAAGAGGTTCTGTTGTAGTGGCTGCGACATGAAGAGACTTGGTTTTCAGGGACACGGTTTCATCCATTTTGCATTTCTTGGGTTGCTGCCATTGTTGACCTTGGCGGGCAATCCAAACGTTCCACAAAAGCGCAGCCCCGACCAGGTGCTGCTTGTCGTCAACGAGAACAGCCCTGTTGCCAAAGCCATCGCCGGGGATTATGCGCTCAAACGGCATATTAGGAACATACTCCCTGTGCAGTGCCAGGATTCGGCGTTGAGCGTGGGCAATGAAACCATCACCCTCGCCGCCTACACGCAATCCATCGAATCTCCCGTTCGTGGGTTTCTGGCGGCGCACACGAACATTGACTTTATCGTGCTCACGAAAGGCATTCCCATTCGCATCACCGGAGCCGCCATGGGTAGTTGCGACCAAAACAGCCGTGAGCCGGAGAGCAGCCGAGGCCATCCTTCTGTTGACAGTTATTTGAGTGCGCTAGACTACACAAACCTCACGGGCGCGGTGAGAATCTACCTTGCTGGGTCGGGGGCAATCGGCTGCGCATTTTCCAACCGGTACTGGAATGCCACCGAGCCTTTTTCCCATGCGAAATTCGGGGGGTACCTGGTTACCCGCCTGGATGGGTACTCGGAAGGAGACGCCAAGGCTCTGACAGCCCGGTCTCTGGCCGCGGAAAAAGACATTTCACGCCTTCTTAGCCAAGGCAGAGTGTTGCTGGACGTGGAGCCAATCTTCGGCTTGGGGGATAAAGCGACGCAACCCGCCCCGATCACCAGCACGAATATTCTGGCGGAGTTAGCCTGGAGCGAATTCAACGCCGACATGCGACACGCCAGCGACGTCTTGACGCGTCGCGGAATACCGGTCGAGTTAGATTTGACGACGACTTTTATCGGAGGCCGTTCCAATCTGCTGGGTTATTTTTCCTGGGGCAGCAATGACGAGCGTTCGTGGGAAAGCAACGACTTTTATTCGCCGAAAGCCTATCTCAGCCTTTTTTTCGCGCCTGGGGCTTTGTGCGACACGGCTGTTTCCACCAGCGCCCGGACATTTTTGCCAACTCGGGGCGGTCAATCCTTACTGGTTGATCTGATCGCCCATGGCCTGACAGGCGGAAAAGGTTACACCGACGAGCCACTACTACAGGCCGTTGCGTCTCCCACCATTGTTTTTGACCGCTACACGGCGGGGTACACCTTGGCGGAGAGTTTCTATGCCGCATCCCACTTCGTCTGCTGGGAAGACGTGGTTATCGGCGATCCGCTTTGTAGTCCCTATTGGGGAAGACAACAAATCGTCTCGCCGGAGCGATGAATCAAAGCTGGCCGTGCGGTTCGGGTAGAACGGCATCGGCCCGAAGCGCAGGAAGCCTAGCGCCAGTGGCCACCGATCCAAACGTAACCCCGACCATGTCTGGTCCAGTGTCCTCCCACCCAAACGGCGTGAGGTCTTGGCGCAACGGCGTAGCGGCCTCCGATCCACACCCAACTGCCGCCAACTCCGATAGACCAGTAGCCCGGCATCCAGACGTACTCGGGACCCGGAGCCGCAGGGACTACCTCCACCTGTGCAGGCGGCGGCGCTTGCTCCACGATTGCGGGGCCGGTCGTGGCCCCAGATTGCGCTGGCACATACACAACTTGGCGTTCAACGCATCCGGTCCCCAAGGCGGCAATTCCGCCCACTGCAATTAACAATAATCCGTAGTCTTTCATAAGTTTTCGACGTTTCGTCTCACCTCAATTGACGTGCGGGCGTCGGAGATTCCTCGACAAAAAACTGCAAAAATCAGACGCTCTCCTGTAACCTCACGGCGTTGCTACTCGCCTTCCGGGCTTCAACCGACAGGGTGGCCCCTACTGTGTTCAGGCACTGTGAAAGGCAGTGCGATTGATTGGTCTGGCATACGTTTTGCTAAACTTCAGCAGCCGGACGACCGACACCCGCCCCGACATGCTGACGAGCATACTGTGGGGCATAATGATTTAAGCCGCAAGTTGCAAGAGCGGTGGCTAGCTTGGCCGGGTCCAAGCCCTTCGCGGCGCGTCCGCGCCTCCGAGACTCTCCCCTGTGGGTGGCAAAGACTCCGCACCTCTGATTCTTGCTGATAAACGAGAGCTTGTACTGCGCCTCCTGACGAACAGGTCTGGGCTTGTCGCGACCGCGTTCGTCGCGAGCTTTGAATATTGCGGGGACGATACGGTCTTGTTTATTGCAGCGTAGTTCATAGACTCATCCCGCGAATAGAAATGAGTGGCAAGTTCAACCCATTCCAATCCAAACAGGCCGAGGTGATGCGAACGCACACCGTCACCAAACGAACCAAGGCGCTGAAGATTTTCGATAAGCTTCAACTTAAAAGGCCCTACGTTTGGGTCGAAATCCAGGATGTGGTTGGTCCTGCCGCCGAACAAATGCTGAGTGAATTGAACGGGGAGACGAGCGTCGCTCTATTCGTTGATGTGATCTCTGACAAGCCCATTTGGATTTCCCCCCTGCCAGTCCTGGAAGCACTGATTGACCGGCTGTGGAAGCATTTTAATAAGCTCCACATCATTCAAAAGGTGGAGAAGGAAGAAGGAAAGGCCGGCTAAAGCCACCCAAAGCCACCCCGAGGCGAAGGTTGAAGGCAGAATGAAGAATGCAGAATGGCCGGGCAAAGCCGCCCAAAGCCAGGTACATGCGAGGCACGTGGGAGGTACAAGCCAAGTGCATCGGAGGTGAATGCGTGGTACATGCGTGGTACAAGCCATCTCGGAGCGATGCATGAGTAAGATGACTGGGTTGCTTGAGTTAACGGGGGCTTCCCGTTACCACTGGACGGGCGGGCGAGCCGTCATCGAAGTGCGTCGCGGAGGCCGGAGGTTCGGCTCACCTGCCTCGCCAAGGCGGCCCGGAAGACCTTTTCGTCGAACCACAGCTCGACGCTTGTTCGGGCGCGCGTGATGCCGGTGTATAGGAGTTCGCGGCTCAGGACCGGGCTTTCGCGCTCAGGCAGGATGAGCAGGACGCGGTCGAACTCGGAGCCCTGGCTCTTATGCACCGTCATGGCATAGGCGGTTTCGTGCTCCGGTAAACGGAGGGGGAGGAACTTGCGCAGGGTGTTGTCCGGCCCGGGAAAGAAGGCCCGCGGCTCACCGCCATCGCCATCGGGAAGGAGGAGGCCGATGTCGCCGTTGAAGAGTTTCAGGTTGTAGTCGTTGCGCGTGATCATGATGGGCCGGCGGGCATACCACGGGCTCAAAGGCCTGATCAGCCCCGCCTCCTCCAGGATGTCCTCGGTCGCCTGGTTCAGCCCGGCCACCCCGAAGGGACCCTCGCGCAGGGCGCACAGGATGCGGAAGCGGGCCAGGGCCGCCAGGGCCGCGAGCGGATCGGGGACCTTTAGGAAGTCGCTGAATCCGGCTGTCACCCGCGCCCGCAAGGCTTCCTTTAGTCGCGCGCGGCGGGGAAGCGGTGCGGAGACAAGGTCGGCTGCCGCGTTGGCGTCGGAGTCCTTGAGGATTTGCAGGGCGTCCTCCCCGCGGCCTTCGTTGATGGAGGTGCTCAGACGGTAGATGGCGCTGCGTTGGCCAAAGCGGTAGTTCTTCCTCAGTTGCACCACGCAGTCGACGAGGGTGTTCTTGGCAGGCAGCGAAACATTCGAGCGCGTCTCTGACTTCGCCGGTAGAGGATGGGACGCGGTGGAACGCGTCCTTGCCAAGTCGGGGGCGGCGGCGGAGCAGATGTCACCCAGGACGGCGCCGGCCTCCACCGAGGCCAATTGGTCCTTGTCGCCGAGGAGAATCATCCGGGCGGACGGTGGGACGGCCTGGAACAGCTTGGCCATGAGGGCGAGGTCCACCATGCTGGCTTCGTCCACGGCGACCACGTCGAAGGGCAACGGGTTGTCGGCGTTGTGGCGGAAGCGCGCAGAGTCGGGGAGATAGCCTAAGAGCCGGTGGATGGTTGTGGCGCGCTCGGGCAGTTGGGATCGAATAGTCTCGTCGCAGGCAAGCGTGGCCTTGACGATCCGGATCGAGTCCTGGATGCGGGCGGCTGCCTTACCGGTGGGTGCGGCCACGGCAATGCGCAGGTTCCGCTCGCGCCCCAGTTCCAGCAGCAACGCCAGGATCAGCACCAGGGTGTGGGTCTTCCCGGTGCCGGGTCCGCCGGAGATGACGCAGAACTTCCGGCGCACGGCGGCAAGCGCGGCAACGGATTGCCAGTTGACGTCCTCGCCGGGTTCAGCGGGAAAGAGAGCCTGGATTTTTTGGCGGAGCGCCAGGGCGTCAAATTGCGGCGGCAAGTCAGCCGCGCGCTTGAGGATCGCTGAGGCCAGGGTCTGCTCGTATTCCCAGTAGCGGTGGAGGTATAGCCGATGGCGAGCGTCCAGGACCAGCGGCTTGAACTCGCCCGGCGATCTCACGACTGGCGAGGAAGTCAGCGCTTTGGTCCAGGCCTTGAGAGGCGGAAGCGGGATTGGATTCACGCCGTCAGGGGGCAGGTCCGGAAATGTCGAACCGGCAACCGCTTCCAGATCCAGGCAGATATGGCCCTCACCCC
>Ga0187880_1001352_pt1 | contig 19574 bp, 24 predicted proteins | sample June2016WEW_19_4_FD_132998 | JGI IMG/M metagenome (GOLD analysis project Ga0187880, IMG submission 132998) | Peatland microbial communities from SPRUCE experiment site at the Marcell Experimental Forest, Minnesota, USA - June2016WEW_19_40 | ecosystem: Environmental > Terrestrial > Soil >...
ACTGCAGCGAAAAAACGATCACAAGCGCGCAGGCTAGGGGCATTGCGGAGCAGTGGGGCAAATGGAAAGGCTTAGCCGGCTACTACCTGGTGGTCGCAGGACTTCTCAACATCGCGCCGAAAGTACAAAATGCGACGTAAGGAGCGCGTTGACGCCTTTCTATCACAATAATCGTATGACACATGATCAATGGAGACAAACTCGACCCCTACGCTTCGGCGCGGGTTGGGGGCGTGTGCGACCGCACAAGGAAGGAAACGCGGTCTTATGTATGAAGACGGATTAACTTTGCTAGTATGCCAAACAGCGATTGGAGTTCGGTCGAGGAGGTTGACGTATCCGTTAAGGCGATCGTTACGATTATGAAGCGAAAGAGAAAGCTTCCGGCCCCGCTGGTCGAAGCGTACAAGCACGCTCTCGACACAAGCACGCGAGAGCTCACGCGGAGATTCTACGAACAACTGACGGTCCGCTGTCCGGAGGCACTCGACTACTTTATGGAGTAAACGCCATCAGAGCTAAAAGAGCGTAGTTACACGAAAAAGAACCGTTTTTTAGAAGTGCTCAAAGCGGTCGGGCGGTGACTGCGGGAGGTGTGGAGCCACTGGAGGGGCTAATCGCGAAGGCTAGTCACCTGTTTTTTTTACCCCTGCTTCTGGACTAGGACCGTAGCTTAACCCAGAATGCCACTAGCGAGCACTCCCTTTCTTTTCAGTGCTTCACACATCCCGTAAGCGTACGTCCTTAGGTGGGTTGTGCGCATATGTACTTTTTTCGAAACTTCGAGGGAAACCTCTGCAAAAACCGGAAGAAAAGTGGCGAAGTTCGTTATATACGCTGTTGTTACAACTGCTCTTTTTATATGCGTTTAAAGACGTGAAAGCAGCGCAAACCTGACTTGACTGCACGTAAGCACCTGGCAATACTCCTTTGTGCGCCTCATCGTCGCGATATTTCTGTTCTACTTTTTTAGCCTAATGCTCTCTGGCGACTGGCGCAAGAATATCGTGTCGGCATAATTGCCATCGTCATTGCGATTCAGAGCACGTTCATTCGGATCAGTGGCGCGTAACTCACTGACAACCTAGCGAGCACGTGCACAAAAGATACTTTGATACGTTCTCTGAGGGAACGGTGAGTCGCCCGCCCTATCGAGCAGGCGTGTGCAGATGTGCCTGCTCTGGAAGCTTAACCTCTGACGCCCGTTTTCCGCCTCGTTTTTTACCCTTTGGTTAAAAGAGAAGGTCGTTGCATGGCAAAGACTCGCCAGCAGCAAACGGGGCTGCAAAAGCCGAACACGCGCCGCAAGCGAAATCGTCAAGTTTAAGTGAACGACTAACTAACTGTGCTCGAAGCTGCGGGTTTCCTCGACCGCCGTTTTCTAATCCAGCGCAACGTTGCTATCGGACACAAGCACAATATGGGTGTCAACGTGGGGGGTGAATGCAGACGGCCACTAACATAGGAGATGAGTTACTAGGCGCGCGCCTATCGCCGCTGGCACGCCTTCTAATAATCGCAGCAAGCGTCATAATCATCCTCGCCGGCTTAAAGGCAGCAGCCGAAATTGCAGCACCGATTCTTTTTGCAATCTTCCTCGCGACGCTCGCGAGTCCATTGCTCCAAGGTCTCGAAAATCGGGGGCTTTCCACTGCCCGCGCTTTGGCAGTGATGATTGCCGGAACGCTAGCGCTTGGCGGCGGCTTTGTCGCGCTAATTTACCTCTCGGTTCGCCAGATCCTCATTCTGCCGTCCGCCGTAAACGCTGGAGCGCTTGGAGCTGCGCGCTCGTCGCTCGCGGGCTTCGGACTTAACGGAACTCTGGAACCGGCGAACATTCTCAGCAACACGTTCGTGCTTCAAGCGAGCGGCGCCATCCTGCACGCCGTCAGCAGTGCGGTCCTGCAATTGGTCATCCTGATCACGCTGTTCGTCTTTTTCTTGCTCGCCTTTCCGAGGTTCCGTTCTACAGAGCTCGCGGACCACGTCGACTCGAACCCCCTATCTGCTCCGTTGCTGGCGGTCAGGCAAGACCTATGGAACTTCCTAGTCATTCGCACTAAAGTGAACGCCTTTATGGCGATTCCCGCCACGATCTTCCTCGTCGCAGCGGGCATCGACTTGGCCTTACTATGGGGGGTCTTGCTCTTTGTCTTCAGCTTCATTCCGTACATCGGGTTCGCGTTGGCGACGATTCCACCGGCGTTGTTAGGGTGGATAGAGTACGGGCCTATTGGGGCGATTGCGGTCGTTATCGTTTTTGTTATACTCAACGTCATCGCCGAATACGTGCTCTTCCCTCGATACGCGGGCAAGGGGCTCAACACCCCGCCGTGGGTGGTGCTTGTTTCGGTGTTTTTCTGGGGCTGGCTTCTTGGGCCGCTGGGTACGCTTATTGCAGTACCGATCACGTTGTTGATTCGAGTCTTGCTGAGCAATTTTACGGAGGCGCGCTGGCTTGTGGATGTTCTTGGGGGTGACGCCACCAGCATAGGGTCCGATGACCCACCCGATCCGGAAGTCGCGTCAAAGCAGTAGATTCCGCTTTTCTCTCGGCAAGAGAATCCCAACCGTTGGCTTACCTAGAACGTCTGCGAAACACAATCGTCACTCAGGGACGAGCAGAGTGCTTGCGCCGTATAGTATCGCCGCTGCGACCATAAATACCCCAACATAGGCGGCAAACGCTTGGCTTAGGGTGGCGGCGCCCAATATATAGTTGGCTACGTAGATGAGAACTAGACCAGAAATTATGGCTGTAGCGGCTACAGCAAGCCCTTTACGCCTGTGCTTTGCGATCAGCCCGATTCCACCATATCGATTCGCTCCACGAAAAAGGCTTCACTCGACAGCCCATACGTGCTGTCGCACCACCTCCTATGAAAGTCCAGTCACAGACGCGTGCCTTAGATCTGAAACCAGGTCGTGGCCAAGTGCTATCGAGGTGCGCATAGGCGCGATTCACTGTTTTTAGACCCATCGAAAAATGAGGAGGAATTTTTTGGAGGATCCGACAGTTCTGAGGGGGCCAGACTGAGCTACAGTACTACCGGTTCCGTGTATACTTTTCGTATGTCATCTTCGCTCAACAGGCAGCTGAGCCTACGGAGTCTGAACTTTATATTCAGTAGACAATTTTTGCATACTGGATCAGCCCCCTTGTACGTGTTCCCGCAAAACTCGCATACTTTAGGGGTGGGGTCCTCTTCTATTCTCGTCTTGAGATCGTACCTGACGAGGTAAGCATTTATTGCTTGTATTGAGGCCATAAGCTCTTTTTTGCATATGGATATGCACTGATCGTCATCGTCGGTCCAGTCGGCCCAATCCGTCTGCAGTTTCTTATAGATTTCCTCGATATCCACAGTGTCCATTAGATCACTTACCGCTGTATCATCAACGTACTTTATTAGTCTGCCTATTCGACGCCTTGAGCGCCACGGAGGCTAAAAATAGCTTAAAATTGCATTCGTCCGAGCCGTTCGCTCGTGTTTGATTTCACTTGTCATTAGCAATCGCGTGCAAGTAGCTACCGTCTTCGGTTTTTTGCACTTGTGTCGAGGGACCAGCACACCCGACGTCGGTAGCGGGCGTGTGAGTCGCTAGCTTTGATCATGATATCTACATGTAAGCAAGTTTGATTTCGACAAAAATGACTTGACAGCGAGATCACAGCTCCCGCGCTTCACGCTAATCAAAGGAGGCTTTAACGGCCGCAAAAAAAGAGAGGAGGCAGCGCCACATATTCAAACTTCTCCTTTGGGGCAGTGCTACCAAACTGAGGTCATGGTTCGTTTTAAGAACACTTTCGAAGGAAGCAACATCACGTGTGGCGCTGCGACAACACCGCTTTGAGCGGTCTTGGCACATCATTTTTTGCGCGAACCGCTATAAGAAGGTTTGTTACACTCACCTGTGTGAATACGCAGTGACGTCACACAAAGACGGCTGCGGAGGGCGGTGAGGTATCGCCGTTCAAAATCCACGCGTGCTGTGCCATCTCGTGATGCTGCTTCTGAAGGCGCCGAAAACGTAGCGGAAGTGAGTCGTTTCTCGTAAGGAAGGTGGTAAACATCTATAAACTCGCGACGCAATGATGAGGACTAAAAACCATCTAAAAGGAGGTGAAAACAAAAATGGCAGAGAAAACGCACCCAATGTGGCTTCGCATTGTGGAAATCATCGCCGGTATCATCGTTCTTCTTCTAGCAGTTTACCTCATTTTCAATCCTAACGTTGCTATAAGTCTACTGAGAATCATTCTAGGCATCGCACTGGTCATTTTGGGCCTCGCGCTTCTCGTTCGCGGGGCGACATCAAAGATGCTTGCTACGAGCGGCAAGGTGATAAGCGTTATACTAGGGATTATCGTGCTAGCATTGGGGGTTGCAGCTATCTTCGATACAGGGTTCGGCTCTGCGCTCCTGGTTACCGTCTTCGCTATCGGGTTATTGCTCAACGCAATTGGCAGGATATCGTACGCGGGATACGCGACCGGTGCCGGACTTCCGGCGTCGCTACGCGGTGCGAGTTTCGCCTTTGGAATCATAGCGCTCATAATCGCTATAGCCGTAATTGTCTTCCCTGGGATCGGCTTTGCACATCTCGTCGTCTTAGTCGCTTTGGCCCTGCTTTTGTTAGGAATTGAGCTCATTGTCTCTGGGGCGGCAAGCTGAAGCGGTTACAAGCCGCTTCCTTTTTTTCCGCTTCGCGCCTGGCGCGATTTCTTGATGCGAGCAGCCAGCAGATCTGCTACATAGTCGGCCGTTTCCTCAGCCGCCGCTGCTCAGTGAAAAATGAGAATGTAGATTGCCCAGAACGCCAACGAGCAAGGTATGGCCAAATAGGAAGCGATATAAACACGATGACACAAATGACACAGCGAATCTTAAAAACGTCAAGGGAGGTGCAATATAAAAATGGCAGAAAAAGCTACCCCAATGTGGGCTCGTCTCCTCGAAGTCATTCTCGGGATAATTGTTCTCATTCTCGCAGTTTACGTCCTTTTCAATACCGGTGCTGCTGTAAATACACTCAGATGGTTACTCGGGATCGGCGTTCTCATTCTGGGTCTCGTTATGCTAATACGCGGCGCTACTTCAAAGGTCCTCAAGACATCTGGCAAAATATTGAACGTCATATTGGGGATTATTTTTCTAGCGGTGGGAGCTGCAACGATATACTATAGCAACTTTGGCACAACGTTGGTGATACTCATTTTTGCCTTCGGCTTGCTGCTGAACGCGATAGGAAGGCTTCAGTTTGCAGGCTACTCTATGGCAGTCGGAATGCCGCCCGCAGTTCGTTGGGCGAACGTAATTCTCGGTGTCATAGCGTTCATACTCGCTATAGTCGCTTTCGTAGACTCCAGTTTCGCAAGCGCATTTCTTGGCCTTCTAGTGGCGCTGGTACTATTCCTCTTCGGAATCCAGCTCGTCATTGCAGGAGCAGGCAGCCGCGGCTAATACGCCGCGCCCTTTTCTTTTTTTCGCAATAGGCACGAATTCTTTATGCACTACTCTTGGTTGTCTCGTCTGCATTAGTCGTTAGCTGCCCTCGAGCAAAAGCGAACCGCGAAGAGAGCAGCGCAAAGCAGGAACTACGCGCCGGGCTGTGCAAACCGGAACCAATATAAACACTGCAACGCATTAGCTAGCTTGAATTACCAAAAAAAACGTCAAGGGAGGTGAAAATTAAAATGGCTGACGAAAAAAAGAGTACCATATGGCTGCGAATCCTTGAAATCATCGCAGGTCTTATCATCCTTGTCCTGGCCGGCTACGTCATCGCCTATCCAGGAGTGGCAATAGCAACACTCATCTTATTCCTAGCAATCGCACTGATCATCCTCGGAGTTGCCTATTTCCTACGAGTATTTGCAAAAGGCATTTCCGGATGGCGACGACTGCTCAACCTGATTCTGTCGGCGCTGGCGATTATTATCGCTCTACTCGTAATCGATAATCCGTTCATCTATGGATCGCTGACGCTCGTCTATCTCCTCGGTTTAGCATTGTTGTTCGCCGGGATAGCAAGCGCCGCGCGTGGTACAATAGGAGGCATCGTCGTCGGGATACTCGGAATTATCATAGGCTTTGTCGTGATAATATTCCCGGGTCTCGGCTTGGCAACGCTCGTGTTGCTGCTGGCGGTGTTCCTGATAATCTTCGGATTAGAGTCGATAGTCTCAGGCATTGTTGGGCGATGGATCTAACCCATCCCCTTCGGTGCGTGAGCTCTCGCACTTAAACGTCCGCATCGACGCCTTGAACTACTATATGAGCGGAGCTTCTATCACGCCGCGCGCACAGAAACGCTAATAGCCCGAAAGCACGCGCGCACGTCGGCGACACGCTAGAATCAAACGGACAGCTGGGCTAAGCAGAAACACTTCGCTGAAATCGCGAAGCTCATTGCGGCAGCAGCGTTTACGTTCGGAACGGGAGGGTGCCATTCTAAGAAAATTGGCGCCCTAGATCTTTGAGACGTGTCGCCGCGCGCCAAAATCGCAAGGGGCGCCTTCGTGGCGCCTATGGGACGGGGATACGTCCCAAGCTCTCAAGCTCTTTAAGGTATTTTCGCCGTCTCGCCTCGTACGCCGTGCGATTCTCGCCGAACGGCACGTATTCCGAGACGAGCCACCCCTCCTGGGCCATCGCAACCTTCGTGCGATCAGCGAGACCTTTAAGAAAGCCAAACTCGATTAAGTCCCTCTTCCCTTCCATCTTCGCAGTCATCCACTCGATCAGGTCTGGATCGTGTGTTCCGACAGTAAAAAAAGTAGCCGTCGCGCATAGGATCTTTGACAGCTGCTTGAAACGCTTCTGGATATCAACAAAGTCCGCAGTTGATCCAGCGTACGCTCCCTTTACGATCCGAACAGTGATACCGGACTCCGACGCGCGCAAAACGTCATCACGTGAGCGGTCAAGGTATGCCTGCAACGCCAGGCTGACACGCCGCTTTTCTGCGCACGCTGCGGCAACATCAATTGTGTATGTGACGAGGCTTTGCCCTTCCATATCGATTTCGAATCCGACGCCGCGGCGTGCCGCTTCTCGGGCGATGGTCTGCACGTTTTTTCGGCAGCGTTCCCGGTCAAAGAGCGCCCCCAAAGCGCTCAACTTGACGGTTAACGAAGAAGCTAGCCTGCAGTCGGCAATAGCCTTCGCAGCAGATATATAAGCCTCAACCGAGCTAGCAGCCTGGCTTTCTTCGCGCGCGTATTCCCCCAGCACGTCGATGACGCACCGGATGTTTTGAGCGTTCCTCCGCGAACACCAAGCGACTGCGCTTTGCAGGTCGGGTAAAGCCCATCGACTCTCAAGTTCATTCATCTTTGCGTTTGCACAGCATGGCGAGTTTGTCTTTAAACAGTTTATCGTCGTCGTCGAAGTGGACCGCCGATGTCTAGAGTAACGCGCTCGTAACTAATCACGACTCCGTTTGTTGTGTGGGGACTGAGGGTGCATCGATCTCCTCACATAGGCTTATACAGTGTCAAAACGTATGGCGGGCCAGTGATTTTTTGGAACCTAGCGCAGTGAGGGAGAACGGCCTCGTCGCCAACTTCTACGGACCGTCAAGGTCTGGCACGCACCCGGGAATCATCGTCATAGGTGGCGCGGGCGGCGGCCTAGGCAGTACGAGCGCCGTCGGCTCACTCCTCGCAGAGCGGGGATACGCGGCGCTCGCGCTCGCGTACTTTGGGCTCGAGCACCTCCCCACTCGGCTTCAGGAGATACCGCTTGAGTACTTCAAGCGGGCAATCGAATGGATGTGCGCGCAGCCGTCGGTTGAGCCAACCAAAATCGGCCTCGTGGGCACCTCGAAAGGCGGCGAAGCTGCACTGATGGTAGGCGCCACCTACGGAGAGATCCACGCCGTCGTGGCATATTCCCCGAGTCACGTCGTCTTTCAGGGCATCGATGAGGTGTGGTCGGATGCATCGGCGTCGAAATCGTCCTGGACGCTAGACGGAAAGCCGGTGCCCTTCGTGCCCTTCCGAATGGACAACGACTGCATAGAGCAGTATGGCTTCTACCTAGGGTTGTATCTCGGCAGCCTTCAGGACCAGCAAGCAGTGGGACGTGCGGTCATTCCCGTCGAACGTATCAATGGCCCCATTTTGTTAGTCTCTGGGACGGATGACGCCATTTGGCCGTCGAGCATGATGTGCGAGCAGGTCGTCGAACGGCTCAGAGAGCGCGAGTTCGCTTTTTCCTTTCAACATTTCTCTTACGATGGCGCGGGGCACCTGCTTGCAGGGCCGAGCCGACTTGCGCCGGCCAGGCCGATCGGTGCCGGCGACATGGCCATTGGCGGCACTGAGAGCGCAAATGCCGCCGCGAGAGATGATGCGTGGGCGAAGGTGTGCACTTTCTTCGGCGCATATCTCAAGTAATTGCGGCGTACGCGCGCTCCGTGGTCATTGTTTTACACCGACGTCTGTGTGCAATCACGCGCACGTCGCATGGCCTGAGCCCGCCGGCGCCCAGCCAAACCGACATCGCTAAGTACCCCTACCGACCCCGAGAGTCGTAAGGGGTGATATCATCTCCCTGGAAGCGGCGGGGCAGTGCATGGGGTATCCGCAGCTTTTTTCAGAAATGGCTCGCAGAGCGATCTGCAAAAAAGAGTTTGAGAATTTTTCCGGGTAGATCTTCGGGAGCCCGGACCGTCGTTGCGAACGGCATCGTCGCAACCACGATCGCGAATCGAAACCTTTTGTTACCGCAGCTTCCCTCTCGTTGCTCGGCGATATCACACGGAGGCTAACCTCTAAACGTATTGGTCAGGCGATTCCCACGGATGGTCGGGCCCCCTTGATTTTGAGCTTTTCTTCGCGTTAGCTCCTTTTTTCAATATTTTTGATTACGAATGACAGCAGACACGTCGTACGCGTGCCCGTCTGTATGAAACGCTAAGCAACTTAGAATCACGCAAATGACCTTGTTTTGCGCTAATTGGGGTGACGTTTATGCCTGGCTGGTAGTACCCCCATTTTCGGGTGCGGCACCGGAGGAGCTCCAGAATCTGTCTTGTTCATCCCAACGCTTGTGTCGCTCAGTGCGCGCGATGCTGATGCATACAAAACCGGTACAGCGAAATCCCGTATAAACGTGAGAGCAGGTACTGTTATCGGAGTCAATGGAAGTTTTGGGCCTCATTTGTCATTTCGGCGCCATACATTGAAATAGATTGGAAATGAACAATAACTGCTTATTTAGCGCAAATAGGTACCACGCGACATTAACGCGACAAAAGATTAGGAGACTTTGAAGAATGAAAAATATCGTAGAAACCGCGATCGATGCCGAGAACTTTACGACGCTCGTAAGAGCGGTGCAAGCCGCAGATCTTGTGAATACGCTGAGCGGACCCGGTGCTCTTACGGTCTTTGCGCCAACTGACGCCGCTTTCTCAAAGGTGCCCTCAGGAGTGTTAGACAGCGTGTTTAAAGACAAAAAAGAGCTTACAAAGCTACTCATGTACCACGTTGTGTCAGGGAAATACATGGCAAGTGATGTGAAGAAGCTCAAATCACTAGCGACGCTTCAGGGACAGTCGGTTACCATAGAAACTCATCGCCTGTTTCACCGAGGCGTTAAGATAGATGAGGCTCAAGTAATTCATCCCGACATCGTGTGTACGAATGGAGTGATCCACGTCATTGATTCAGTCTTGATGCCGCAGTGAATTGTTTATGCCTCGCAGCGGCACAACCGACCACTTGCCACACGTGAAATAGATGCCATTCAGCAGGGTCATCAGTACGCCTCCTGGCTCTCTTTTTCTTCAAACGGATGAGCTTGGCGGAGCCGCCTTTGCGTCTTAGCGCACCAAGCTGAGCTCAAATCCGGCCTTTCGTCAGCAAAAGGGCTGGATTTTTTCGTCAAGCCAAAATAGGCTGATCCTTCAAACGCCAAAAAAGGCTTTAGTCGTTACAATACGCTATACCTCTTTACGGTGCCAGTTACTTCTTGCTAGCGACCTACGCCAGCGGGTTTTTGTTCTGCGCTGCCGCGTGCACAATCTGCGCGATCCGTTTTTGTCGCGTTTCAGGACGCTTGGCACTCGCAACGTACCACAATAGTTGTTTCTTGTTTGACGCGCTGAACGCCGCGAAATTCTGTCCAGCTGCTTTGTCGTCGGCAAGCGCCGCTTCGAGGTCAGACGGGATGGCGAGCTGTTCTACCGCGTCATACACATCCCACGACCCGTCGCTTTTCGCTGCCTCGACGATTGCTAAGCCTGCCTCGGTCATCAACCCCTCTTTGACGAGTCGCGCCACCCGTTCTTTGTTGCTTCGCGACCACGGGCTCTTTGGCTTTCGAGGGGAGAAGTAAAGCATTGCCCGCTCAGCGTCGAGTGAGCGAGTAAGGCTGTCTATCCATCCGAAGCTCACGGCTTCGTCAATGATATCGTCGTACGAAAGACGTCGTTTGCCCGCGACCGCTTTGTCATAGACCAACCACACGCCGCGAGAGGCCGCGTGATTGTGCACAAGCCATTGACGCCACGACGCGCGGTCTGCGGCGTAGTATTGATCTGCTTTGTTTGAAGAGCTCTCGGGCACAGGACAATTCTGGGATTCGATCGTATATGAAGCTACATGTTGGCGGCCGCTTACTGCGCTGCCGTTAGAGCTAGCACTTTGTCGTTAACGCGTTTATGACGTCGCCTTGACATGGCATGTCCAGTAACCGGCCTGACTTTGATGATATGCGGCTTGTCCCCGTCATAGATGCTGGGGCTGCGACGCTACACCTTTTTAGAGCGCGCATGAGCCGCATAATCAGGACATTAACTCCGTTAAGCTGTGGTTAAGTTTTTGTTTCCATCAGCGCTCATCAACTCATTGCCATGCTTTTGATCGACCTGTTGTATTACGAAGATTGCCCTCACTACAAAGAAGCTGCACAAGCCTTGAGAGAGGTTCTTGACGAGGAGGACGCGCTTGCCGAGGTACACATGGTGTCGGTCTCTCCTGGTGAGGACGCCGAGATCTGGGGCTTCATTGGTTCGCCGACTATCCAAATCAATGGGCAAGACCTAGAGCCGGAAGTCGACAAGGAAACGCCTTATCAAGGCCATTGCCAGGTGTATATATACAAAGGCAAGCCATTTGAATTCCCCCCGAAGGACATGATTCGTAAGGCCCTAAAACGGTTTACCTAACCGTCACCAGCCGCTGAGTCCCCAAGCGTGCTGAATTTGCCGTGCCCGTCAAAGGTGTCTACGCTTAACGAAGTCGATCACTCGCGTAGTGAGTGCTAAGGAGCGGGGATATGCGCAGCAAATCTTCTGCTTTTACGATGTACACGCAATCGTTGCACATTCGGCTTCTTTAGAGAATCGTGGCGGTTCCATCCGCCAGGTGTGCCTACAGCGCCCTCCTGTTGTAGTTTTCAAGGCCCATGATGGGCAGAGCTTACTTGCAATTTTTGCCATAACCTCAAGCTATATCCACATCAGCAGTGTACTGCCCATGCACAGCGTTATCAAAGAGACTGACCATGAAAGAATTTCTCCTTAAAGCACTGCCACTGGTTCTCCTCTTTGTGAGTGCCGCAATCCATGCGTGTTGCGCGTGCCCTATGGCGTTTCACGATCAGGAGGGTCAGGATCCTGCAGAGCGAGCAATTTTGGGGGCTGCTAAGCGCAAGCGCCTCAGAGTAATGGCGCCGATAACAACGATCGTGATTGAACTGATTTTTAGCCGTATTAAGTTGCGCTTCAGCGGAGGGAGGTCCTTTTTTAGGCTTGCCGATATAAACTCTGAGAAGCTAATCAAGGAAACTGGACAAAAGAGGCAACTGCGATAGCGATGTACGCCCGGCATCGGGCCATTGTTTAACGACTCCTCCTGTCTCATTGCCCTCTATTTTGCGAGCTTAAGGAACCGCGAGTTAATCGCCACGATTACCGTGCTTGCCGACATAAGCACCGCACCTGCAGCCGGCGTCAGTATGATGCCAAATGGATAGAGGATGCCCGCGGCGAGCGGTATGGCAGCGGCGTTGTAGCCAGTCGCCCACCCGAGGTTTTGCACCATCTTTCGATACGTGCTGCGCGCCAATCCCACAACGGCGACGACATCGAGGGGCGTGTTCCGCACGAGGATGATGTCACCTGCCTCTACCGCCACATCAGTGCCCGCCCCGATCGCAATGCCCACGTCAGCCTGCGCGATCGCAGGAGCGTCATTGATGCCATCACCGACCATGGCGACAACGAGACCGCGGGACTGCACCTCCTTTACTTTCATCACCTTGTCCTGCGGCAGAACCTCGGCAAAGTACTCATCAAGCCCCACCTCCTCTGCCACCCACCGGGCTACCTGCTGGCTGTCACCGGTGAGCATCATGCTGCGTATGCCCATCTCCTTGAGCGCAGCGATTGCCTGCTTCGATTCAGGCCGAATGATGTCGGCAAGGGCAATGGCCCCGGCTACGACCTCATCGATGACCACGAACACCACTGTTTTTCCCTGGGCGGTTAACCGCTCAATTCGCGCATCGGTGACCGTGATGCCCTGCTCCTTCAGGTATCCAGGACTGACAACCCGTACCGGCTTGCCATCAACTGTACCTTGAACGCCTTTTCCCGGCAGCGCCTTGAACGCTTCAACCTCCAGGGATGCAGCCGGTTGTGCTGATGCAGCTACTCCCTGGGCGATAGGGTGCTCAGAGCGTCCTTCAAGCGCTGCGGCATATAACAAAAGGGCGTGCTCGTCTATGTCACCGGTGAAGGTAGCGACATCTGTCACGCCAAAGCGCCCTTCGGTTAGCGTTCCAGTCTTGTCAAAAATAACCGCTTGCACCTTTCTCGCCTGCTCGAACGCGGCGCGATTTCTGACGAGGAGCCCGTTTTGTGCTCCTAGAGCTGTCGAAATAGCAACGACCAACGGTATAGCAAGCCCCAACGCGTGCGGACACGCAATAACCATCACCGTCACCGCCCGCTCAAGACTAAAGTCGACGCTCGCGCCGATGAACAGCTGCCACGCGAGAAACGTAAGCCCCCCGCCGACAAGGGCAATGATGACGAGTGCCAGTGCTGCGCGGTCGGCGAGATCTTGCGTTCGTGACTTGCTCTGCTGTGCCTCCGTCACAAGGTCGATCATCTGTGAGAGGAACGAGTCTTTGCCCGTCTTCTTGACCTCGATCGTGATAGCTCCCTCTCCGTTGATAGCGCCCCCAATGACTGTTGCACCTGGCTTTTTAGTCACCGGCGTTGACTCTCCGGTGAGCATCGATTCGTTCACCGAGCTCTCGCCATTGACGACCTCGCCGTCAGCAGGAACCTTCTCGCCTGGCTTCACGAGGACGTACTCCCCAACGACGAGTGAGTCCAAGGGAACGTCGCGCACACTTCCGTCGGGAAGCAGTTTGTGGGCGTCAGAGGGCATGAGCTTCGCTAGTTCTTCGAGGGCTTGTGACGCACCCAGAACCGACCGCATCTCGATCCAGTGGCCGAGCAGCATGATATCGATCAAGGTGCTCAGCTCCCAGAAGAGAACCCCTCCACTTAGCCCGAACGTGATCGCCGTGCTGTAGAGGTACGCCGTGGTGATGGCGACAGCGATGAGCGTCATCATTCCAGGGAGCCGCACCCGCAGCTCGTTGACGATCCCCTTCAGGAAGGGGTAGCCGCCGTAAAAGTACACAAACGACGCAAGCAGGAAGAGAATGTACTGGTCGCCGGGGAAGCGGAGCGTTCCATTGAGGCCTGCAAACGATTGAATTGAAGGGGACAGGAGCAGGATCGGTAAAGTGACGATGAGCGATACCCAGAACCGCCGTCGAAAATCGGCTACGTCGTGACCCGCGTGGCGAGAGTACGTCGGTGCGCCTTTTTCCGGTGCTGGGTGCGAGGGGCCGGCACGGGCACCGTCCTCCGCGTGGTTATGCCCCGCTGCATGCATCGCTTCGTGCATTCCGTGCCCTTCGTGCCCTTCGTGGGGATGCTTATCGTTCATTTCGTCAGCTTCCTCATCGGTTGCTTTTTGATCGTCGGACGTTGGCCATTGTCTTGGCTTTTTGCTTGGTAATAGCCGCATAGCAAACGCCCGACGGAACGCAGCTGCGCCTCGTATTGAAGATGTGCCGTCGGCAAAGCAAGCGACCGTGACCTTTCTGTGCAGGTTAAGCACAAAAAAAGGGGACGATGGCGGTCGCGTGCGAGGGACTCAGGATTGCGCTTATTGCCCCATCGCGCCCATGTGCTCCTGCATTTCCTGCTGCATCTCGCTGCGCGTGTTCGCATTCATCCCGTAGCCCATGTACGACCCCATGCCACCAGCGTTACCGATACGTTCGTGCATGTCCTCCCACACGTGCTGCCACATGGTCTGTTGGAAGGGTGCTTGCCCGATAGCACCGCCGGTGATAACCATGCCGTAGTTAGGCATGAGCGGTGAGCTGCCGTATTCCACTGCCGCGCCTCTGCGGGCACTCGCGTTAAATCCTGACCACGCCGTCGCATTCTGCTGTAGCGCAGCGTACCCTTGCCCCACGAACATGGTCCTCAGCGATAGGAACTGTGCCTGCGCCGTTTGTGTGTTATTGTATGCCTGGACGCTCACAGCGTAGGTGCCATTGTTATCACTCACCGTGCCGTTGTACATTACAACTCCTGGCTGTGAACTGGGTTGCAGTGAAAACGGTGACACCACGGTAAAGTTCAGCCGTTGCATCGTGGTCGCGAGGTACTGGGCAATGGCTTGGTCTTCTGCAGCCGTTGTTGTATTTGCCATTGGAGTAGGCGTTGGCGAAGACGTCGTAGGGCTCGTACACCCCGCAGCGCAGACGGCTGCGAGCATCAAGACCGCTAACGTCCCTGCCAAAAATGATTTTTTCACGGTACGCCTTTGTGAGTTACTCATAATAAGCTGGTACTGCTTAGCCCGGAGCTTAAGTATTAGGTGTGTTATGCGCAGCCAGCCCGCCATGAGAGCACAAGTCATTCGTCGAGTAGCAGCGTTTCGAGGATGAGGAGCGCTTTACGTGCTTTTCTGCGATTAGTCGCAGAAGGCGAATCACAATGACTAAATGGCAGCCCCACTTTGAACGTATTATGCTAGCTACTGCTGCTGAACCTTACTCGTATTTTCGGTCTGACAACGCAGCCTAGCCGTTGGAAGTCCATCAGAGTAAGATCTCACTCCACCACGCAAAATCGGGTTACGAGTACCCAACGACCCGGCTACCCCACACGTGCTCAACCTCGCAGGACTGTCGACGCGCATCTATCAAACCGTGCACAAAGGAGCGCTTGCCTTTCTTGTTGTGGTCTCATCTGCCGCAGTTCAGAAAAAAGTGCAAAGAAATCAGAAAATGCCAAAACAAGCGCGAAATCCCCCGTCTTGACATAGCGACAGTTTTCCCTCAGTAAGCTCCGACAAGGTTCCTAGTGCGTTGGTCGCATTCTTCTATAGAGACTACGTAGTTTGGGCTCAGAGGTTATTTGTACCGATATTGAACCTGTGCTGACAGGTGTTAGAAAATGAATAAGCGGAAAATCCTATTCTTATGCACGCACAACGCAGCACGCTCACAGATGGCTGACGGGTTCGTAAACGCCCTATACGGTGATCGTTACGAGGCGTACAGCGCCGGCAGCGAACCGACAGAAGTCCACCCGTGTGCTATCGAAGTGATGGCAGAGAAGAACATCGATATTGCCGCTCAACGCGCAAAGCCACTCGACGAGTATCTCGACGCATCCTTTGAGTACGTCGTGACCATGTGTGCTGACGCCCAAGAGAGATGCCCCATTTTCTCCGGAGCCATCATCCCCGGAGGGACCAAGTATATCCATCACGCCTTTGACGATCCTCTCTCAGACGTGGGGCCTGAAAGTGCACCGTGCACGTCTTTTAGGCGCGTGCGTGACGAGATAAGGGAATGGATCATTGTAACTTTCGGTTCTCTTTAGCACCCGTGCGTTTTTCTCGCGAGCAGGATGTTCTGCCATGCTTCACCAAGGTTCAGGCATTTCGTAAGCGAAACATACTTGTTATGGCATGATAGCAAGTCTCTAGTTGTTGTCTATCTCTATAAATTGCCGTACCGGTCGCCGTCGCGTTTCTCGCTCACGCGAACCGCTTAACCGCCTCTCGAATCATGTCTTTTGGCGGAATTTCAAATACGTGTCCCTTGTATGTGAAAATCCTGCAGTGTCCTTGAAACGGGGACGTATGGTCCGTTCCTCGCTGCACATCGTGCCCGTCAACCAAAATCGTAGGCGAGCCAAGGAAGCCAACCACCTCTGCTTCCCCGCCTTTGGCGACCTTTACCATATTCACCCTCGCTTCAACGTGCTCCTCCTCGAGAACCTGTTTGAGGGTGTCTGCTGCCTCTTTGTAATGCGGGCAGTCCTCGTAATACAACACGTCAATAGACAACATAGCGATCGCTTAAGAAGAAACCGAGTGCAAATAAAAGCTTAACTGCTGTTAAACGACGGAAAAGGGCTAAAGTTCTGCTCCTACGCGGTTGCCGATCAGGGTTCGCTGGAATTAACTGCTGCCTTCAATATCGGCTACTCGGGAGATCCCGGTATGGATGTGGACCAATCGCTCGGCCCACGGGCGTAACTTAGATTTTGCTGAATTACCGTCATCCTGCTCGACTGATCCCTGCGCGACCGCTCGGTCGATCCGGGCTGAAGCATCATTGACAATTGCATCGATTATCGGTTCCAATGCTACGCCCGCGCTGGAAGCCATCTCGGCGATGGACATGCCACCTTTGAAGTCCTGTCGTAGCTGCGTACCGCTCATCCCCATCGCGCCCGCAGCAACCAGAAACTCGTCTCGAGCCATTGACCGCAGCAGGGCACGTTCAGAATCACTCACAGGCGGCAACCACGTCGGCCCACGCCTATTGGGTAGAGAAAGCGTATACATCAGGCGCAAGACAGCAAATCCGCCGATGATCACTCCGAACAGGTAATAGCCCAGTAGGAGGAGCGCAGCCCCTACCCCAAGGCCGAACGCAATGATGATCCACCAAATGACCCGCGAGGCGCTTCGCGCGGTCACGCTGACGCCTCACTGCTGTAGTATGACTTTCGCACGTTCTTGACCCGCGATCAACCGTTAAAACACAGTTGTCTTGTAGCTTCTACTGTTTCTGTCGTAAAACTATAGGTAAGTGGCGGCTCTGGCTTTTCACCTCGCGTACTTGGTAAGATTTGACCCAAAGCCTAGCTCCTGCGGTAACACTTATGTCGCACCGCCGAAACTTACGCTTGCAACACCACGACGGCTTCTCCTTACGGGCAGTGGTGTCGCAAACTGCCGCGGTCCGTTCATGGCCGCTGGCACGGTCACAAAAGAGATGATCAAGGACATGGCAGACCACGCCATCGTCTTCGCCGCGGCGAATCCGGAACCGGAGATATGGCCTTGGGACGCCAAGGAGACAGGAGCCTATGTAGTCGCGACGGGAAGGTCCGATTTTCCCAACCAGATCAACAATCCCTCGGCTTCCCTGGTATTTTCAGAGGGGCGCTCGATGTGATGGCCAGGATGATCACTGACGGTATGTGTATCGCCGCTGCAAGAGAACTTGCCAAGGTAGCGGAGGACAGAGGGTTGACCTCGGACTATATCATACCCAATATGGACGAGTGGGAGGTATTCCCGAGAGAGGCCGCCGCTGTTGGGGAACAAGCGGTGCGAGAGGGCATTGCTTGGATAACCAGGTCACGTTCGGAGCTTTTGGAAATGGCCTATTCGAAGATCAAGAGGGCAAGGGATGAGACAACGCTGAAGATGGAGCACGGCAAAATTCCAAGGGCCCCGAAAGGTACCTCCCTGTGAGGACCATCATTCCTGTTAGTCCCGCCTACGTTCTCTGAAAGGACGAGCAGGTTTCTTGTCGAATCGTTAGAGCGAAGTCAGTTGGTCACGATATCGCTGCAACAATCCCTCTCGCTCGTCAGACGTGAGGCCAGGCACCCCGTAGGCGATAAAAACCGCAGAAACTCCACGCCTGCAGTGCGAAACATCCCACGCTCGAAGGTGAGCAACACATCGATGTTTCCGGCAGGCCCCTCAGGCGTGTACATAGCTTCGCTGCCCCCGTCGTTAACGCACACAACGCCTTCTTCCCGACGAGTAGCGGATCGTACGTCTGCAGGTTGACAGCGACCCCGTTCGCAAACATCCGGTCGCAAACCCTTTAGAATCGCTGGGAAAGACAACCACCACAAGGAAACAGGAAGATGATGAGGTTAGCCCACTCTACCTTCTCGATCTCGCGAGCGATATCATCAGAGAACATGCGGCTCATTGCAGCGTGATATTGTTCGATCAGCGGATCGAAATAATCCGGCTTCCACCGGTCCTTGATCTCAGATTCATCGAGCGTCGGCTTGAAGTGCATTGCGTATAGGTCCGAGACCTGTACGGTGTGCCCCGCTTCAGTGAGTGTATCGACAGCTACACTCCGCATCGTCGCATTAAACGAGTGCGGATTCGGATGTGCGTAGACGATTAGCACATTCATCTAATATCAACTCCCAAATAACCAGCGTAAGCAAGCGCGACTTAATCGCGCTTTGGTCTTGCATTCAACACGTTTGCCATATCTTTGTAGGTTCTTGCCAACACTCGATTTTTTTTCGTCGGAACGAGTCGAAGTCGTGACTGTGGAGCTTTTTTGAGGTTAAGCATTAGGTGTATTATTCGCAGCGCGGGGGCGGTTAGAGAGTGCCAAAATTGTCGCAACAAACACACTCAAGAGGCTCCACGTCCCATGTAGTCAATGTCGCACAATGCTATGTTGTCGGTAGAAACGAACGGATCTTTCTCCTGTGATCCTCCAGCAGAAAGCAGTGACTACCTAAACCTGCGCATGCCGAGGCTGCAGTCCAGCAGCAGCTGTAGCCTCTCGTGCACATCAGGCGACAACGTTGTGGTTAGCCATTCGTTTACAAAAGAGATTACCGCGATTTCAATGTGGAAGGAGTATTTTCTAGTACAACAACGCCCCTAGTAAGTTTCTGGAGATGGATGATCATGGCGGATCAACTACCCGCGAAAAGTCTCGATATGATTGGATTATACTGTCCTGTCCCGCTGTTTAAAACACGGGAGGGCATCGATAGTATCAAAGTTGGTGAAGTGCTTGAGGTGACCGCAGACGATCCAGCTGCGGAGGAAGATATCACGCGGTTTGTGAAGCGGACCGGTCATGAACTGGTGAAATTCGAGAACAATGAAGGAGTTTTGCGTTTCTTAATCAGGAAAAAAAAGTAGAGGTGAGATAATTATGACAAATGAAAAGATGTTGCTATACGTGCAGACAAGCGACAATCCAGAGCGCCAGTATTCCCCACTTGTGCTTGCCCAAACGGCGAAGGCAATGGAATTGGAACCTTTGATTTACTATCTAGGACAAGGATTGCGCATTTTACTACCAGGAGCGGCTGAAAAAATAAAGTTGGGGTCATTCCCAAGTGTAAAAGAGATGCTCGATCAGACACTGCAAATGGGCATTACAGTGTACGTATGTGAGGCATCGAAGCAGATGCTTGGCTGGGACAAGGTCGAGCTCATC
>Ga0187880_1001354_pt1 | contig 19566 bp, 21 predicted proteins | sample June2016WEW_19_4_FD_132998 | JGI IMG/M metagenome (GOLD analysis project Ga0187880, IMG submission 132998) | Peatland microbial communities from SPRUCE experiment site at the Marcell Experimental Forest, Minnesota, USA - June2016WEW_19_40 | ecosystem: Environmental > Terrestrial > Soil >...
CATAGCCTTGCGTCCGGCCCAGCGCTTCCCAGCCCGCGCCTTTGTAACACGTGCCCCGAAATCGGTTCGGATCAACAAACGTCTCCACCAATAGCACAGGGTGGCCGAACTGCGTGCGCCTTCCAGTCTCCGGGTAAGCGCTGGCAAACCAGCTTGAGCGCTCGCGAAGCCAGGTTGGGCCGCCGCCCCGTCGCCGGCAGCACCAGAAAACGGCTGTTCTGAGCAATCAGGTGCCGGCGCTCGCACACCTGCCGAGCCGTCCAATTCAGGAACCGATCCCGGGGCTTGAGATGCCAGGCGGACGAACAGAAGGTCAGCACCGCCACCCACTCGCCGTGATACTCGACGACGTAACGCAAGACTTGCCCAACCACATTGGCGTTGTGCAGATAATGATGCCGCTCCAAGAGTTCGTCGTGCCGACGCCGATTCGCCTCCGTCTCAATGAGCCGCACCCTAACCTGATCGATCAGACGAGCCTCGACCGGCAATCCGATCATGACCTGATCCAAATGGCATAATGACATGCCAAAGCCAACCTGAGTGCCAAGGCCTGCCTCAGTAAATTCATGCTAACCCAGCACGCCGTTGGTTACTGGCTCCCGGCGCTGGCGCTTTAGCGGCTGCTTCAAAGCGGCGACGGCTTCATCCACCGCCTCGCCCAGCACGGCCAGGCCCTCCCGTACCGCTTCCTCGTTGATAGTCAGCGGCGGCGCAATCTTCACCGTCTGCCCCCATGCTCCCACGGGGGCGAAAAACAGCAGCCCCTTGTGGAAACAGCGCTCGATGACCTCGTGCGCCAAATCATGGTTCGGCTCCTTCCTGCCTGGTTTGGTCATCTGCAGGCCGCCGACCAGTCCGCGGCAACTGTAATGGCCGATAACCTCCACGTGGCGCGCCTGAATCACTTTCAGACCCGCTTCCAGAATCCTGCCCATGTGCGCGGCGTTCTCTGTCAGGTTCTCGCTGGTGATCTTCTTTAAATTGGCCAGGGCCGCCGCGCAGCAGACCGGGTTGCCCGTGTGCGTGCTGGACAGCGAGCCTGGCCCGAATTGGTCCATGATTTCCGCGCGGCCAATGACCGCCGACAGCGGCAGCGAACTGCTAATGCCTTTGCCGCAGCAAATCAAATCCGGCGTGACTCCATAATGCTCGAACGCCCAGAACTTTCCCGTGCGCCCGAAACCGGCCTGGACCTCATCGAAAACCAGCAAGGCGTCTTGCTCTTTGCACCATTTCGCGAGCTGCTGAATGTAGTGCACCGGCGCGAAATCCGGCCCCACGCCTTGAAACGTCTCGAACATCACCCCCGCGACATTTTCCGGCCGCAACCCCTTCTTGGCCAGCGTGGCCAGGAACAACTCGAAGCTCGTGTCCACGGTCCAATAGCCGTCGGGGAAAGGAACCTGCACGATGGCGGGGTCCTCGTTGACGATCCAGTCCTTCTGCCCTGGCATCCCGCCCGCTTGCTGGGCGCCGAGCGTCCGCCCGTGAAAACCGCGCTCCGCGCCCACGATGCCGATTTTCTGCGTCCCGCCTTTCCGAATCCCATGCGCGCGGGCCAGCTTGATAGCGCACTCCGTCGCCTCCGAACCGGTCGTGAGCAGGAACACCTTTTCCAGGCCCTTCGGCGCGAGCTTGACGAGCTGCTCCACCAGGGCGGCGCGCTCCTCGCTGGGAAACACGTAGTTGTGCACCAGGCCGCTGTTCACCTGGTCAATGATCGCCTGGCGGACTTCGGGTGCCCCGTGGCCCGCGTTCGTCACCAGCACGCCGCTGCTCCAGTCCAGCCACCGGTTCCCGTATTTGTCATAGACAAAGATGTCCTCGGCCCGGTCCCACACCAGCGGCGGCTGGCCGCGAATGGCCCGCGGTTCAAGCCGGCGCAGCTTCTCCAGCGTCGGCACCGAGTCCGGGTGTGGCAATTTGGAGATGATCCGGCGATACCTTGTTTCCACGCGCGGGACCACGCGCGGTGTGATGCTGAATTCTTTGCCCATAGATCGGGCCACAGATGAACACGGATGTCCTCGGATGAAAAGACGGAAATGGAATCTCAGCGCAGACACCGCGGATCTGCATAACCTTACCGCCCAGGACCGCTGCGGCGTCAATCAGCTCCTCCCTGTGACTTACAGCGGCTTCTGGTAGATCGTCTGCCGCGCCAGTTTCCCTCTAGCCAGTCGGCAAGGGTCCACAATGGTGATGCCGTCCTTGCCGAAGCGGGCGGTCACGGGCGCGCCTTTGCCTGCGCGCAGATACCTGGAATTCAAATCACGCACCACGCGCGTGGCCTGGACGATGGCCACCGTGATCCGCGCCTGCTCCGCCGTCGGGTAAAGGGCTGCCATGCTCTCCCGAGTTGCGCCAAAGAACTTCATCCGGCAAATCGCCGCCAGCCCCACCGTGAGGCTATCAACCCCGTAGCCGACGTATGCCGGCGAGCCGTCCGGGCGCTTCACGCCGCGCGTGAAATGAGTATTCGCCGTGCGGCTGCCCCCGCCACAGTTCCACCAGCGCAAGCCGCGGTATTGCTGATCGCTCTCCACCTTGCCCTCCGTGCCGACGATTTCATGACCCTGGTTCACCGGCCCCTCGAAGTCAGGCGGCGTGATCCAGTTGTTGTGGAAGCTGATGCTCATGCCGTTGTCGAAATCGACCCGCACCTGCACGGCGTCATAGGCGTTGATGCCGTCACGCGTGAGCCGCTTCTTTTGGCCCACCGCGGTGAGCGAGACCGGCTTGCTTCCATAGTAGTGATAGATCAAATCCACCCAATGCGTGCCCACGTAGCTGAACGGGTCGCTTTGCTCCACCCATTTGAAAGTGCGGGCGGAGACTTGCAGCGGTTCCTCCAGGTACGCGATGCCGTAGAGGGGTTCGCCGATGCGTTGCTTGATCTCCTCGCGAATGCGCAGGTGGTCCGGGTCGTAGCGCTTATGCATGTCCACCGCGACTATGCGGTCTCTCGCCTTCGCTAACTGGATGATCCGGTCCGCCTCGGCAATGTCCAGGCACATCGGCTTTTCGGTGAGGACGTGCGCGCCGGCCCTGAGTGCGGCGAGAATAACCTCGGCGTGCAATGGGTCCGGCGTGGCCACCGCCATGACGTCGAGATCGGGAAAGTCGCGCAAGATCTCCAGCCACGGCTTCGGGCCGGCAAACGCTTTCGGCGCATGGCCCGTCCAGCGTTTGAAGTTCTGCCGGGCGCGCCGGGCTGACTTTGGGGTGCGCGCCGCCACGGCGACGAGTTGAAACTTGACTGGCGCCAAATCCCGCGACCATCCGTCCAGTCCCACGCGTCCGAGCTGGGGACTGATGCCGGCTCGCTGCAGATCCGCATAGGCTCGCGCATGCACGTCGCCACCGAACATGCCGGTGCCCACGAGTGCAATCTTGATTGTGGCGTCCATTGCAAAGTAGGACAGGCGTCTCGCCTGTCCCAGCCTTTCTCGCGCCGAAGGTGTAACGCGACCCGGGAGGATGCAATCAATTTCAGTGCGGAGTGCGGAATGCAGGCTGCGGAGTCACTCGGGGGGAGACTTTGGACTTTGGACTTTGAACTTTGGACTTTATCATGCCCTCGATGATCGGCGCAGCCCTTAACGTGGCGGGAATTCTGGTTGGCGGCCTCGTCGGCCTCGTGCGGCCAAAGCCGCTTTCGCCGGCGAATGAATCACGCATCAAGGTCGCGTTGGGGGCGTTCACGGTCTTCTACGGCTTGCGGCTGACCTGGCTAAGCCTGAACGGCTCGTTCCCGCAGATACTCAAGCAACTCCTCATCGTCCTGCTCGCAATGATGCTCGGGAAAATGACCGGGCGGTTGCTGCGGCTCCAGAAAATGTCCAATCGTTTGGGCCAGGACGCACGGGAGCAAATTACTGCAGTCAAGCCCGCCGACGCGCGCCAGTTGAGCGAGGGTTTCAAGACCTGCGCGGTCCTTTTCTGTGCTGCCCCGCTGGCCATCCTCGGATCGGTCCAGGACGGCTTGTCCGGATATTTCTATCCCCTGGCCGTGAAAGCGGTGATGGACGGCCTGGCCACGATGGGCTTTGTCCGGCTATTCGGCTGGGGAGCGATCCTCGCAGCTCTGCCGGTGCTGACCTTTCAAGGCACGATCACGCTGGCGTGCGCGCAGTTCCTCAAGCCGGTGCTCGAAGCGCACGGCTTGGTCGATCCTGTCAACGCCACCGGCGGTCTATTGGTCTTCTGCGTAGCGCTGATCATTCTGGAATTGAAGAGAATTGAGCTGGCCGATTACTTGCCCAGCCTGGCGTTCGCGCCTTTGTTGGCCTGGGTGTTCCGGTGAGCGGAGCGAGGTGTGATGCGTGATTGGTGTCCAGTTTCGTCTGGGCAGATTGAAAGAGCCGATTAGACTCTGGCGCATGAAGACAGTGCGCCTGGGTATCATCGGTTTGGGCAATATCGGCCAACACCACTTCGGCTACCTCACTGCCGGGAAGGTCAGCCGCGCCGAGTTGGTGGCCGTTTCCGATGCCGTGGCCTCCAAGCTGGAAAAGTACCTGCCGCTGAAGACCTTCACCGATGGCGAGGAACTGATTCGCTCCGGCCTGGTGGATGCGGTCATCATCGCCACTCCCCATTACCAGCACACGACCCTCGGCATCGCCGCGCTCAAACAGGGCCTGCACGTGATGGTCGAAAAACCCATCTCCGCTCACAAAGCCGACGCCGAGCGGTTGATCGCCACACACAAGCAGCATCCGAAACAGGTGTTCGCGGGCATGTTCCAACTGCGCGCCGAGCCGCGCTACTTGAAGATTCAAAAGCTGATCCAGGCGGGCGACCTGGGCGAGATCGTGCGCATGAACTGGATTATGACCGACTGGTTTCGCACGGAGGCGTATTACGCCAGCGGCGGCTGGCGCGCGACCTGGAAGGGCGAGGGCGGCGGCGTGCTCCTCAACCAATGCCTGCACAACCTCGATGCCATGCAATGGCTGCTGGGGATGCCGGCCCGCGTGCGCGGCTTCTGCCAACTCGGCCGTTTCCATAACATTGAGGTCGAGGACAACGTCTCCGCCTACCTCGAATACCCCAACGGCGCCACGGGCACGTTCGTCTCTTCCACCGGCGAAGCCCCCGGCACCAACCGCTTTGAAATCGTGGGCACCCGCGGCAAGGTTGTGCTCGAAAGGGACCGGATCTCCTTCACCCGCAACGAGGCCGATATGATTCAGTTCAGCCGCAGCGCCAAGCTGGGCTTTGCCAAGCCCGAAGTCTGGAACGTCGAGATTCCCTTCGAGAACGCTCCCAACGCCCACGCAACCGTGCTGCAGAACTTCGTCAACGCCATCCTCGACGGCGAACCGCTGATCGCACCGGGCCAAGAGGGCATCCACTCCGTCGAGCTGGCCAACGTGATTCTCTATTCGTCGCTGATCCACCAGACGGTGGAGTTGCCGATGGACAGCACGGCTTACGAGAACAAGCTCAACCAGTTGATTGCCGGCTCCAAGATCGAGAAGAAGGTTGTAGCCGTCTCCAACGAAGACTTCACCAAGTCCTTTAGGAAATAACTATGAAATACATGGGCATCGGCGACGAAGCCGCCAGCAGCATCGACGGCCAAATCCTCGCTACGCAAGAACTCGGTTGGAAGTTCCTTGAACCCCGAGGCGTCGAAGTTCCCGGCTTCACCAAAGCCAATTTCCACGACATACCGGACGAGGCTTTCGATATCGCCCTGCGGAAGCTGGAGACTGCCGGCGTCGGCGCTTATTGCTTCGGTTCCACCATCATGAACTGGTCCAAGAAGGTGGGCGATCCCTTTGACATCACCCTCGCCGAGGTTAAGCGCGCCATTCCCAGGATGCAGCGAGTTGGCGCCCGATACGTCCGCATCATGAGCTTCAAGCCGGGCGATGAGGAATACAAGATTCCGACCGAAGTGTTCCGCCGCGTGAAGGAGGTAACCAACCGGTTCCTCGATGCCGGCCTCCAGCCCGTCCACGAGAACTGCATGAACTACGGCGGCATGAGCTGGAAGCACGCCCTCGAATTGCTCGACAAGTGTCCCGGCCTCAAGTGGGTCTTCGATACCGCCAACCCTGTCTTCAATCCCGACCGTTCGAAGCCAAAGCCGTGGCCCAAACAGAACCCTTGGGAGTTCTGGACCCATGTGCGCGATCACGTCGCCCACATCCACATCAAGGACGCCACTTGGAACCCGGCCAAGAACGACGCGGACTACCATTGGCCCGGCGAGGGGCAGGGCCGGGTGCGCGACATTCTCAAAGATGCCCTGGCGCGGGGCTACGACGCCGGTCTCTCCCTCGAACCCCACATGGTCGTCGTCTTCCACGACACCCAATCCAAGACCTCGAACGAGGAGGCGATGCGCAGGAACTATGTCGAATACGGCCGGCGACTGGAGAAGATGATTGGTGAGATCGAGCAGGAATTGAAGGCAGCCGCGATAGCGCCTTCCCCGGCAACATAGCTCTCGCCAAATGCCCTTGATAAAGGCGCGGCTTGCTTAAGGGGCCGGCTCGTCCGTGCCACGCGAGACCTTCGCGTGCAGGACGCCCTCCTCGTCGAACCAGACGGGATCAATAGCCAGGAACCGATGAAAGTTCTTCTCGGCGTCCCATTTCTGGTGATAGACCAGCCAGAGCTTCTTGTCGGGGCCTTCCACGATGCAATGATGGCCGGGGCCAAGCACGGTCCCGTCGCGGTGAGCGATCAGGTTGCCCGTGTATTTTACGAACGGGCCGGTGGGGGACTTGGATGCGGCGTAGCCAATTCCGTAGTTGGGCGAGTCGGCGCCCGTGCCGGAATATGTCAGGTAGTAAGTGCCCTTGTGCTTCAGCATGAACGGCCCCTCGGTCACCTCGCCGCTCAGCTTCTCCCAGGCTTCGGTCGGGCGGATGACAACCTCCAGCTCACCCTTTTTGTGCAACGGATCAGCCATGGGCTGGACGATGATCTTAAAGCCACCGGCCAACTCGACGTACGAGAGGTAGAGACTGCCATCGTCGTCTTGGAACAGGTCGGCATCAATGGACTCTGGTGCCAGCACGCCCTGGTCCGTGAACGGGCCGAGGGGGCTTTCCGCCATCGCCGCTCCGATTTGCTTGCGCATCTCCCCGCGCTTCGCGCCGGGCATGTTGTCCGTGTAGTAGAGGTAGAACTTTCCGTCGCCGCGCGTGTTATGGAACACCTCCGGCGCCCAGTCCCCCCCGCGCGGGTCGCTGAACGCGCGGGCCTTGCGCTCCCAATGCACCAGGTCGTCGGACACGAACACCTCGTAGCCGCGGGCGTCGGTGGTCGGGTAAAGGTAATACTTCCCGTCCACCCGCAGGACGAACGGATCGGCGATCTCACGGTCGGGCAGCAGGGGGTTGCGATAGGTCTTGGGGGGAGCTTGGGTAGTGGCAGTCTCCTGCGCTGTGCAAACAGAGGGGCAAATCGCCAGCGCGACCAGAACCAGAACGGTTGTTATTGGTCTCATGCGGGCGAGAAAATAGATGAAGACGACCCGCCAAGGGAAGCATTTCGACGAAAGGCGCCGACTGACGTCGGCTGCTGCGTCAGGTGGCCGAGTTGTGCGACACGTGAACTGCTGACATCAATCGCTGTGCGGTCGTGACAGTTGACCTCCGTGGCAATTCTCGCCACTTTCACGTCATGCAGAACACTGGACTGCTCAACGAATTCCTCGGAAGCCAAATGCCTGCCGCCCTGGAGATGCTGCGGCCGATGGTCGGCATCAATAGCTTCACTGTGAACCTAAATGGGGTGAACCAGCTCAGCCGATTCACCGCCGAGTGCTTTGCGCCGCTTGGGTTCACCGCCGAGCATGTTCCCTCAACCAATAAGGACTGGGGTGACCACTTGGTGCTGACGCGGCGCGGGCGGTCGGGTAGAAGCATTGCCCTGGTGTCTCATCTGGATACTGTCTTCCCGCCGGAGGAGGAGGCGCGCAACAACTTCCGGTGGCAGTTGGAAGGCGACCGCATCTTCGGCCCCGGCACGCACGACATCAAAGGCGGCTCGGTGATGAATGTGGCTCGTGCTGGTAGCGCTCCGGTCCCAGGCGCCCAGTCTCTTCGAGGACATCACGTGGAAGCTGATCTGGAACTCCTCCGAGGAGTGCTACTCGCCGGACTTCGGCGACGTATGCCGCGCCCACTTCGACCGCGGCACGCTGGCCGCGCTGGTCTTCGAGTCCGAGGGGCGCGCGGGCAAGGAGAGCCGGATGGTCGTGGCGCGCAAAGGCCGGGGCACCTGGCGGGTCACGGCTGGTGGCCGTGGTTCTCACGCGGGGGGGGGAAGCACGAACACGGCGCCAATGCCATCGTTCAACTCGGCCAGACAGTGCAGCGCATCGCGGCGCTCACGGACTATGCGCGCGGCCTCACGGTCAATGTCGCTACTATTTGCGGGGGCACCGTCCTGAATCGCGTCCCGCATGAGGCGGTGGTGGAAGGCGAGTTTCGCACTTTCGCGCGCGAAGCCTTCGCGCACGCCAAAGCCCGCCTGTTCGCCCTGGCAGGGCGGGGCGACGTGCGCAGTCCCGCGGATGGCTACACCTGCGAGGTGAAGGTCGAAATGCTCACCGAGTGCCGTCCCTGGCCCCGCAATCCTGGCACCGACGGGCTCTACAAGCTCTGGAAATAAGCCGCCGACGAACTCGGCCTGGCGGTCAACTGCGAGGAGCGCGGCGGCCTCAGCGACGGCAATCTCATCTGGGACACCGTGCCGACGCTCGACGGACTCGGCCCCTGGGGCGACAACGACCATTGCTCGGAGCGCAGCCTCGACGGCGCAAAGCTGCCCGAATTCGTGGACGCAAGCACCTTTGTCCCCAAAGCCAGGCTGAACATCGCTGCCATCCAAAAGCTCTGCGGCGCCTGATAGAGCCGGCTTGCCTGGCAGGTGCGACCGTGCTACGCTGCTGGCGCACGGAAGCTGATAATTGAACAAACAGGACACGACTATGATCAAGACCCGCGGCTATGCCGCTCAGAGTGCTACTTCCCCGCTAACGCCCTTCACCTTCGAGCGGCGCGAACCCGGCCCGCATGATGTGCAGATTGAAATCCTCTATTGCGGCATCTGCCATACCGACCTCCACCAGGCCCGCAATGATTGGGGCGGTTCGCTTTACCCGATGGTGCCCGGCCATGAGATCGTCGGCCGCGTCACCCGGGTGGGCGCGCAGGTGACGAAAGTCAAGGCGGACGACTTTGCCGGCGTCGGCTGCATGGTAGATTCCTGCCGCCGCTGCTCGGCCTGCAATGAGGGCCTGGAGCAATACTGCGACGAAGGCCCCACCTGGACTTACAACGCTAAGGAACGCGGCAGCAAGCAGTTGACCTTCGGCGGCTATTCCGAGCGCATCGTGGTCGAGCAGCGGTTCGTGGTGAAGGTCCCCGGCACCCTTGACTTGAAGGCGGTCGCCCCGCTGCTGTGCGCCGGCATCACGACCTATTCTCCGCTGCGGCATTGGAAGGTGGGCAAAGGCCAGAAGGTCGGCGTGATCGGCCTCGGCGGACTCGGCCACATGGGCGTCAAGCTCGCCAAGGCCCTCGGCGCCCAGGTGGTGATGATCACCACCTCGCCCGCCAAGGGCAAGGATGCGGTCCGGCTCGGCGCCGATGAGGTGCTGGTGTCGAAGGACTTGGTGGCGATGGCCAAACAGGCCAAGAGCTTCCATTTCCTGCTCAACACCATTCCCAACCCGCATGACCTCAACCCATACCTGACGCTGCTGAAGCGCGATGCAACGATGGTCCTGGTCGGGGCGCTGACCGCGCTCGAACCGCCGCTCCAGGGCAGCAGCCTGATCATTGGCCGTCGTCAGCTCGCCGGATCAGTCATCGGCGGCATCCCGGAGACCCAGGAGATGATTGATTTCTGCGCCCGGCATAACATCGTCAGCGACGTCGAAGTAGTGCCGATGCAAGGCGTCAACGAGGCGTATGCGCGTTTGGTAAAGAACGATGTCCGCTACCGCTTCGTGATTGACATGGCCTCGCTGAAAGGATCCAGGGCTAAAACGCGACCGGTTGCTTGACGGCCTGGGCGAGGCGCGAAAAGTATTCCTCGCGCGGGATGGTGATGCCGCCCAGTTGCGCGGTAATTGGCGTGAGCATCTGGATGTCGAACAGCACGAAGCCCCGCCGGCGCAGGTGTTCGATCAAGTGGAACAAAGCGACCTTGGAGGCATCGCTGACGCGGTGGAACATGGATTCGCCGGCGAATAAGCCGCCAATCGTCACCCCGTAAATGCCGCCGACGAGCCGGCGGCCTTGCCAGCATTCGAGACTGTGCGCATGGCCTTGCTGGTGCAGTTGCGTGTAGGCCTCAATGAACTCGGGACTGATCCAGGTGCTTCGCCGGCCCGGCGCTGGCGCCGCGCAGCCCTGCATCACCCGCCGGAAGGCGCGGTCCACCGTGATGCGAAACACGCCCTTTCGGATGACCCGGGCGAGGCTGCGCGAGGCGTGGAAGCCGTTCAGGTCGAAGATGGCGCGCGGCTCGGGCGACCACCATGTGATGGGGTCCACGGTCCAGGGAAAGGTGCCGCTGCGGTAGGCCAGCAGCAAACGCGGCACGGACAAGTCGCCGCCGATCGCCACCAACCCTTCTGCGTCAGCGCGCTCCGGGCTGGGGAAACGCAAGCGGTGGTCGAGAATGGGGATGGGCATGGGGGAATGAAACGTGAAACGTAATGCGTGATGCCGAATCACACGCGCCACGTTTCACAAATCACGTTTCACATTTCACCTCCCAGCGCCTCCAGAAACTGCGCCTGAAAGTAGCCCGCCATTTCCATCGCCCGGAAGTGGGGCGCGGTTGTTTCGTTCAAGTCCACGGCCATTTCCTCGGGCGAGCCGAGCAGAACCCAGCTTCCGACCCGGACATCGTTGAGCACTTGCAAGACCCAGTCCACGTGCGCGGGTGAAAGCGAGAGCCGAGCGCCCGTCTCTGTGTGCTCGAAGCGCCGCTGGTCCGCAAGCAGGGCCTGCAACTGCTTCTTGTTATCCGCGCGGTGCTCGGCCAGGGCTTCGTCCAACAGCCGCTGGTTGGCTTCCGGCTCCGGCAGACGGCCCCCTTTGCTGAGCTGCCGGTGGGCGGGCGGCACGCATGGATACAGGCCGAGAATGTGCAGCAACAGGCGCTCCTCCCGATAGCCCAGTTGGAAGAGCAGCCGGCTCTGGGTCGCCTGGATCAGTTTCATTCGTCCCGCTCCATCGTCGCGTGCAGGCTGTACTTCTGAAGCTGATGCACGTAGTGCTCCGCCTTCTCCATGCTTTCGCGCGCCAACACGCTCTTGCCTTGCTCGTGGACCTGGAGCATGTGAAACTCCGCTTTCTTCCGCGGCCAGCCGAACACCACCTGGAACACATGCGTTACGTAATCCATGAAGTTAACGGGGTCGTTCCAGCAGATCACCAGGTAGCCCGGCTCCAGGCCGGACTTGGGCTTGTCTTCGGTCGTCTGGACGACGCCGGGCTGGATTTCGGGTGTGGCCGTTGCCACCATAGGGCCAAGCTAAGAGATCACAACCGGCTTGTCGAGCCGCCGAAACACTGGCTCTGGAAGTGGGACTCGGCTTCACGATACAGTTCCCCCGACATTCTGACGCGATCTGAGTCCCTGAGCCCGAAGTCGGACCCCTCACCCCGGCCCTCTCCCCTTCGGAAGGGGAGAGGGGGAATCGTCGGCAGCTCTCTGGCGAATCGATGTGAGCTGGTCGCTTTTTCGTGGCCAAGACCGGGTGCTTGAGACATAAAGAGGCCATAGCACATGATTCAACTCCAGCATCTGACAAAGCGCTTCGGGACGCAGACCGCGGTGGATGACCTTTCGTTCGAGGTGCCGGCCGGCCAGATTCTGGGCTTCCTCGGTCCTAACGGGGCTGGCAAGTCCACCACGCTGAAGATGTTGACGGGCATGCTCGAGCCGACTAGCGGAACGGCCACCATTTGTGGGTTCGATCTGCTTCGCGAACCTATTGAAGTGAAGCGGCATGTTGGATTTGTCCCGGAGTCGGGGGCGGTGTTTGAGTCGCTGACGGGCCTCGAATATCTGGAGATGGTGGCTGCGCTGTATGCCATCCCGCCTGAGGCGGCGCGGGCCCGCATCCGGCAGTTCATCGCGTTCTTCGATCTGAGCTTCGAGACGCTGACAGACAAGCTGCTGGGAGCCTACTCCAAGGGCATGCGGCGGAAGGTGGTCATCACCGCGGCCCTGCTGCACAACCCGCCGGTGGTATTCTTCGACGAGCCGCTGGATGGGTTGGACGCCAATGCGGCGGTCGGGTTTAAGGCGCTCATCCAGACCTTGGCTCACGAGGGCAAGACGATCGTGTACAGCTCACACATTCTCGATGTGGTGGAGCGTGTGTGCGACCGGGTGATCATCATCGATAAGGGCCGGATGCAGGTGGACGGCCAGCCGGCAGAGTTACTGGCGGCGAGCGGTGCGGACACGCTGGAACGGTTGTTCACGCAATTGACAGGCGGTACGGAGTTGGAGCGTCGCGCCGCGGACTTCGCCAAGACCTTCCGGCCATGACCGCCAACGCAGGGCAAAGCAGCTCGCCAGCGCCGCCCAACGAGGATGCGAGGAAGCAAGCGGACAGTGTAACACGTAGCGCTCGGGTGTCGCTCTCGCCGGAACGGACACTGCGCCGACTGTTTCTGACGCTGTTTCTGCGCGGCCGCTCTTCGCGCGGCCTGCAAAAGGATGCCGCGCCGAAGTCGGTCGGATCCAAGCTTGCGCTTACCCTGGTGTTCTACGCGCTCTTCGGCCTCTTCGCGCTGTTCTTCCGTGGGCAGCCGGTCTTCGCGCTATCCGTTTATCTGCACGGGATGACGTTCGTCTTTCTCGGCATGTTCATTGCCGCGTCCGCGGGTGAAGTGCTCTTTAACAAAGAGGAGGCGGACATCCTCTTGCACCGGCCGGTAACGCCCAGTGCGTTGCTGCGGGCCAAGGTCGGCGTCCTGGTGGAGGTTTCGCTTTGGCTGGCGGGCGCCTTTAACCTCGGCGGCTTCATTGTCGGCGTGGGCGCCAGGGATGGCGGGTGGTCCTTTCCCTTCGTCCACGCTGCGTCCACCAGCCTGGAGGCGCTGTTCGCCACGGGCTGCGTGGTGCTGACGTATCAGGTGTGCCTCCGCTGGTTCGGGCGCGAGCGGCTGGAGGGACTGATGACGACGACGCAGGTGTTCGTGGCTATTGCGGCGGTGCTGGCGGGCCAGTTGATGCCGCGAATGATGGGCGGCGTTGGCGGCAAGATGACTCTGGCAGCCAGTTCATGGTGGGTGTGCCTGTTGCCTCCGGCGTGGTTTGCCGGGCTGGACGACGCGCTTGCGGGGAGTGGAGCCCGCGGTTCGTGGGCGCTGGCCGGGTGGGGGGTGGCGGCCACTGCGGTGGTCCTTTGGCTGGCGTTTGGAACACTGGCGCGCGATTACGGGGCGGGGTTGCAATCCCTCGGCGAAGCATCTACTCTGCGACCACAACGACGCGCCCGCCGGCGGTGGATCGACGTGGCCGTGTCTGTGCCGCCACTGCGATGGTGGCTGCGCGATTCGGTATCACGGGCGGCGTTCCTGCTCACCGCGGCTTACCTTTTGCGCGACCGCGATACAAAGCTGCGGGTCTATCCCGGCCTGGCGCCGATGCTGGTGATGCCGGTGCTGCTTCTGGTGCAGGACCATGGCCGGGGCGACAAAGGCGGGTTCGGGGGCGCTTTCGCCGGCGTGTTCATCGGTCTCATCCCGGTGCTCGGGCTGACCCTGGTGCAGTACTCGCAGCAATGGCAGGCAGCGGACCTGTTTCGGGCTGCCCCAATAGCGGGTCCTGCTCCGCTGTGCCACGGAGCCCGTCGGGCAGTATTACTTCTTCTGACCCTGCCTGTGTTGTTGATCTTTGGGCTGATTGCCTGGGTGGTGCGGGGGAACGCTTCCGATCTGGCCCTGCTGCTTCCAGGTATTATCGCGCTCCCGGTCTTTGCGTTGCTTCCCAACCTCGGTGGCAGAGGCGTGCCCCTGTCCTTGCCCACCGAAGAGGCGAAATCGACCAGCCGGGGCCTGCAAATGATCGGCGTGATGATGGTGTCGGGGATATTGTCGGCGCTGGCTTCCTGGGCGTGGTCAGGCGGTTGGTTCGGTTGGCTGCTGCTGTTCGAGTTGATCGTGGCGAGCGTGCTGTATGTGGGCCTACGCGCTTCGATTTCCGCGGCCCGGTGGCCGCCGTTGGAGTAGCTTTTTCCTTTTCTATCCGGCAAATCCGTGCAAGCTGTGGTCCAAGCGCGGTTAGTCGCTAACTCAACTGCCGAATAAGATACAACCTATGAACATGACCTTAACTCCGAGAATAATCATTGTCAGTCTGGCCTTGGTGGCCGCTTTGGTGTTCGCCCTGCCCGGCACGGCGGCCGAGACACCCGGCAAAATCAAAGTGCTCCTGGTGACCGGAGACGATGTAATGCCCCCCCACGACTGGCGCCAGGTGTCCCAGGCTCTGAGGGAGACGCTGGTCTCGAGCGGCAAATTCGAGGTGCGGGTCTGTGAAGACTCCGGCGTGCTCGATTCCGCAGCGACCCTGGGCCGCTACGACCTCGTCCTGCTCCACATGTATAATGCCAAGACGCCGACGCTCTCCGCGGGCGCAAAAGAGAACCTCGCGAACTTCGTCAAGGACGGCAAGGGCCTGGTCATTTCGCACCTGTCCAGCGCCTCGTTTAAAGAGTGGGACGAGTTCCCTACACTCTGCGGCCGCTACTGGGTGATGGGCAAGTCCGGCCACGGGCCGCGCGCGGTGTTCAAGGCCCGGATTACGAAAACCGATAGCCCGATCACGCAGGGCCTGGCCGACTTCGAAGCGGATGACGAGCTCTACGCCAAACTGGAAGGCGACGCGCCGATCACCGTTCTGGTGGAAGCCGATTCCGACTGGAGCAAAAAGACGGAGCCGCTCGTCTTTACGGTCGAGTATGGGAAGGGGCGGGTGTTCCACGAAACCTTTGGCCACGACGCGAAGGCCCTCAGCAATCCGACCGTGCAGAAATTGATCCAGCGCGGCTGTGAATGGGCCGCGACCGCCAAGGTGCAGTAGCCCAAGCCGCTTGCCCGCGGCCAAGTGCCGTTCGCGAGAACCCCTAACGGCATGAATGCCGCCAGAGTGACGGTAGAACGTAAGCGGCGAGCGAAGATGGCGACGATCCCGGCAATGGACCGCAAGGTTGAGGGCGGCTTGCGAGACGGATGTGGCTGGGTATCATCAGCAGCATGACTGGACTCGATTGCATTGCGGCGTTGAAGGCGCTTGGTGAGCTGAACCGCATGCGCCTCGTGCGGCTGCTGCTGAAGGAGCAACTGGGGGTAAATCAAGTCTCGGAACGCCTGAAATTGTCGCAGTACAACGTGTCGAAGCACTTGCGCATTTTGAAAGAGGCAGGGCTGGTGGAAATGGAAAAGGAGGGCCAGCAGAGGCTTTACTCCGTAGTCCCGCGCCTGAAGAACCAACTGGCTGCCAATAAGAACGTGCTGGAACTGGGCTGCTGCACGTTCCGGTTTGACAAGTTGCCGAAGTAGGTTCCTGGCAGGATTGCAGAATTGGTTTGTCTTGTGACGATATATATGCGTAATTGCGCATATAGACTTTAATCACAATCCTATGACGGCACCCAAATCCAAGGGCGGAGCGGCAGGCGGTAGCGGCACGGCGCAGTTTATCATGCTCGGGGGATTCCTCGGCGCGGGCAAAACGACGGCGGTGGGCCGGCTGGCGGCCCGGCTGGCCGGGCGGGGCCTGCGCGTGGGGCTTATCACCAACGACCAGGGCCGCAACCTGGTTGACACGGCGGTGCTGCGGTCGCAGGGGTTCGCGACGGAGGAAATCCCGGGCGGCTGTTTTTGCTGCCGGTTCAATTCGCTGGTCGAGGCAGCCCACCGTCTGACCGAGCGGAAGCGGCCAGAGGTGTTCATCGCCGAGCCAGTGGGCAGTTGCACGGACCTGGTGGCGACGGTGACGTATCCGCTACGGCGGCTCTACGGGGAGGATTTCACGGTGGCGCCGGTGAGCGTACTGGTGGACCCGATTCGCGCGTTACGCGTGTTCGGGGTGGAGCGCGGCGGCAGCTTCTCGGAGAAGGTGCTATATATCTACCTCAAGCAGCTTGAGGAGGCGGACCTGGTCGTTATCAGCAAGTGCGACTTGCTGGATGCGGCGCGGCTGGAGTCATTGCGGGCCGCCATCGCGGCGAGATTCCCGCGCCAGGAAATCCTGGCCGTGTCGTCGCGGCAGGGCATCGGTCTGGAAGCGTGGTTCGCGAAGATCGCCGACGAAGAGCAGACAGCGGGGCGTGCGATGGAGGTGGATTATGGGGTTTATGCCGACGGCGAGGCGCTGTTGGGCTGGCTCAATTGCACGGTGCAACTCGCGGCGTTGGAAGCGTTCGATGGGGACAACTTTCTACGGGAGCTGGCGAGCCAGGTGCAGAAGCGCCTGCAAGCCGGAAAGGCGGAAGTGGCGCATTTGAAAATGACACTGAGCCCGGAATCGGGCTTGGGGGAGATCGGGGTGGTGAACCTGGTGCGGAATGATTTCGTGCCGGAGCTTGCAATGGCACTCGAGCAGCCGGTGGCCAGCGGGCGGTTGATTATCAATCTGCGCGCGGAAGCGGCCCCCGACGTTCTCGGGACGGCGGTGCGCGAGGCGCTGGCCGCAGCGGCTGAGAAGTTTGCGACGTTGAAGGCGACACTGGATCACTTGGAGCACTTCCGCCCCGGGAAGCCGACGCCGACGCACCGGTTTGACCGGGTTGCGGCATGAGGCTGGTGCCAAGGTGGCTGATAGGGGAGTTCTTCGGCACGTTCCTGCTGGTGTTTTTCGGGTGCGGGAGCGTGTGCGCAGCCGTGACGACTGGCGCGCAGGTGGGGGTGTTCCAGGTGGCGATTGTGTGGGGCCTAGGCATTGCCACAGCGATATACCTGACCGGAGCGCTGAGCGGGGCGCATCTGAATCCGGCGGTGACGGTGAGCATGGCCGTCTGGGCGCATTTCCCAAAGGGAAGGGTGCTGCCGTATGTCGCCGCGCAAATTTGCGGGGCGTTTGCTGCCTCGGCGGTGCTCTATTTCGCGTTCGGCGATGCGCTACGAACGTTTGAACGAGAGAACGGCATCGTGCGTGGTCAGGCGGGCAGCGAAGCGAGCGCGATGGTATTCGGCGAGTTCTATCCGAATCCGGGCGGGCGCCCGCTGACGGCTGAAGCGCGGCTGCGGATGCTGCCGGCGACGGCTTTTGGGGCGGAGGTGATTGCCACGGCGGTATTGCTGCTGGTGATCTTCTGCGCGACCGACGAGCGGAACAAGGCCCGCCCGCAGGCCCTGACGGCAGCGACGATTGGGCTGACGGTGACGCTGCTGATTTCGCTGGTCGGGCCGCTGACGATGGCCTGTTTTAACCCGGCGCGGGACCTGGGGCCGCGTGTGTTTTCCGCACTGGCAGGCTGGGGCGGCGTGCCATTCCGGGTAAACGGCGCAGGATGGTGGGCGGTGTACATCGTCGCGCCGGTGCTCGGCGGGCTGCTCGGCGGTGGCATTTACACTGCCTGTTTCAAACGGGCGTACCAGCAAGACGAATAAAGGAAGCGAAGGAGCTGCCCGTCGGAAACCAAGCGCACTGCTGATGGTAGAGGCTGAGGTTCGGTCGCCGCAGGCAAGGGACTATCGTCCCTTCTTATCGGATTAACCGGACGAACGGGAGATGCTTCAATGCGGGCCTCGCTGGCGCTCAGGCTCATTAGGGCGGATTTGTCAGGGGGCGGCGCACAACATGGTCAGGGAACTGGTCGAGGCGAGCTTTGCTCCAAGGCAGGGACTCGACATGCCCATCGAAGTAGATGTAATTGGCGCGCTGACCGTGGCGGTTATAGCGAATCCAGCCCTGGTCGCCATATTTGCCGGCGCCCCACTGCACCAGCGCGGCTTCCCCGACCCACGTGTCGTAATCGTCCTGCTCGACGCCGCCATATTCGGTGTTATCCGGCGCGTCGAGGGCCTCCGAGTTGCGCTCCGAGAACATGATGATGTTCGGGTTGGGCAAGGCGCCGAGGGCGGTCTCTGTAGCGAAACCATACAGGGCGCCCTCCAGCGCGTAACGGGCGGACTTGTGGGTGAAGATGGAGTCCAGCACGTAACTTTCGATGCTGAGGTCTTGTGACTCGGCGATGGCCAGCTCGGAATTCGGCGGAGGGGTCTGGCTGGTGGTGGTGATGCCGCCATCGTAGCTATTCAAATCAAAGGCGAGAACCTGCGAGCGCGGCGTGCGGTCGGTGGGGCAGAAGCCGACCTGGCGGTTATGGAGGTAGGGCTGGAAGAAAATCACCCAGGGCTTCTCGGCCTGGCTGTTGCCCATGCCGCCGCCGATCACGCCGCTGAGGTCCGGCGGGAGCACATTGACCTGTGTGCCGTCATCCAGCACCCAGCCTTCATGGTGGTGAAACAGACCGCCATCGTAGTCGCTCATGTAAAGGCGCGCGGCGATGGCCACCTGGCGCAGGTTCGAGTAGCAGGCGGCCTGCCGCCCCTTTTCTTTGGCCCGTGCCAGCGCAGGCAGGAGCAGGGCGGCGAGGAGGGCGATGATGGCGATGACCACGAGGAGTTCGATGAGCGTGAAGGCCGGGCTCGGGGCCCGACCAGGACGAACTATTGAACGGTTGATATTCATAGTATTACGATCCTTGACTATTGTAATACCACGCGTCAACCTGTCAACCGTCTTGATTGGCTGGCTGCGGCTTAGCTCGGCAGGTCTTTGCCGCTGGTGGTGACAGTAAGCTTGCCATGCTTGACGCCTTTGGCGGCGATCAGCTCGTCGGCGATCTTCTTGATGGTCCCGGCCTTGCCGCGCACGGCCAGGACTTCCAGGCAGTTGTCGTGGTCCAGGTGGACGTGCAGCGTGGAAATGATGACATCATGGTGGTCGTGCTGGATGTCGGTGAGCGCGGCCTGGACGTGCTGCTTGTGGTGGTCGTAAACCAAGGTGATGGTGCCGGCGATGTCACGGTCGCCGTAGTTCTGGTGGTGTTCGACAAGCTGGTCGCGAATCATGTCGGCGACGGCCAGGGAACGGTTGTCGTAGCCCTTTTCACGTGTCATCCGGTCAAGCTGTTTGGCCAGCGTTTGCGGAACAGAGACGGTGAAGCGGACAACGCCTTCGATTTTCGCATGTTTCACGAACGGAACGATAACAGAGGAACCTGAGCGGGTAAACCCAGACTCTCCGGGCGCGGCCTATGGCTTGGCTTGGAACAACAGAACGGCAGCCGGACGATTCGTCGTGTGAGGCGCGGCTACGGTCAGCATTTGTAACTCAGGAATAAAAAGGCCGGTGCGCGCGCGCGGAGCCGTTGGCAGGTGGGCAAGGCGTGTCGGTTCCTGAGAGGTGTCGGAGAGTTGGAAAACATCCACGAACCCTTCGCCGCCGATGACGTACACACGCTTGAGCTTCGCGTCATAGAAGATGTCGTCGGCGTCACCGACGCAGGAGGTTTGGGAAAGGAGCTTGCCGGCGCGGCTGTCGTAAACG
>Ga0187880_1001356_pt1 | contig 19557 bp, 21 predicted proteins | sample June2016WEW_19_4_FD_132998 | JGI IMG/M metagenome (GOLD analysis project Ga0187880, IMG submission 132998) | Peatland microbial communities from SPRUCE experiment site at the Marcell Experimental Forest, Minnesota, USA - June2016WEW_19_40 | ecosystem: Environmental > Terrestrial > Soil >...
ATATCAGGCTGATCAACCGTCGCAAAAGCTATCTCGATCGCTACTCGCTCTGCCTTTTCAGAGGGAGCTAATTAAAATCAACCAAGCATCAAGTGACTTGACGGGTCACTCCATATCAGGAGTATAGTCGTCGCGGAACGGTCCGCCTCGGTGATGATCCAGATTTTGGTGCCGTCCGCCAGGCGATATGCGCTGAGCAACCGCAAGTCTTGCTGGAGACTGAATTCGTTCTCCCGCACGTCCTTCGCCCCCAAATCTCCCCAGTCGCCGCTCATGTGCCGCAGAAGAAATGCCGCCGGGTTGTCGCCCGCCTCCTCCATGGCGCGCAACGCACCCGGCGTCGCTAACAACCGACCTAGCTGGAACTTCATGCTTTGCTTGCCAATGGCTGGACAGTCCTGATCTCTTTAGGCGCGGTCGTGGAATGGCTCGGTTTTGGCGGTGTTGGCGCACTCGCGGGTGCTGCTGGCTTCGCGGTCAGAGCGCCCATTGCATTGTCAATCTGCTTTATCGCCGTTTCCAGTTTGCCGCGTTCTGCTTTCAGGTGCTTCAAAAGAGGCTCAAATCCCATAGCATTTCTCCGTTCGCTAGTGGCGAACGGGCGAACCATAATTGGCTCTGTACCAAAAAGTAAACACGAAAATTTATCGCGCTTTGTTCTGGGCTTCAGAACCGCCTGCATTTCGTTCCCGCTGCTTTGGTTTCAGGCACCGGAATTGGATGGCTGCGAACGGCAATCTACGGCTGTCTCGCGGCAGCCGTGAATTCACAGGGCGTATATGTATCAGGAGCTCTGCGGATGCCTCTCGCGTGGCGAGAACGGCAACGATGCCGCTCTCCTTGGCTGGCTTGCTGCAATAGTGACTACATGCTCGCGCCCTGTTTCATCGGCAGCGAACACCGACACTGTAATATCTGGTCGCACGCCGCATTGATGTTCTTTAGCTGCTGCTCCGCCGCACGCCGTGCCTGCTCACTTTTGTTCCCCAACTTGTCCGGGTGAAGGAATTCTGCGAAGACTCTCCTTTTCCCTTTCACTTCGTCCCTCCCTGCTTCGGGCGGCAGGTCGAGAATTCGGTAACTCTCGATGCATTTCTCGCACTTGGGGAAGATCCCGCCCACGCTGCTATTGGAGTCACCGCCGGAAGAGGAGCGCGAGTTTGCAGCATTCCCAATCCCAATTCCTGCACGTTCCTTTTCGAACTCACGTTCTGCCCTCTTGCGGGCTCCCCTATCCCGCCTTTCTTCAGCTGCTTGTCGTGCCTTATTATTTTCCTTCTCCGCAATATGTCGCCACCACCGCCACACCACCTTAACTCCCACCCATATATAACCCATGTTCGGGGCCTTTGAGACAAGATCATGAGCATCGCGGTAGTGCTGGGGGACGATATACGCTAGCGAAATCACCCCGACAATCGTGTACGCCGGGGCCGCAAAGAAAAGGGCAAGCCAACGGAATACCCATTGGTCGTAGATAGTAGCCACAACCCCTGCGCCGAGAAGTAGCGGCAAGCCAAACAGCCTCACGGGATAAAGAACGTCATCATCCATGCGTCCGCCTCGACATCTTGCGACTACACTCGCGAGAGAATTTGGGCTTTCTTGGCCTGAAACTCCGCCGTAGAAATCACTCCCGCATCCCGTAGCTTAGCGAGGCGCTCCAGAACACCCAACGTGTCTTCACCCGCCTGCACGCCAGCGCGCACTCCGCCAGAAGCTCTTTCCATGATGAAAGCGCAAGCCTCCCTGAATTTAGCCACCCGCTCTCGCCCACTGATGGAGACACAATTCGGCGCTTTAGCTGCGTTGACGTTCTTGTCGGAGTTCCAAAAACTCTTCGGAGCATTTTGCATGCCGCCAGTTGAAAGCTCGAAGTACCCGGTCACGAGGTGAAAGTTCACTTGTGCCCCGGCGACGTTTGAGTACGGGCACTGGAACATGTCCGTACCGAACAGTTGCCCTGTCATCCACCCTGCTTTAAGGACAATCACCCGAGTGCTGGTGCATACAAGGGCTTCCTTGAACGTGCCTCGGAGTTTGATGAAGACTCGTTCACTTGGACTAAGAGCGGCACCCAAGGCTCGCTCCAACTTGTCAGCAATCGGCTCAATCATGCGTAAGGCTCCCTTGATGCTCCCTAAGATTTTGGTGTGGGAGCAATGCCGTTAGCAGCAGTCGAATGTGGATTTTTGTACGGGTGCTTCACAAACCCGACGCCCCCAATGTGGAGATTTCGAGCACAATGGGTGAGTGCTCAAGGCCGCCGTCCTGATAAACGCTGGCATTGATAAATACCGTTCCGGGCGTTCGGAGGACGCCATAACCGCCGTGCAAGTGCCCAAATACGTGCAGTCGGGGGCGCGTCCGTACGACCGCCAGCGCAAGTTCGGGACAACCAGCGGAAGGTTCCTCGGGCGCTTCGCGATCCAGAATCCCTTTGGGAGGACCGTGCGTAATCAGGATGTCGGTGCCGGTCGGTATCTGCGCCCAGTGGCGTCCCCGGTCATCCGCACTCGATAGGCTGAATGCTCCCCCGTATAGCGGCGTAACAGGGGAGCCCCAGATCTTCAGACCCGCGACCTCGACGCCTGAGCCCACAAGCAATTCCGCGTTCATGATGGCGGCTCGGTTGCGAGGCTCTTCGAGCAGGTATTCGTGATTGCCAGGCACCACAATCTTGTAGCGGTGTGGTAGCTCTCCCAGCCAGTCGTCAAAATCGCGCAGCATCGAAGGCCGTCTCGAAAAAAACGTGAAATCGCCGGCGTGGATCAGTAAGTCGCCGTCAGGCACAATCAATTCCCTATGTAATTCGTGGGTGTCGGCAATGCACACAATGCGGATTGGGGCCTGTTTCCCAACCTGTTGCCCCTTTCGACTACTTGACTGGGTTCTCATGCTGATTCAGTGTCCCCCGGCTGTTGAGTGGGCAAGGGCGCTCCGTACCGAGCAACACACCCACGCATGATCGCCGCCGGGCAGTTCAATCACGCTCATATCGTAGATAGGGTAAAAGGTGTGGCAGATTTCACAGCACGCGACATCGAGGTGCTTGAAATCCCCACAAGTTTTTATGTCGCTTGCGGGGAGAATAAGCTGAAGCTCGGCGATGATAAGTTCCTCGTCGTCGGGTTCATCACTGAACGGCTCCTCCTGCTCGGGCAAACGCGGGAGACCCATGTCATTCAGCGTCACGGTGATGATTTCGTTCTTGGTCACGATTCGTTGCCCCTTTCGAAAAGCGATGCGCCGTACAGCTCCGCACAACATCCCTCACAAAACGGGCACCACTCGCAAAAGAAGCGGTGCTCGCGATGTGCCGGAATCATTCCACAACGCGGGCACGGGTCTGTAACAGGGCCAGCGCCGCCATTGCAGTCGTGCCCCTTGTGAAGTGGTATTTGGCCACATGCGGGGCAGTACTCAGCCAAAATATCCATGTCCTTATGTGCGGTCATGGTGTCTATGGCTTCCGAAGGAATCTGCTCGGCAGAATTCGTCATTTCTGTACTCCACCCTTGCAGCCTTCAACTCTCCGACATTCATCAAGCAGCTCCTCGATTCCGCGCAGGCCCCACGATCCTCGATCTAAATCCGCCAATGTGGAGTGGCAAATTAGCGGCCCCACATCGAGGCCCGTCTCTGCGGCGACGAAGCCCAGCAATTGCGCCAGGCCAAGAAGATTGCCCAGTGCTTTTTCCACGTAGTAGTGACGCCTGTACAGCGCGGTCAGCATCACCTGGCGTTCGTTTGGCAGCAGCTTAAAGCTCAGGTGGCTCAGGCATGGCTGGCCGCGTGTGCTTCGCGAATCGCTTCCGGCGTCGTGAATGGGCAGCTCGAGCAGATCGTCGCCGTCAAGCATGTTCATCTCGTAGGCTGCACGCATGGCCCTGGTCGCAAGCTGACCCTTGATTTTGTTGATCAGGATGCGGAGGGGGTTAATCTCGCGGATTCTGTTCCCGCCGGAAACAACCGTTTTGCGCAGCATTCGCAGGGCGTAGAAACCCCACCGGGCCGGGAATGGCAACTTGAGATAATCCTCGTACACCCCGGCTGCGCCACCATGCATGTAGAAGTTGGCCGGGAAAATGCTGCTTGCCACCGTGGGAACTGCAAGACGCCCGTGGCTTCGCAGGAAACCGTCAACACAGTTGTGAATGGCGAAGGCGGCTTCGGTCATAACCACGGGCGTCCGCGCAGCCAGCACCACGCTTGAAGCCGACTGGGCCGGTTGCTTCATTAGGAATTCAGCCGCTGCCAGCCACACTTGCGGGCATGTGTCAGCCTCGAACGCATGAATTAGGGGGCTCATGCTCGCTGGTTGCTCCCTTTGCCGCCGTCCACGTGCGCTCCCGCAGGTGCCAGGCCGTAGCCCCTAACGAGGTGGTTTATCCGCCATTTCGGCGGAAACCAGTACCGCAACGGCTCAGGGTTGGCATGAAACCTCTGCTTGATTCGCGTTCGGCCACTGGTGCCAGCGACATCCAGGTGCACACAACGGGCGTACTTCGACACCTCGCAAAACAGGTTCTGGCAATCGATCAATTGCAGTCGCCGCCCCCACAACGAGCGAAACCGGAGGCCCAGCCGGGCGAATTGTTCTTCATGAACGTCTGCCATCAGGCGGATGATGTCGGCTTCGGTCAGGTGGCCGGTATCGCGGAAACATTTCCGGATGCCGTCCTTCGCGCCGGGGCCAGGCACAACGAAATCCATCTCCGAAAAGTCGGTCAGCATGCTGTAATTCAGGTCCGTGATGAATTGGTACGCCAAGAAGTCCCCGATCATCGGGTATGACCGCAATAGGGAGAATCCGCTCTCCATGGACGGGCAGTCCCGCAACCGTTCTGGAACGTGGTCGCGCATCATCCGCTCTAGCAACCTGAGGTGGCTGCGATGTTTCCTGGCGTCTCCGTCGCGGCAAGCGGGCATGATGTAGGCGGCGGAATAGATTCGCACCACGCTTGATATGGCACGGCTCAGCACGGCATCGTAGTGTTTGAAGCTGTATTCAGCGAACGTTACCTGGCCAAACGACTTTCCAAGCAGTTCCCATGTGTCGATCCGATTGAAGATCTTGAACAGCAGAATTCGGAAGAACAACTCCCGTGGGGTCTGTGGCCCGTCATAGATAACATTCCTGATGAGATATTGCGAAACCCGGTCAGCCGCACGGTACGCATTGGTAAAGCGGTGCGCTTGCAAGACCGGGTCAGCGGTCCAAGGGGGCGCTGCCCCCGAAAGTCGCCGGAAGAAGACCGCTTGGCGTTCAGCCGCAAACCTCCAGTATGTATCGAAAACCTGGCTCGGGCATATTGACTCCGGCAATCGAGCCGGCGGCACAGGTTTAGTCATCCCTTCCTTCCGGGTGTCAGGAAGGGCTTCTTGAGGACTCCTGCTTTGGAGGAATGCACTTTGAACGCGGATTCCAATTGTGAGCAAAGATCATCCAGGAATTCTTTTTTGCTGTTATATCCGTCTCGCCGGATCACATCGGTGCCGACTTCGAAACCAAGCACCGGCTTGAGCCGTAAAAGCGGAATGAGCGCCTCCTCTGCTGAGATTGCCGACTGGACGGCAAAAACAGTGGTATCGCCCTTTCGGCTTTGTACCCCGTGTGAAGCTGGGCTTCCTGCGGATTGGCGCGGTCTTCGTTGCACCTGCTGGTGCGAAGAGCGGGTGTATTCATCCCACCAACCTGCAAGCGCCAAGCGGATTTCGGTTTTCGGAAAGGCCTTTGTCTGCATGGTAGAGCATTAGGCCAGATGCCGGAATTCCTAGTTTTGGTGCGCATCCTGGTCTGCCGGGGTTCGTCACACCACCAGCTCTGGTTGATTGGAATGGCGCGATGAACCGCCGAGATCGTACTACTTTCTACGTCAAAACATTCAAAAGAGGGTAGATCTGCATTGATATCGAGAATGATCCTATTTTGCGGACACTTGGGCGTTTTCTATGAGCAGGTCGCTAAAGTCAAGGTTCGTTCTTTGTTTTCTCTTCGTTGAGTTTCTGCTTTTGCTGTTGCTGTTGGTTTTGGGGTGCGCCGCATGTTGTTCTCCGCCGGGTTTCTATTCGCACTCTTGTTGAGCTTTTCTGAAGCTCGGTGCCGGTTAGGGTTCAGAAGGAGAATCGATGCTGCCATTTCTCGGACGGCTTCGAAAGCCAAAACGCCCTCGCAGTCATCGGAACACGGGGTCGTCGCAACCGGTAAACATATAGCTTCCTTAGGCAGCTTCTGCGTAGAAGGGCTGGTAGGGCTCCTGTGTAATCCAGATGCGATGAAGCAGAACTGCCAGCTTACGTGCTACTGCAACGACAGCTTTGTTCTTGGCCTGCTTACCACCTCGCGCCGCCAGATCAAGGCCCCACCGGCGGAGGGACGAATCTTTTCCCTGAGGACGGAGTATATGGTTGGCGCACTCAATCAATAAACTTCGCAGATATACGTTTCCGGCTTTTGTGATGCCGAGTTGAGGATCTCGATCGCCAGACTGACTGCGTCGAGGTCGCAGGCCTAGATAGCAACCTACATCCCGACTTCGCTGAAAGCGTTGCTTACTTCCCAAGGTCAGCACGTAGGTCAGAGCCCTAATGTGGCCTACACCGTAGACCTTCAGCAGTGCCTGCGGCTCCGGATACTTGGTGTGAGCGAGTTGCTGAATCTGTCGATCGTACTGCTTGATCTTGATCGTCATCTCTGCGATCTGTTCGAGCACCGGACCGAGCGCCTGCGCCAGCCCCGACGGCATGACTGCCAGGCTGCGCTTTGCAAAACACCGTGTCGAAGAAGCCGGCATCCGATAGCCGCAGGATTTCGTCAGCCCGCGTACGGCGTTTACCGCTGCCGTGCGCAGCCGGACGATGAGGTCACGTGCACGAATCAAGGTGAGAGCTTCCTGTTGCTGCACTGTTCGGTGCGCGATCGGGCGTAGAATCTTCGGGTCGAGCCGTGCATAACGTGCAAGTTTCTCGGCATCGACCTGATCGCTCTTGCGATCACTATGAGATATCGCCCGCAGCTCGCGTACGTTCGCCACGATTACCTCATGTCCAAGCTCCCGAAGCTGTTCGCTGATCCAGATCGAATGCGTTCCAGCCTCCATGGCCACCCGAGCCGGAGGCAGATCAATAAACCACTTCTCGACTCCCTTCGGAGTGGTTCTGAAACGACCCCGATCAACCACTTCTCCTTCTTTGTTGAGCGTGCAGTAATGGCTCCAGACATCTCCAAGATCGATACCGATCGTCAGCTCGATCCTGGGCTGTCCGAGTGGGACTTTTGCGACGAGGTGGTGCTGCGCCGATTTTTTCATGGGAACAGTTTCTCCGATCCGGAAGACCTGCTCATCCCATTTCTCGGTACCGATCCCGGTCAGTTGTCGCCGGACACAAATGCACGCAATGCCCGTTTTGCGTCAACTTGGTTGTGCACAGCTGGGCGGAGAAGAGCGAGGTCAACTTCCGAATGGCCGACCATCCGCTCAGGCACTTTCATTACGGTAGCGCCGACGATCTTGTGTGCGGGTTTTCAATACCGCGCGGAGCGACAACAGCGCTGTGGTGCCCCTGCTCTTTAGGTTTATTGAAATCATTGCAGCGCTTCGAGTCGCTGTCTGGCATCCCAGTTCTGGCCTTGTGTGAGTGCCAGCACCCGCTGCAAGAACGCCTTGACCGGTCCCGTTCCGAGCGTTCGCGCCGCCAATGCGTCGGCTTCGACTTCCATCTGCGGATCGCGAAGGATGTAATCGTTGCATCCCTGCGCCACGCTGTCGCTAACAAGATGCGCCATCTCGTGACCCAGAAAGCCTTTGAGGGAAAACGCATCGAACAGCTCGATCGCCTGCTGCCCGACGACAATCTTGCCTCGCTCGTCTACGGCAGTGCTGGCCACGATATAGTGCATGTTGAGACTGCCCGGGGAAATATAGATGTGCGGAATTGCCCGACCATACGCCCGTGCGACGTCGGCCAGCACCTCGTAGCCCTTGCCCGAGAAGACTTCGCGCGCGCCCATTTCACGCAGCATCTCGGTTTCGCACGCGGTCTGCGCCTGGATGTTGAAATGGGAAGGAACGCCCGCAGCGTTCACTCTCTCTTGCGCCGCCAGCATACCTGTCAACAGGGCGATTCCCGCGAGTACCCTTACGGCCGCCGTAAAAATATCAATGCCTATGCGTGCTGAGTCTTGGCCTTCCCGCGTAGCCGCCCAGGTGTGCGCGGGGTCAAAGCAATAGTTCATAGATATCTCAAATCCCAGTTCAACCTTGGTGTGCAGACGAGGCGCGGGCAGAGATACTTGTCTGGCCAGCCGCTCTTCGTGCCCGCGAAGATAGGCGATGGCAAATATAAGGAAGAACATCAGAAGTACCAACACGATGAACATGCCCGCCTCCTTTGCTACGGGCCGCTACGGTCTGGCGCTGCCCACTTCGCCAAGCACCCCTGTGTGTGCACGCGAAGGGCAAATGAGGAGGAATGCCGCGCCTTGATGGCAAAAGACTTAGCAATCGGATCTTACGGTGGATCTCATCCGTCGTGACCTTCCGAGGGCAGTGCCGGAGGGCGGGCAGCCTGCGGCAATCGTACTTAGCTTCCTACGCTTGCTGGGGTGCAAGTTACGACAGCGGCGGGATCTCGATCGGGAAGCTTTGTCACCATTTCACCTTGTGGAGCCGGGCACGGCCACTTCAATAGCGACTCGACATCCCGTCAGTACTGATGCATACCGCCGCGCACGCTCGGTCGCCCGTTACTTGTTCCTCATGTACCCAGAAGTGGGTTTTCTCCTAAAATGACAGGTGCGCCCCGAGTGCCGACTTTGCGGGAAATCGCCCACGGGACGGTACGCATCTTCAAGAGAGGCGAACGGGCAGAAACACTGCCAAGATTTCAAAAGAAAGCCGGCCGGGCTGAGATTCGCCAACAGGGAACCTGGAATAGCTGGTGGAGCAAATGAACCAATCGGGTATTGACGCGAATGAGTTCGCAGCCCCTCAATCATCGGGGCTGCCCCTGAAGTATCTCCAGCGCTACGGGCTTGCGGTTCTCTCCGTTGGCGTTGCAGTGTCGGTGTCGTTGCTCGTCGAGCATTTCCACCTCCGACCAGCCGCCGGTCAGTTCCTGTTATTAGCGGTAGCCATAAACGCCTGGTATGGAGAGCGTGGACCTGCGCTGTTGTCGGTCATTCTCGCAATACTCGGCATGGATTACTTCTTCATACCACCGCTTCATGACTTCCGCGTCGCGCCCGAGGATCTCCCGTATTTCACCACCTTTATATCCCTCGCTGTGCTCGTCTGTTGGTTCAGCACGGTTCGGCGGCGAGTCGAAGCAGATCTTCGGCAAACGCGCGATAAGCTCAAGGTTGAAGTCGAGGAGAGATCCAGTCTGCTCGATCTGACGAACGACTCAATCTCGGTCCGCAATATGGATTTTATCCTCACGTACTGGAACCGGGGCGCGGAAGAGTTCTACGGATGGAGCCGGAAGGAAGCTGTGGGCAAGGGATCCGAGGAACTCTTGCGCACCATTTATCCAAAGCCAGTCGAGGAAATCCGGGCGGAGCTGCTGGAGAAGAACCAATGGGAGGGTGAACTGACGCGCACCAAGGCCGACGGCACCCAAGTGGTGGTGTCAAGCCGGTGGTCCTTGCGGCGCGATCAGCAACATCGTCCGGTCGCCATCCTCGAAACCAGCAATGACATCACAGGACGAAAGCGCTGGGAGGAAGAGATTCAAGGTCTCAACCAGGAGCTTACGAAACGATCGCTGGCGCTTGAGGCCAGCAACAAGGAACTGGAAGCCTTCGCCTACTCGATATCGCACGATCTGCGCGCACCTCTTCGCCATATGTCGGGCTTTGCCGAGCTTCTCCGCAAGAACGCGGCTGCATCTCTCAACGAGAAGAGCCAGCGGTACCTGACCATAATCCTGGAAGCGGCAAGCCGGATGGGCAACCTGATTGACGATCTGCTCGCCTTTTCGCGAATCAGCCGCGCCGAGGCCCAGAAATCCATTGTTGACCTTGGCCAAGTCGTTCAGGACGTTGTGGCCGAGGTCCGCCAGGATGCAAAGGAACGCAACATCATCTGGAAGATAGATCCATTGCCCGCGTGCTATGGAGACCGCTCCATGCTGCGGCTGGCTTTCATAAACTTGATTTCCAACGCGGTAAAGTTCACCCGGCCCCGTCCGCAGGCGGAAATTGAAATCGGATGCACCGACCAGGATCGTGGTGACCCCGTGCTGTTCGTACGAGACAACGGGGTGGGATTTGATATGAAATATGTCAATAAGCTGTTCGGTGTTTTCCAGCGGCTTCACCCACAGGAAGCGTTCGAAGGCACCGGCATCGGTTTGGCGACAGTCCAGCGCATCGTACACCGCCATGGCGGGCGCATTTGGGCTAAAAGCACAGTAGATGGCGGCGCAACCTTCCACTTTTCACTTCCGAAGATCACCAAGGAGCTAAGTGACAGATGAACATGTTGGGACGCATCTTGCTTGTGGAAGACGATCCGAAAGACGTTGAGCTCACGCTGACGGCTTTGGAGGAGTACAACCTCGCGAATGAGGTTGTTGTCGCGACCGACGGTGAACAGGCGCTGGACTATCTTTACTATCGGGGAAGGTATGCGCAACGCGACCGCGAGAATCCCGCGGTTCTTCTTCTTGACCTGAAACTGCCGAAAGTCGATGGTTTTGAGATCCTGAAGCAAATCAAGTCCGACGAGAACCTACAATTGATTCCTGTCGTCGTGCTCACGTCATCGCGCGAAGAAAAGGACATGGTGGCTAGCTACAAGCTTGGCGTGAACGCCTACGTCGTGAAGCCCGTCGATTTCCACGAATTTGTCAATGCGATCAAGGAACTCGGAGCGTTTTGGGCGGTAATCAACGAGCCGCCGCCCGGAAGCATCAGAAAGCGCTGAGACCGCAATGAGTTCTCCTCTACGTATTCTTTGCCTGGAAAACGACCTCGCCGACGCGGAGTTGCTGCAGGACACACTCGAAACGGAGGGCCTTGCTTGCAAGTTGACCCGGGTCGAGGCCGAGCGTGACTTCCGTGCCGCGCTGCAACAGGGCGGATTCGACCTGATCCTTGCGGATTACACATTGCCCTCCTTCGATGGGCTGTCAGCACTGAGAATCGTGCGGCAACAACTCCCAGACGTGCCGTTCATCTTCGTCTCCGGAACACTAGACGAAGAAGTGGCTATTGAAGCCCTTAAGATGGGCGCCACCGATTACGTGTTCAAAACGCGGCTCTCTCGCCTCGTGCCCTCGGTGGAACGGGCGCTACGCGAAACCGGAGAAAGGGCCGAACGCAATCGGGCCGAAGAGGCCGCGCGCCGCAGTGAAAAAGAGCTTCGCGATGCAATCGAAATCATTCCGGCCATGGTGTTCATCGCTTTGCCCGGCCCTTCGAATGCATTTGTCAGCCGCTCCTGGCGTGAATATACGGGCTTATCCGCACAAGATACGTCGGGATTGGGGTGGCAAACCGCAATCCACCCCGAAGACCTGGAACGGCATATGAAGAAATGGCAAGTGAGCTCGGCGACGGGCGAGCCGTTCGAAGATGAGGCGCGTTTCTGCCGCGCGGCGGACGGGGAATATCGCTGGTTTTTGATTCGTGCCGTGCCGCTCCACGATGATCTCGGGAAGGTCCTCAAATGGTATGGAGTGCTGACCGACATAGAAGACCGGAAGCGGGCGGAAGCCTTGCTCGCGGGCGAAAAACATATTCTCGAGATGGTCGCCAAAGGGGATTCGCTTTCTGAAATCCTCAATAGCTTGTGCCGCCTTGTAGAGGAACAAGCCAGCGACACCCGAGCCTCGATCTTGTTGGTGGAGGGCGGCCGCTTGCTCCATGGAGGCGCTCCCAGTCTTCCCAAGGAATATATCGAAGCTATCGATGGAGTTGCCATTGGACCGGAGGTGGGTTCCTGCGGAACGGCGGCGTATCTTCGCAAACAGGTGATCGTAGAGGATATCGCGACCGACCGTTTGTGGACAGAGTATCGTGCGGCCGCTCTGCCCCATTCTCTGCGCGCGTGCTGGTCAACGCCGATCTTTTCGTCGGCCGGCAAAGTCATAGGGACGTTTGCGATGTATTACCGGGAGCCGCGACGCCCGAGTGAGCGTGACCAGAAAATCATCGAGCAGATCACCCATCTGGCCGGCGTTGCCATTGAACGCAAGATGACATTTGAGCAGCTACAGCGCAGCGAAGCTTACTTGGCCGAGGCGCAGAGGCTCGCCCATACTGGCAGTTGGGCCTGGAACCCCCTCATTGAACATTGCTTTTACTGGTCCGCGGAAATGTTCCGGATTTATGCATTGGATCCCCAGCAGGGTTTGCCGACAAGCGAGACATTCTGGCAGCGAATCCACCCAGAGGATCGCGAGAGCATGCGCGAACTTCTGTGGAGCTCAGCGCTTGAAAAGGCGGAATACGAGCATGACCATCGGATCGTATTGCCGGATGGATCAGTCAAGCACATCCATGCGATCGGCCATCCGGGTCTCGACGCCGGAGAACTCGTCGAATATGTCGGCACCGCGATGGATGTGACAGAACATAAGCATGCCGAAGAAATGCTGCGCGAGAGCGAGACACGCTTTCGTACTTTTGTGGACCACGCGGGGGACTCCCTCTTCGTCTACGATCTCGAGCAAAAGACCGTTGTTGATGTGAATCGGCAGGCATGCGAGAGCCTTGGTTATACTCGGCAGGAACTGATCGGGAAGACGCCGTTCGCCTATCACCTGGATTCGTATGAACCGGAGATGGAATCAATCGCGGAGCGAGCAATGGCGGGTGAGACCGTGATCGACACACACTGGCATAAGCGAAAAGATGGGACGGTATTCCCTGTCGAAGTACACACCAGCGTGGTCTCGTATGCTGGTCGTCGCTTCCTGATGATGATGGCTCGGAACATCAGCGACCGCTTGCAAGCGGAGGAACAGCGCGAGAGACTGCGGCAACTCGAGGCGGACCTGGCGCATATAAACCGGGTCAGCATGGTAGGTGAGTTGGGAGCCTCGTTGGCGCATGAGTTAAACCAGCCAATAACGGGAGCGATCACAAGCGCCGACGCTTGCTTGAGATGGCTTGCGCGTGAGCCGCCCGAGCTCGAACGAGCCCGCGCGGCGACGATGCGGGTGAAGAAAGACGGAACGCGTGCTGCCGAGATCATCAACCGTTTGCGCGCATTCTACCAAAAGGGCGCTCTGCCGCATCGCGAGTCGGTCAGCGTTCACGAGGTCGTCAATGACATCGTCGTTCTGCTGCGCAATGAGGCAGACCGGCACTCGGTTACAATTCGCACCGAAATGCCCAGGGAACTTCCTAAAATCCTGGCAGACCGCGTGCAGTTGCAGCAGGTTTTCATGAACCTCATGCTCAACGCCATCGAGGCCATGCAGGAGACCGGCGGTGAACTCACGATCCGCTCGCAGCGGACCGATAACGACATGTTGCTGATGTCGGTCAGTGACACTGGCGTGGGCCTTCCGGCCGAGAGTGCAGATCAGATTTTTGATGCCTTCTTCACAACAAAGCGTCAAGGTACCGGCATGGGACTGGTGATTACCCGTTCCATCGTCGAAGCACACGGCGGCCGATTGTGGGCAAGCCCAAATGCTGAGCGAGGGGCGACCTTTCATTTCACATTGCCTGCTGATGCGGGAGCGACGAATGAACAATCCGGAATTGCCCACGGCCTTCATCATTGATGATGATGTCGGCGTCCGGGAGTCGATTCAGGATTTGGTCGAGTCCGTAGGCCTGAAATGCAAGACGTTTGCCGGCGCGCAGGAGCTCTTGTCGTATGAGCGCGGCGACGGCCCGAGTTGCCTGGTCCTCGACGTCCGGCTACCCGGCATGAGCGGGTTGGGCCTTCAGCAGGCATTGAGGAAAGACGTATTCCGGATTCCCATCATTTTCATTTCAGGGCATGCAGACATTCCCATGACCGTCGAGGCTATGAAGTCCGGAGCGGTCGAGTTCCTCACGAAGCCATTCAGGGATCAGGACCTGCTTGATGCCATTCATCGCTCGCTGACGCGTGAGCGCACGCGCCAGGTAAGAAAACATGCCTTAATTGAGCTGAAAAACAGATACGCGACGCTGACCGCCCGCGAGCGCGACGTCATGAGCCTGGTTGTTTCCGGTATGCTCAACAAACAAATTGCCGCTGAACTAGGATCGAGTGAAACCACCGTGAAAATTCAACGCGGGCACGTCATGCGAAAGATGCAGGCGAAGTCGTTGCCGGATCTGGTCAGGATGGCGGACAAGCTCAAGCCCTCCGGTCGCGAATGACATATTCATGCTGTGCGGCAATCGCCAGATCAGTCCATTGGTGCGTGTGAGCTTAACGAAGGTGTTATCGCGCTGACCTAAAGTGTGATTGTCTTCGTCGCACCGGCCACACTACCCTTTTCTTGTGCTGATCGAGCAAAATTCGAACCTGATTGCAATTGTCGATGACGATCGCTCTGTCCAAGACGCCGTTTGTGACCTTCTCGAATCGGATGGCCGTTTAGTCCGCTGCTTTGATATGGCGGAAGATTTCCTTGCATCCGGTCTCGAGCGCAAGGTTGCATGTCTCGTATTGGATGTCCGGATGCCTGGGATGAGTGGGACGGAGCTTCACCGTCATCTGCTCGACAAAGGTTGCGAAGTGCCGGTCATCTTCATGACTGCGCACGGGGCGGACGGAGAGACTCGGGCGCGAGCGCTTGCCGCCGGCGCAGTCGCTTACCTGATTAAACCATTCGACCAAGACGAACTCCTCGATGCGGTCCACAGGGCCCTGAGATCGGAGTCAACGCAAGACGGTTAGTTAGGAGAAGATACTTATGAGTCATAGCGATGGCCTTGTCTACGTGGTGGATGATGATGCATCGGTGCGCGAAGGAGTGGCGGACTTGGTTTCCTCCGCAGGACTGACGGCGATGACGTTTACGTCAGGGGAGGAGTTCCTGGCTGCCCCGCGGCCTAAAATACCTAGTTGTTTGTTGCTGGATGTGAACCTCCCCGGGCTGAGTGGACTCGACCTGCAACAGGAGCTGGCCAAGTCGGATACTCAGGTCCCCATCATATTCCTCACTGGCCACGGCGACATCCCAATGACAGTTCGCGCGGTCAAAGCGGGCGCAGTAAATTTCTTGACGAAGCCTTTCGACGATGAAGAGCTGTTGAGTGCCGTCCGGCTGTGCATCACGCGCTGCGACGAGGGACGGCTTTATCTGGAATCGGAGATAGGGACTGAGTACAACTTCGAGGAAATTGTAGGTAAAAGCAAGGCGCTGCGAAAAGTGCTGGAACAGGTTTCTATCGTTGCACCGACCGATTCGACAGTGCTTCTGCAAGGCGAGACCGGCACCGGAAAGGAACTGGTCGCCCGGGCTTTACATAATCTCAGCCCACGAAAAGACCGTATGTTCGTGCGACTGAATTGTGCGGCGATCCCGTCTGGTCTGCTGGAAAGCGAGCTCTTTGGCCACGAAAAGGGCGCTTTTACCGGTGCGTTAATACAGAAGAAGGGCCGTTTCGAACTCGCCGATGGTGGCACGCTGTTCCTGGACGAGATTGGCGATATCAGCATGGAGTTGCAGCCCAAGTTGCTGCGAGCTCTGCAGGAACATGAATTTGAGCGGCTGGGTAGCACAAGAACCATTCAGGTGAATGTTCGCATCATTGCAGCGACCCATCGCGATCTCACGGAAATGATTCGCAAGAATCAGTTCCGCGAGGATCTCTTCTACCGCCTGAACGTCTTCCCGATCGAGATCCCTCCCCTCCGTGAGCGGCGAGCCGATATTCCGCTGCTGGTTAACTATTTTGTCTCCAAGCTGTCACGGCGAATGGGCAAGAAAATCAATTCGATTCCGAGGCCGGCGATGGAAATCTTGGCCAATGCCTCGTGGCCCGGTAATGTGCGCGAGCTCGAAAACTTGATAGAGCGTGCGGTCATCCTTACCCAGGGAGAAGAGTTGAATGTCCCGATGGCAGAGCTGAAGAACGCAATGCCAGCGCCTCGGACCAGCTCGGTATGCTCATTCCATGACGACGAGCGCCGCTCGGTGTCCTCGTTTCATGATGCCGAGCGCCAGACCATCATCAATGCGCTCAAGGCCGCTTCAGGTAGGGTTGCGGGCCCGCGGGGTGCTGCCGAACGGCTCAGATTGAAGCGCACGACTCTGCAACACAAAATGCGCCGGCTCGGCATCACAATAGCAGACTACGACACACGAGGGTCTGCGGTGGCATAGAGCTGTTCTGTAGTTCAGGCTAAATTGGCATGTCGGAATGACAGATTCATTTTGAAATAAATCATTGAAGCTCGCGGTTAGCAATTCTTAATAGTTCTCTCGAGATATGTTAAAACGAGCGCCGCAGCCATGCCGTATAAGAAATAGTCGTACCATTCGATTGGTCCCTTCGTAGATCTGCATGATCTTGGCGTCACGCATGTACTTCGCAACCTCGGAGGTGTATCCGTACACTCAATCGTTCTGCAAGTAACTGAAAGGGATGGAAAAATAGAAAGAAGTTGTGAAGCCAATCACCAGTGATGCCAATGTCGGAAAGCTAATCGACTGGCACACCTGGTAGCCTATTAATACTGTGACTTTGGCATCGGGAATTCAATCTGCGCTGGCCACTTGCCCGATATCTATTCCTACGCAACTACTTGTGAATCGCACGGCTGGCTCTTTGCGCCCGGCACTGCGATTGCCTTTTGAATTGAGGTAAGATTTCGGGCGGCATCTTCATTTCCCTGCTGGGCACTAACGTAGTAAATGCCCTCGCACCGTCAGTACAGGACACGCTGCTTCGCACACAACGTGGTACGCTTGTACCCAGGGAACGCGGTCAGAAAATGAGCGTAACGGTTTAAGGCCGAAGACAATCAGGTCGATATCGTGCGCTGCGGCAACTTCCAAAATCATTGTCGCCGGGTCGCCAGTTTGGATCTCGAATTTAGCGTCATTTACTTGATTGGACACAGATGCAAGCAAGTCGCGTCGTCGCTCCTGCAGCGCTGCATTCATCCGATCCCGGTCCTGAGCGTCCTCGCCTTTCAGTTCGGGACGAACGTGCAGTGCGGTCAGGCGGGCGCCGAACTCCTGCGCCGCCGATACCGCCCAAGGCAACGCTTCCTCCGATGCAGCAGAGAAATCAGTAGCGAACAGCACGTGCTTGAGGCGGGGTTCCCGCGCCATGCCGGGCGAATATGGACCAACAGTCAGCACGGGGCATGGCGATTGACGGAAAACGTCTTCCGCGACTGATCCCAGCACCAATTTGCGTAACCCGCTGCGGCCATGCGTACCCACCACGACCAGATCGGTTCTATGGCTACGCACAATGCGGCGGACGATTTCTGCAACGTCGCCGTCGAACACCCAGCAACGGTGATCAATTCCTTCGAGCGCGCGATTGCGCTGCAGCGAATAAACGAACTCTTTGATTTCACGTTCGGCCAGATCGTGCGCCTGCACCATCGCGTCGTAACCGACAAAGCTGTAAGCGAATGGTTGGATCACATTGACAAGGTCGAGATCAGCCTTATAGTGACGAGCCACTGCAAGCGCATGTTGCAGCGCCCTCGACGAGCACTCGGAAAAATCCGTAGCCATCAGCACCCGGTGAATGCTGATTTGTGGGCGCGCGGGTGTGTCGTTAGTTTTCACTTTAGCTTTCGCCTCATCGGTTTCAGGAAAAACATCCTTTTCCGGAACAGCTTAAGCGGGTTAAACGAGTTTATACCAGCACTATGAGCGCTTATCAGTGCCTCAGAGGAGCCCGCCAGGGTCGCGCATCCTGGAATCTCACCCGTTCAGGACCACCGTAGTAGTGGATGAGCACTGCTTTCATGTTTCCATCTCAGGCATCTCCTCGGTCTGAGTTTAGGTTGTGACCGCGAGGATATCTCCCCCGCATTTTTTCGAATAAAAGCCTAGCCCACGCTTTGCGCATTGAAACCACTCATTGTGTTCCAACTAAGCTAGCTAGCTCATTTGTCGCCGGATAATCTTTGAACATCTTGGCAACCATCTTTTGAATTTTTTCGATGTTGTTGCTGGACTCATCAAAAGGCAATTCTCGGGCCATGCCGTGCCAGATCACTATTTTCTGCTGAGGGTCTGCCAGATCCACCAGCAGGGTAACCTGTTTGCGGAAGCCGTGGTGCGACTTGCCGATTTTATCGACGACTGCCGCCAGATCGCGGCACGGGCCGCACCAGCCAGCCCAAACCTTCGGCGTGCTATTTTCGTGGAGTATTCCGTATCCCTCAGGTGAAACGTCTTGTTTGGCGCCGGTGTTGTAGACGACGATAAGGCTGGGGATGGCATCCGGGCCGACCTTCCTCAACCCCTTCCGCATCAACTCGTCATCGAGAATCCCGATGATCCGCTGATTCCATACTGGATCTCGAATCGGCTGCTGAGAAACTCCCCAAGCATAGGTTTTGTATTTGCTAAAGTCGTTCCCACACTGAGAGTCCACCGCGCCCCTTTGAGCAGATGAACCTACCGACAGAACGCACATCAGCACTAGACACGGGAAAAAAACGGTTTTCATACAACATCTCGCGGAATTAATCGTCGAAGCTGCGGGCGCCGCCTTGGAACCCGTGTTTTGCCTGCTGCCACAGCCACTTGATGACGCGTGCGTCGTTATAGCAGTAGGCCAGGTTGTGGTTGAGAGTCGAGAAGCAGTGGCTCTGGCAAGTCTTTTTCATATCGTTTAATTGCGCATAGTCGAACCGGAAGTTCTCGATGTTGCCCCAATCGAATGTCGCCGGATAGAACGGGAAGCAAGGAGCAAGCGTGCCATCGGTGCGGATCACGACATTATTCTGTCCTGCGCGGCAGTTCCAGTCGGCAAAACGCAGGTCACCGTTTTTATCTTGCATGATGCCTCGGTTGGCCGCTAGCATTCTGCTCAGGTCGCCATTGTTGCCGGTACAGTCACCGTTCCAGCCCACCTGCCGCAGATCAAGACCGGACGACATGCGCATGAAGGTCTTCATTTCCAATAGCCGCGGAACTGAGTTCACCATCTGGTATCCCGACCTGTTCTTCGCAACGATCCAGTCCACCAGTGCGTCCACTGCTCGCCAGTCCTCCGCACCGATATAGGTCGGGTTGTTCTCCATATGTCGGAAGTGGTCGGTCTGATCCAGCATGGGACTTTCGTTGATGTGATAGTCCGTAGCGATTCGGTGCTCGCGCGCCCACTCCGTCAGGCGCTTCACGTCCTCATGGTTGTTACGGCAGATATTGATATTGAAGAAGATCATGTAGCCGTACACGTACTGCTTCTTCCGCAGGTGTTCCAAGTTTTTTTCTACCGGAAGGAATGCCTTCGGCAGGCTCTCTTTCTCCTCCCATGAATCGAGCGCAAGGTTGATGACTGCAACCCCAGCATCGCCCAGCCGGTCGGCAACATCGGGGCGCAAAAGACGGCCATTCGTTGCGATATAAACCCACATACCTTTCCTGGCCGCGTAATACACAACCTTGTGTACGAAT
>Ga0187880_1001359_pt1 | contig 19545 bp, 11 predicted proteins | sample June2016WEW_19_4_FD_132998 | JGI IMG/M metagenome (GOLD analysis project Ga0187880, IMG submission 132998) | Peatland microbial communities from SPRUCE experiment site at the Marcell Experimental Forest, Minnesota, USA - June2016WEW_19_40 | ecosystem: Environmental > Terrestrial > Soil >...
CTCCACTTTGCCAACGAGAAGCGCCTTGGTAGCGTGACCTGGATTGAAGAAACTGTGAGTGGTACCGTCGATTGGAAACAAAGGGAGCTGGGAAAGGTACTCCAGCAACTCAGTCCTGGTGATGTTGTAATAACCGCCGAACTCAGCCGATTTGCCAGGTCTCTCCGGCAGATCATCGAGGTAGTGGAGTATTGCAAGCTACACCGTATAACCCTGCACGCCATAAAAGGAGCATGGACAATCGACGACAGCCTTAATTCAAAGGTGTGCATGGTCATTTTGGGCTTAGTCAGCGAAATCGAGCGCGACCTTATCTCCCTCAGAACCAAGGAAGCGCTCGCAGCGAGAAGGGTTTCGGGTGTAAAATTAGGTAGACCGAAAGGTCCGGGCAAGAGTAGGCTAGATCCGTTCCGGCCGGAGATTGTCGCTCTCTTGAGAAACGGTTCGCCGAAGAGCTTTGTGGCGAAACGTTACCAGGTGAGCGAACCGACCTTGTGGAACTGGCTGGCAAAGAATAGCATAGACGCCACTCCCATCATTGCTAGGTCGGCATGAAGGCTGTTCGGAAGAAGGCTGGTTACGTTCGACGTAAACCTGGAAAAGGAAAAAGCCGATAAGATAGATGCCGTCCGGAGATAGAGGCACTTCTCCACAATGCCAGGAGGAATAATTTCATCGCTCAAACGTATGGAATATCTGAGCCTGAGCTTTACAATTAGCTGAATAAACACCACGCTGACGTTATCCCACGGGCCTCGACGTGTATTTTGACCCTAGGAAACTAATAATGGCAAAGCTCAAGAAACAACTCCAACCAAAACCTGAACTCAAGCCGATTAAGCGAGCTGCAGGTTACGTCCGGGTTTCCTCCGTCTCCCAAATCGGTGAGCAGAAAACCAGCCTCGGAAACCAAGAAAATGTAATCAAGAAATATTGTGAAGACAAAGGATGGACCCTAACCGAGATTTATGAAGACGCTGGTAAATCCGGCAAGAGTATGAAAGCTCGGACGGAAATGCAACGTCTCCTGCTCGATGCGAAGAAGAATGAATTCCAGGTCGTAGTTACGTGGGACGTCACTAGGTTCGGGCGCTCAGTTCTCGATACAAAGCGGAATTTGGACGAGCTTGAGAAGTTGAATATCCACTTAATAGCAATCAACGACGGCATCGATACCTCCCAAAAGAATAAACTCGATAATCTCAAGTTGAACTTCTTAGCCACAATCGCCGAATACGAAGCAGAAACAATACGCGAGAGAACAGAAGGCGGCTTAATTCGTCTCCTTGAAAAGCGAGAGGTTGTCCCTGGTCACACTCCATATGGTTATTACTGGGACAAGAAGCTCAAGCAAGTTCTCCCTCATCCTGAAGAATCCGGGCGTCTAACGTGGATGGTTGCAGAATATCTCAAAGGTGTGTCACTCTTCGATCTCGCCGCCAAATTGAATGAGCAGAATACACCCTGTAGCCGCCGAGGAAAATGGCACTCAGCCACGATCTCCAACTTATTTCACCAAGAAGTGTACTTTCGAGGTGTGATGTTCGTGAATTTTGGAAAAGTGAAGTATGATTTCCCCTGCAAACCTCTAATTTTGAATACTCAGTGGAAAGAGTTACAGGAAAGACTGAAGCAAGCAAACACACGAGCTGGTAGGCCTGCTCTCGCAGCACAAGATTTTCTGCTTCACAGGTTATTGCTCTGTGGCGTGTGTAATTCAAAACTGATTACACGGAACGGTTCACCAAAAAGAGTCGATGGGACCTATCTCCAGTCTTACACATGTGCCTATTATGAAAAATCAGAGGAATGGCTACAAGGGCGCGAGCGGTGTTCTTTTCACAGAGTCAACGCGGATGACCTTGAGAATCACGTAATGGAAGAACTTTGCAGAGTGATACGCGGTGAGCATTTCCACCGGTACGAAGAATCTGCCCGCATCGAAAGAGAGAGGGAATTAGCCGAAGAGTGCGAATATCTCACTCGACAACTCGCTAAGGAGGAAATTGCGCGGGAAGAATTTGTGGTTGCGCTCAGAAATGGATTATCGGGGGCGAGATTTGCGGCTCTCGACAAAGAGGCTGAGGAGAAAATTATCACACTAAACTCAGCCTTGTCAGAAGCGAAACAGAAGCTCGATGACATTCGTGGGCGGCGGACACAGGAAGAGGAATTTTTACGGTTCAGGGCTGAGCATCATGTTGAACTCCATTTTCTGACGATGAAGATTATGGCCGCACCCTTCGCCTTGAAGCAAAAACTCCTCCGAGGATTCATTGATGGCAAGATTATTGTCCCTGTGGATAACTACAGGAAAATGAAGATTTTGTGGCGGCTCAACTTGCCCTTGCTCAAAGAGGTGCTGGCAGAGATTCCACCACTTGAACCTGGTCCTGGTGGCAGAGGTCACACAGAAATGGATAAACTGATTTGGGTGAGAGGTAAGGACTGCAAAGAACAACGTAAACCAATAAATCGTTGTGAATCGATAAGGTTCGACTGTCCACCTCACGAGCGCCCGGTTCCACTTGCGCATTACAAACAGCTCCTGCGGGGGATGAGAACTCCAGGAAATGACCGCCGCCTGACCGCGAACCATCCGGGAGCTTGCCCGAATCAGTCCTTCCTGCATAATCCGAATGAGGGTTTCCAGGGCCGAGTGGCTCGAGAGGGGATGTCCGTCGAGCAGATTGACCAGATATTGATGGTAAGTCTCGCCCGGCCAGGGACCGGCACATGCCCTGGTATAGTGGAAGAGGTGACTGCTCCAGGCGATATCGTCGTACTGAAAAGAGTCGTAAAATCCCCGGGATCTGCCTTTGGGAAAGCGGGGTGAGTTTTTATTTGCCGGGCAGTGACTCCGATCAGGTTTTGCGGCAGGCAAATCCTGGATCCCCGGGAGCTTGAATCCCTGTGCGTGTTCTGAGAATTTTGTCAGAAGGACACGATTTCCTGCGTTCGAAGAGTTGGTCACCTCGGGTTCGAAAACGAACTGCCGCCGGGGTGATTTTGCCTGGATTTCCTCCAGGACCGTCAGGAGGTTTCCGTGAGAGCGGATTTCCAGCACGAGATGAAAATTTGCCAGTGCGCCAAGAATCCAGTCGCGGCAGATGGGGGCTTGCCTTTTGGAACATGTGGCGACCCCGCTGTTCTCCTCGAGCATACACGAAAGTACTGGAATTGCGCGCGCGCTTTCCCCATATATTTTTAACAGTTCCCGATCTGCCTCCAGAAGGGGAAAAGGCGCTACCATGAGTTGAGGCAATGCGGAGCGCAGGGCATTGGCGCCGGCCAGGTCGTAGGTGAGTGTTCCCATGCTGCCTGCAATGACGATTTTGCGGGGGTCCAGGCTGCGAAAGAAAAAGCGCAGCGCCTCGAGCCAGTTTGCATCAGGAGAAATGAGCCTCGGTTTTCGAGAATTGAATACGGCAAGCAGAGGCAGATCGGTTTTCAGGCCGCCTTTGCCAAAAAGGACGGCAGGGCAGAGCAAAGACCGGCACGGGAGCGCGGAGACCGGGGGACGCAGAGACAAAAGATCTCCAGTGCCTCCCTTTGCCAGAGGGGGAAAATTCTCCCACCTGAACACTTTGACTCCCGCTTCAAGAAACTCATCGGCCTGTTTCCGGCACTTTTCCCACAGGCTTGCATTCAGGGCCGGAAAGGATTCCCGCATCCAGGAGCGCAAATCACTCTCGGTTCTAACGCCGGCCCCGGCCAGCCGGTTAAACCGGCTGTGCTGTTCCGCGCCCTGGATTTTTAATCGCTTCATAAAGGCGCTCGCAGCAAGAACGCAATAAGCGGTTTGGACGTCCAGTTGGATAATGGAATTAAGAGGGATTGAGGAATTCAGGAGTTTGAGAATCGACGAATTCAGGAATTGAGGGATTTGGTTTTTCACCCTTCACTCTTGCTTCTCTGCTCAGTCTTCAATGAATTTGGTTTCTCACTGCCCTCAACGCCTGGTGTCACTCGCCATCCTTCAACGGACCGGCATCACACGGTATGATGATTTTCGTGGGCCTTCATGTAGGTACGGAGGATAGCATTAATCCTTGTCTGGTAACCTGGCTGCAGCCTGAACCATTCGAGCACCTCCGCATCAAGCCGCATGGTCACAACTGCTTTGCGGCGCGGCAATACAACCTTGGCATCCTTCCAAAATTCTTCGTTCGTAGGGTGTGCATCGGGATCGGATTCGATCTCTGCGCGCACTTCGGCATCACTCGCACCCAGCACCCGATCCCAATCCGTACCGTGTTTAGTTCTCTTCGATTTTTTTCCAGTAGTAGCGTCTTTCATGAGGCTCTGCTCTCCACGCCGAGATGATACGCCTTTCATCTTCACCTATATCGGTATAGATGACCGTAATTTCTATGCCGTTCACAAGACCGACGGCATACACTCGGACTTCGCCCTAATCGAAACGGTCATCAACCCGTTCGACAGTCGGCCCTTCAAAGATCTGCTTTGCATCCTCGAAATCAATTCCGTGCTGTCGGATGTTAAGGTGGTTCTTTTCATTATTCCAAGCATAACGCATCCGATGTATTTACACAATGTAATCTGTCTCAAACCACCCGGCTGATCTTTACCGCGCAAAGCTTTCCGCACATGCTGCAGCCCTCGCGGTCCTCTGTGACCTGGAGGCGCTTTCTTACGAGTTCCGGGTCGATGGCTTCACGGACCATTGCGTCCCAATCCAGGTCCCGCCGGGCAATCGACATGCGCCTGTCGGCCTCAATAGCCCCCGGAAGTCCTTTGGCAATATCCGCGATATGGGCGGCGATCCGAGCGGCCATAACTCCCTGGTACACGTCATCGGCGCCGGGAAGTCCCAGATGTTCGGCAGGGGTTACATAGCACAGATAATCTGCTCCGGCGGCCCCGGCTATCGCGCCTCCTATGGCGGCGGTAATGTGGTCGTAGCCTGCCGCAATGTCCGTTGGAAGCGGCCCGAGGATATAAAAGGGAGCACCGTCGCACAGTTTCTTCTGCAGCAGGACGTTGGCAGTAATCTCGTTAAGAGGGACGTGCCCCGGCCCTTCGATCATCACCTGCACGTTTCTTTTGCGCGCCCTTCTTGCCAGCTCGCCAAGGATCATCAGCTCTTCCAACTGAGGCCCGTCGGTAGCGTCCAGGATTGCGCCGGGCCGAAAGCCGTCCCCCAGGCTCAGAGTAACGTCATATTTGTAGGCTATGCTCAGGAGGTCATCATAGTGCTCGTAGAGCGGATTTTGTTTCCTGTTTTTGCGCATCCAGGCCATGTGAATGGACCCGCCCCGGCTCACACAAGGCATGATGCGCTCGTAAGTCTCGAGTTTTTTAACAGAATCCAGGGTCACCCCGCAATGCACCGTGATGTAGTCGAGGCCTTCGGCGCACTGCCGCTCGATACTTCTTAGAAGCTCGTCCGCGTCCATCGTGTCAAGCGGCTGATGCCTGTGAACCATCTCCGTGGCCACCCCATAAATCGGGACCGCTCCCACAATGACCGGCGAATTCTCCAGGAAAAAACTCCTGAAGGCCGACAGATCTTTGCCGGTGGAAAGGTCCATTATGGAATCTGTCCCGGCCCGCAGGGCCGCCTCCAGCTTTTCCTTCTCGAGGTCCATGGAACAGCACTCGCCGCTTGTTCCAAGGTTGGCGTTAACTTTAGTCTTGAGGCTTTTTCCGATTGCCCTGAGATCGGGAAATGAATGATTGATGTTCCTGGGCAGAACAGCCAGTCCTTCGGCAATCAGTTCCCGCAGTTGCTCTGCGGAGATCGGCTCGCCTGCGGCGGCCTTTCTCATTTCGTCGGTAACTATGCCTGCTCTGGCCGATTCGAGTTGCGTCGCCATCACGTCCTCCTCGTATGAGACACTATATACAACACTAAGCAGAAGAATATCATTTCGAATTGCGCACCCCTTAGCGATGTATCCCGCGTAGCGCGGAAGGCGCCCGCTCATTCTCGACGCTCTCCCTGCTCTGTCAACGACCAGAGACGGGGCTGACAGCGGGGCGCCAGCTCGGAAGGTGCAAACTCTTGGGGATGAGCTGAGATACGAAGATTTGGCCCATGAAAAGACAAAGGCCGTTCCGGAGAAAAACGGCCTTTCGAAAACTACTCTAGCCGATTCCTCCGCCAGCATTAACTGGGTCAGGTTCCAAGGGTATCATCTCAGCTCCCGGTTGGAGAGCACCCCCCGGCTGTATTCAGTTGTCCTGCACTGTCTTTTCTACATTATATCAAAAGGTTCGGATTGGCAATCATCAATATCAGCTCGTATTGCGCCAATTGCGCCCAAAGGTCAGCGAGGAAACGGCTGTCGATTACCGCTTCCCCGCAACCCGGTGAACTCAGATGCACAGAGATGTTGGGTCTGAACTGGTTGCATTGACAACACTCCACGAGAATCCCTTGATTCGGACTTGGAGGGGGGGACACTCAAGCAATAAGACGCGCCTTCCGCAATTCTTCATGTAAGGCGCGCAGGGTCTTGTTGTTCTCCCTAATTCCTCGAATGTAGCGGTCCCACTCTTCGGAGCGTTTCAGCATATCCCGATAGATCGTGCGTACCTTCTTCAGGTACTCGACCGCCTGTAGATAGTTCCCCCTGCCGCGCTCGGCTATCAGGCTCTCCGCTCTGGCGCGATACTCACTAAGATAGTGGGAAGAATGCAAAGAGAGGAGCCGGTCTTCGTACTTGACGAGCAACTCGTGTTCACCTTTCACAACTTCGAACAATTGATCAAGATCCTCTTTATACGCATGGATCTCCGCAAGGGTCTTCAAAGCCTGGCTGGGTCCCAACGACCATGTCGATTTTCGATCTTTTTGCTCCCTACGAAGTCGAGAGATCATTTCCTTTTCAAATGCGGCCCGGTCATTCTCCTTCAGCGCCTCTTTAGCCTCCCGATAGACGCCGAAATCTATCTCGTTCCGCTTCAAGCAAAGTTGAAGAAGCTTCAGAAGGCTGCCGTAGTCATCTCGCAACCGGTAGTAGTCTCTCAGGCTAAGGTAAATCGGATCGGCTCTAAGGGTGCCGTTCAAAAGGTCATTGCGTTGTGCTTTTCTCTCAAGCAGATTGGCGAGGCCCACATAATCGCCTCGTTTTTCAAAGTCCTGCTGGAGGAAGTCGTAAAGCTCCTGCTTTCGCCCCTCGCCCTTTTCGATGCCCTCTTCAACTACTCTTGTCGCCTTGTCGCGATTGCCTCTACGGAGCCAGTATTCGGCCAGACTCCAGTAATCCATGCCGTATCTGAGTTCCCTTTCCAGAACAGCAAGCTCGGCCCTCTCATCGCCGATCAATTGGTACAAGTCGGCCAGCAGACCGCGAATGTAGGAACTGCTTTGGTTGCGGGATTCGAGCTTTTCGATGACTGCCTGATAGTCCTGCTTCTCCGAACACAGATCCATGACCGTATCATAGACGATATCCACCACCCCGCAATTTCCCCAGTTATAGAAGTACATGAGCCTGTCGATGATTTCCCGCTTCCTGGCAGCCAATGCCACCTTTCCGACAAGGAAATCCTTGAGTACTTGGAGAACATCGAACAGAACCTCTTCCAGAGCATCGTCGTTCATGCCGTATTCATTGAGTTCATTGAGGATGGAGTCGGCAACGGCCCAGTTGACATCGAGGCCGATTGTCTTCTCGGCGCTCTCCACTGATTGCAGGACACGTTTCAGATCCCTGGCTATATTGTCGGTGGAATAGGACCTCGATTCGATGGAGGGAAACGCACGTGCAACCTGTTTGAGCAGTGCATCGAGCGTCTGCTTCCGATCAGGCTCGAAGCGAACCATCAACTCCCCCTGAAAATCAGGATACCTGCGAGCACATGTCATGACCATCCCCGCCAACTCTTCCGTGGACAGCTTGCGGATCCGCGCTTCGATGGCTGCATTCCGGGACTTGGCCTTTTTAGCCTCCCGTAAATGCTCCCGGCGATGATTGATGAAGCTCAAGAGCACTGCAACGATATGTTTACAGGGGTAACCATCGAAAGGGCAGTTACAGGAGGCTTGAATATCCCCATCCACCTGTTCTATCTCCACATCGTAATCCCCGGTGTTTCCGGCCACCTCGGCGCTGATTGATTCGGTATCCGGGTCATAGGTAAGCCGGGAGACGTTTTCCGACTCGTAGTAATCGTACCCTCTGGCGAAAATTTTCGTCCCTGCGAATTGTTCAATCACTTTCTGCGTAAGATCGGCAAGTTTCATGCGCTTATCGACTTTCCAAGGACTTTCAGCAATTTCTGGGCAATGTTTGGACTTACCAGCCGCATTAGACTTTCTTGCGCACTTCCGTAGCTCAGAAAATTGATGCTTCCGTACCAGACGATTTTCTGATCTATGACGGCAAATTTTTGATGGATGTTGGCCTTGAACAGAAGGCGCACCCCGGCGTCTCGCATCGAAGCGAGGGTATCCTCCAAAACCGGTCGATCCTTCTCTTTGTAAGTATCTGTCGGCCTTGTGACAACGACCACTGAAACCCTCTTCCCCAATGCCGCCATGTTTGGCAACATTCTGAATGCTCGCCTCCTCGTTATGAAGGGGCTGACAATCACCATCTCCCGCATGGCGTTCATCATGTCGTTATGGTAAACAGGGAGGAAGTTGGTATTATCGAAGATGATATCGGCCGGTTCATCCGTGACGCTTCCCGCTTTCGCCCGGTACCCGATGGCGGCATACCCTGCAAGCCTTTTGCGATACATCTTCTCCAGGGTGTTAACGTGGATATCGACGTAGTCATAGATTTGGACCTCTTTTTTCTCCTCGAATAATCGGTGCAGTCTGCCGGCGTATTGCTGAAGTGTCCCTCTCCACGATATTGGCATGGCCAGAAACAGAGTGTCCAGCCGTGGTTCGTCAAACCCTTCTCCGATGTATCTGCCCGTAGCAACCAGCGTCAGTTGGGCGAAGACCGGCGTTTCGGCAATTTTCGACAAGACATTCCTGGTCTCTTTTGCTCCTTTCCCGCCGGTGAGGGATATGACATCGGGTATTTTCTCGCGCAACTTCCCGGCGAGCAACTCTACATGGGCGGTTCTTTCGGTCAGGATGAGCGTGTTTCTGCCGTTTTCATGCGCTCTGATCACATCATCGCTGATCTGCTGATTACGCAATTCGTCCGTAGCGATCCTGGAATAGAACTCCTGGATCGACATATCCTCTTCTTCCTTGTCAAATGGAGTCCTAAAGCCGGTAAACCTGGGAATGACATAGTGATCGAATGGCCGTTTCTCAGCCTCCTTCCTGGCATCCGCCCGGTATCTTACCGGGCCGCAGTGCATGAAGATAATCGGATGACGCCCGTCACGCCGGGCGGGCGTGGCAGTCAAGCCATAGATGTATTTGGAATGGACCTTTTTTAGAATCTGCTCGAAGCTGAATGCAGGGACGTGGTGACATTCATCGATTATCACCATACCATAGTCTTTTACGCATTCCTTCACCTCGTCATCACTCGTCAAGGACTGCATGATAGCCACATCGATAATACCGTTCGGAGTCTCTCTTCCCGCGCCAATCTGTCCAATGAGGCCCTGAACAGGTTTTCGCCCCCGCTTTTGGGCTGCTACGGGAAGTTCCTCATCTATTTCCAAAAACTGGGCTAGCCTCGCCATCCACTGCGAAAGGAGTTGCTGTCGGTGAGTCAAGATGAGCGAATTTACCTTGCGCTCTGCAATCAGCTTGGCGGCGATAACCGTCTTCCCGAAGGCCGTTGCGGCTGAAAGGACCCCACAGTCATGCTTTAACATTGCCTCCGCGGCAAGTTCCTGGTCCTCCCTCAGTACCCCTGTGAAGGTGACTTCGATGTGTCTTCCCGGATAGGTCTTGTCGGACCAGGCAACATCAACGCCGGCTTCCCCCAAGAGGGTTGCGAGATCCACGTCGCACCCTCTCGGCAGACACAGATACTCAGGTGTTTCCTCGGCGCAGGAGATGATTCGCGGTTGATTATAAGTCGACTTGCGCATGGCCTGCGCACGGTAGAACTCAGGGTTTTTGAACGCGGCAAGTCTTTTCAAGACATTCAATGCCTTCTGGGAAATGCCGGACTTATCTATGTAGAGCATATTGGCTTTGACCAACTGTATTACATTCGGGAAGTCATGCCGTGAGAGCTTGCTTCGGCGCGTCTCCCACGGTTTGGCAGGCTCTTCATTGTCTTGTTTGAGATCTCCGAGTTCACCGCCATGACAGAGTTTCGAAATCAGGACACCGATTTCCCCCTCGGCAAGTCTCCTGATCTGCGCCAGGAATTCCCACTGATCTTCATAGGGATGGAAACATTCATCGATGAAAACGCTGTTGCCATTTTGACGCGCCGCCTTCTGTAGCGGCAAGGCAATCAGATTGCAAAATCCACCCTTGGGCATCGTGTCCTGGTTGGGAAACAATCGGTCGTAGGATTTGAACTTGATCTCATGTCGCTCGCTCATGGCGTAGGTAAGCAAGGCGCTCCCGAATTTTCTCGCCAGGCCGGCAACGATGGGATCAGCGAAGAAGTACCAGGCGTGAGCGCCCAGGCCGGAGCGCGAACGCTCAATGGCAACCGGCACATCGAAAGCCGCGCAGACATCTCTGAGAGTGGACACGTCCTGCTGCCAGCCATCTTTATCAAAGTCGATAGCCAGAAAGTGGCACTTTTCATCCTGGCGCATGGGATAGATGCCGGCAACGAAGTTACCTCTCAAATGCGCTTTCATGGCCCTTTCGTCCAGAGGCGCATACGATCTATGCTCGCAGGAAGCGCACTTGATACTAAACTTTCTACAAAGACCAAGTTCCCCTTCATTGAGGCAGACAGGTGTGTATCCGGACTTGACGCCATCCTTGCTCTCCCATCTTTTGGCGTACAGGTCATCGCGACCCTTGAACAAAGACATGAAAAGCCGGATTTTTGCCGCAGCCTTGGCATCGAGATGGGGAAGGGGTTCCTGGGGGGGAACATCTTGCTGAACTTCTTCTGGAGAAGGCGAGATTTCCAGTGGTTCGGCGAGCCCCAGGCGAATCTTCAGAGATAGGTTCTCTTCCTTCAGCGCCGTGTTCTCGGCAAGCAAGGCCTCATGTTTTTGGAGCAAGGTTTGGAAATCCATTTTGCACGCTCCGGATCTCCTGCTCGACTTTAATCAAGGCTCTACGGGAGTGGATGCTCATGTGGGTGGTGAGTTTCGCATTCCAAGATAATGCGCCGGATCTCTGCAGGTGTGATATCCGACTGTTCGGTCTTGGAATAGATGGTTATAAGCACGATTAGACTACTACCGGGACGGTAATAGATAATCCGGTAGCCACCACTCTTACCTTTGGCTGCATCCGAGTTCTTGACTCGGACCTTGAAAACATCGTATCGGATACCTGGAATTTGGTCTCCTGTCATTTTTCCCCGGGTTAGGTCATCAATGATCGGTTGCACATCGGATTTTATGTGCCGGTACTTTTTAGCGAGTTGCCGAAGATTACGTTTGAACTCTGAGGTGTAAACGATTTTGGACGCTTGAGGATTATTGGGCATCAATGCCATCCCACAAGTTTTCCACTGGGGATGTCATGCCGCTTTGAGCTTCACACCAGCCCTGCCGGAAGCTTTCCGCAGCCGATTTCAATGTTACACTCTCTCGGAAAGCACGCATCATTTGCAGCAGAAATGGTAAATATTCTTCCGGTAATGCATTGATTTCCGCGAGTACCTCGTCTCGGCAAATTTTGGTCGCAGCAGTCATATGAAGTCTCCTTTATGCGCAAATATAGCATGGTACAATCAATTGTGGTAGCCGGATTAGCAAATACCACGTACCATGCCGCTCCGGGGTGAGTCCGCTCGAAAGATTGGTGCACCGCTCGTCTCGAATGCCGGAAATTATTGATGAAGACCAATAAAAAAGACCCCTCGTAAAGACAGGGCCTGTAACTAACCTACCAAACTCCGCAGGCGGATAAATTCCGCAAAATCTTTTTCGGAAATCCCAAGTTTAACTGGGTCAGGTTCCAAGGGTATCATCTCAGTCAAAAATCCGAATCGAAAACTGCTACTGTCTCATAAGGTGAAATTCTCCTACGTTCATAAGGTGAAATTCTCCTACGTTCATCCGGGTTTCCGGATGGATACTGGTTAGTGACATGTGACTTGTGACTGTAACGACTGTTCATTGCAAATTCAGGCCAAATTCAATGGGAACAGTGGACGGTGGTCAGCGAAGAACCAATTTCCGGACACGGATGGAGGAGCGTAGCGGGGTGGATTGACACGGATAAGCACCCTAATCTCTACCCCTTCATTGCGAAATCCCATCAATTTGCCGGGCGCGTATCCTATTTAGAAACTGAGAAACCAGGCACCAAAACCAGTCAACTTCTCCTATACGTTGTAATCAGCCATATCTTAGCATGAAGGGGATTAGGCCTGCCAAACGGCAACCAGAAGCGGCAACGAGAAACGGCAATAGAAACGGCAAAGCGCCAGGTACCGGAAGGACCCAGCGATACCTGGCGCCAGCCATTTACAACAGCGCAAAAATCACTTGGCTGGATTTAGAAATTAATCTTATCGAACCCCTTGAGCCCCAGGATTTTCCTTGCCTCATCGGGTGTTGCCGGTTCGATGCCCAGTTCTCTGGCGATACGGATGATCTTGGCTACTTGCTCGCCGCTGTTCTTTGCCATCTGGCCCTTTTCGAGGAATAGATTGTCTTCCAGGCCGACGCGCACATTTCCGCCGATTAGCAGCGATTGTGTGCAGATGGGAAACTGGGCACGGCCGGCGACGCACACGGAAAACTCGAAGTCCTCGATCAGCTTCTTCGCATAGTCCACGAGAAAAAGAAGGTTCTCGGAACTCGGTGTGATTCCGCCAAGGACTCCCATGACGAACTGGATGTAAACGGGCTTCTTGACATAGCCCGCCTGGATCATGAACGCTATGTTGTTTATCATCCCGGCGTCATAGATCTCGAATTCGGGTTTGGTGCCGGCTTCAGCGAATTTTCCGCAATATTCCCGCATGGACTTGAAAGTATTGGAGAAAATCACGTCCTCCGACGCGGCGAGGAATTGTTTTTCCCAGTCAAATTTCCATTCTTTAAATTTTGCGATCACTGGAAAGAGCGCGAAGTTGATGGAACCTGCGTTGAATGAAGCAAGTTCCGGCTTATATTGGGCCACTGGGGCAACCCTCTGGTCAACGGTCATTCCAAAGCCGCCGCCGGTCGTAATGCAGACGACGATATTGCACCGGCTTTTAATGCTGGTGATGATTTCCTTGATGAGGTTCAGATCCGGGGACGGCATTCCCGTCTCGGGATTGCGCGCGTGGATATGACAGACGGCGGCTCCCGCTTCATAAGCACTCACCGCATCATCGGCAATCTGCTTAGGCGTTACGGGGAGATAATCGGACATCGTAGGAGTGTGAATGCTCCCGGTAATTGCGGCGGTGACGACAGCTTTTTCCTTCACGTTTTCCTCCATTATTTCTTAGGATTCAAAAAATCCGGGCCGAGGAACTCCGGATTTGGATATGTGTAAAAACCTTTCCCGGTCTTGACGCCCAGTTCGCCTTTTTTAACTTTCTCCAGCAGTGCGTCGGGCGGCTTGTCCTTGGGGTCCTTCGACTCATCGTAATAGACCATCTCGATATTACAGACGGTATCAAGTCCAACGGAATCCATCAGGGCGAAAGGTCCGAGCTTATAGCCCGTGAAGATGGTCCATGCCCGGTCTATGTCCCGGAAATCGACTATGCCGTTTGCCCACATATAGAGGGTTTGTTTCTTAATGGCTCGCCAGACGCTGTTGAAGCAGAAGCCCAGGGCCTCTTTTTTCACCAGCAGCGGGATAATGCCCAGGGACCGGATCCATGCTTCCCCTTTCTGCATGACCTCGGGAAGGGTTTTCGTTCCCGCCATGAGGTCCGTCATGATCATTCCATAGAGAGGCTGATAAAAGTGAGTGTTGATGCACCGCTCCGGCCTTCCGCTGGCGTCTTCCATCCTCGAAATGGGAAGGGAGGAGCTGTTGGTTGCAAAGATTGTTTTGGCCGGTGCGAGTTCTCCCATCTGCTTGAAGAGCTTTCTCTTCATTTCGACGTCTTCGGTTATCGCCTCAACTATGAAATCAACGTCTTCTATCGCGCGGGCAAGATCGGTCACAAACCGAATCTTCTTTCTGCACTCCTCCCACTTGTCCCACGGGATGAAAGGAGTCATACCTTTCGCCTTCAAGTCTGCGCTCAGCTTGGCGATTGTGGCGTCAAACGACCCCTCGACGGCATCGTAGACGGTGACTTCATAACCGGCGTACGCTGAAACCATAGAGATCTGTGTGCCCAGAACGCCGGTGCCGATGACTGCCATGCGTTCAAATGGTTTGCTCATAAATTCTCCTTTTCAATCCTGCTTTTCAGCATGAGTGGTCGCGTTGATTGTCACCTTTCCAATAGGAGGCTCAAAATAAGGAGTTAGATTCATATCTTTTTCAAAAATTTCAATGTAGCGCGATTCATCCATGCCTTCTGGACGTTTTAGCCGTAAATCCATATTCCAACAGGGAGGGCGACGATCAGGCCGAGGGTGTCGGCAACGACGTGCCCAAAGAAAAGGTGTTTGTAAGCATTTTTGTGAGTGAGCCCGGCGATCGCAAGGGTGGTGATGACTACCCCGTTATGAGGCATGGCATCGAAACCGCCGGAGGCCATGGCGGCAATCCTGTGGATCAGGTCCGGATTCACGCCCATGGCCAGATACTTGGGCACCAGGGTCTCCATGATAATTCCGAGACCCCCGGATGCGGACCCTGTTATGGCCGCCATAATGTTGGTGGCGATCGCCAGAGAGATGACCGGATTCCCGGGAATGGCCAGCAGCCATGATGAGATCAATTTGAATCCGGTCGTGGCGGCAACCGCCATGCCATAGCCGACGTCAGCGCATGTATTGACAACGGGAACGACCGTGTTCAGGGCGCCCTTGCTCAAGCTATCGACTATATTCGCATAATATTTCCAGAACAGGACGATGCATGTCAGCACACCGCCTGTCAAAGCGATAACGGGGTCTCTTTTGAGATAAGGGATGTCGAAATTGAGCAGTATCAGAACGACAATCGGAGGCACCAGGCTTAGAAAGACATTGGGCGTAGGACCTGTAGCGGCTGCTCCAGCTCCGAGGAGGCCGGGTGCTGGTTCCTCGTAAGTTTCTCCCCTCTCTTTGGACTTTTTCAGAATGTAACGAAAATATAAAAGGTTGAAGATAATGACAACGACCGCCCCGGTGAGGCCGACCAGCGGCGCCGAATAAGTCGTTGAGGCCATGTATTTTGTAGGTATGATGTTCTGGATCTGAGGACTCCCGGGGAGCATGGTCATGGTGATCGATGCCCCTCCGAATATAAATGCCGCCAGCCAAAGATGCCACGCGAGATTCATTTCCTTGAAAAGAGGCCGTGAGATCGGGAGAACTGCGAAAATGACGACAAACAGGCTCACACCGCCGTAAGTGAGACACAAGGCAACGACTGAAACTGCCAGCATTACCCGCATGGGGCTGTCTCTGCCGGTAACTTTCAAAATACCGTTGGCGATGGAGCGCGCCGCCTGTCCGTCTTCCATGAATTTGCCGAATAAAGATCCGGCCAGAAAGATGAGGTAAAATTTGCCGGCGTAATTGGTGAACCCTTTCATATAGGGTCCGTTCATTGTTTCCATGATGTTCATGTTGGATAGAATGGATACGATGACGACGGCGAGAGGCGCGATGACGATAATATGCCACCCTCTCAATGCCAGAACCACAATGAACGCTAACGAGAAGACGATTCCAATGACGCTCCAGTCCATTTAAGCTTTCCCTTCATTTGAGATTAATAAAAAAAGGAAAAACGATTCCCCGTCGCAATGGCGGGTTCGGCACATTAAGTACCAATAAAGAGGCCCAATGTCTACAATAAGATGGCACATTGAGCCCCAACGTTTGTAGCGAATACCTACAGAAACAGGGTATATTTTAGCACCAGACTATCGGCTGCCTGTTTTCTTTTCGCCTCCATTTTTTTGCCGACTCAATTTTTATAGAGGACACTTCTGTCGTTCTGCAATATTTCAGCAGCCCGCTTCTTATTTCCGTCGGTGAACTGTAAAGCGTTAACGATAATACCTTTCTCAAGTTTGAGTCCCATGTCCGGCCGCATTTTAAAATGATCCTTAAACCTCTGTCATTGGCTGATGAAACTCAAACGTTATTGACATGTAAAACAGGCGGCATTATGCCTGTCATTATCACAATTTGGAAGCTTTGCGTTAAATGTGGCCAGCTTGGGATAACGACAGAGAGGCCTTTGCATCGCCAGTTGGTCCAACGGACTCGTTCCTGAAGCCGGAATGGAGTCGGGCGCCGTTTTATTTTCCACCCATTGTTCAAGAGCCGTCAACCATTCGACCGTGTTGGGACCGACTCCGCCCCCGCAATGGTCCATCCCGGGGACCATAAAGAGACGGTAGAAACCGTCTACATCACCCATTCGATCGACCACCTTCGTGTAATAATCTATTGTCCCCAAAGGTGTCAGACAAGTATCAGCCCATCCCTGGTACTGGAGCAGCTTCGCTTTATGCGCCTTGAACGGTGAAAGGTTGGTGTTATAGGAATTCAAGTTCCCGATCTTCTGGTCTACCATTAGATAGTCGCTGTCAAAGTCGAACCAGCCGAGCTGCCAGTTAGGATCGGAAAAAACGAAGTACTGCAGCCACTCCTGAGCAAAACCGTATTGAGCATTGGGGTAACCAAGATAAGGGGTGTACCCTGCGTCGCCGACCCACACCGGCCATGCCCCCGCGCCCACCGTGTTCGCTTCCGCGCCGCTCCTGGCGAAGCCGAAGTATAGCTGCGCCGGCTTTTGTGTGGCTGCGTCCCAGGTTTGAGGTCCATTGTATACCCTTTGGGCCACGGCCACCTGCTCCGCCGTGAGACAATTGGTCGTACTGCTCTGCGGGCATAACAGGGTGGACGGATCGAAGTTGCATAAAGACGGATCGTTGATGAAGCCATCCGCTGCTGGGCCTGTTCCGTCGCATGCCGCTAGAACGCCGTTTTGAACCAATATCATCTCACTGTTGGGCAGCGTGGGGGTTGAGGAAGTCGCGTAAGGGGGGGTGCCGCCCGTCGCGGTAGCGACAAAATCCGGCCACTCGAGCTGCTGGATCCAGGCGAAGCCTATGATAGCGCCCACGTTGGCGGCAGGCGCCCCGGAGATAATCCCGTCAAAGTCATCGGGATACCTCTGGGAGGATTCCATGGCCTGCCGGCCGCCCGTGGAGCAGCCTGCAAAATAGGAATATTTTGGGCTGGAGCCGTAATAATGACTTATCATAGCCTTGGCCACCACGGCAGTCTGATGGACCGCCAGGTAATGGAAATCCTCTTGCGCAACCGGGTTATTGAGGGCCCAACTGGCGTCAAGCAGGTTGGCATCCTGGTGTCCGGTATCCGTTTCAGCCAGCACGTACCCCCTTTGTATTGCTGCCAGTTGCGACGTCGCGCTCGGGTCGAACAGATAATAGTAATGCTGGAAAAAGCCTGCAAACCCGCCGTTGCCCGTCTCCAGCAGCTTTTGGTTCCAGTCTGCCTTATCGGGCAGCGAGATCTCGATGCCTATTTTCTCGCCTTTCTGTGTGGAAATCCACCCGTGCACCAGGCAGTACTCGGGATTGGTTCCGGTGACGGCAGGCTCTAGCGTAGCGTCGATAAAAGTTGTGTTCACCGATTTGCCGAAGCTGTTAAAGTAGCCCACGGTGCAGGAGGGCGCAGTGGTCTTGCAGACCCCCATCGAGGGGAGGCAAATCAGGGAGACCGCTGCCAATACTGATATTGCCATAGCGTACTTTTTCATGTTTCTCTCCTCGTCACTGTTAAGCTGTTTACAATGGACAATTACCTCCTTCGCCAGCATTTGCCCACCCTGCTTTAAAACCACAAAGGCCTTAACAGTTTCACCCCATTGGAATGAATGCTCTGGAATTCTTACGCATGTTCACGCATAATCCAGGTTTACAGAGCCAATGTCGGTTGATTGCGGCTTCTGTTGGGCTCGGACTGAGAAAGGACTCAGATATCGTTGCAAGCGATGTGCAATGCTTATGCCAGAATTATTCGTCAGCTAACTGTTCGAATTTCAAATGTTGCTGTTTTTAAATAGAGTGGTGGAGCATTAATAGGATTTCAGCAAAAAATCAAAGGAGGCGGCGGGAGCAACCCTGAAATTGCGCCCAGTGTGTACTTGTTTATTCCGAATCGGATTTGATCAAATGAAGAAATTCTCATTATTTGATGAAACCATATCTTGTGAAAGCATGGGGCAATGAAAATTACTTATGCTCACGGGGAGCCGGCCTCATCGTTTTCCTTTGAGTTCCCCAAGGTTCCCGGGACCTGCATAAAGAGGCTGCCGTCTCCCTCCATTTTCACCCTGCGCAAATCCATTTAGAAGATCTATTTTGGCAGGCCATATTTTTCAAGACGATAGGCCAGGGTCGGCCTGGATAAACCAAGGAGCCTTGCTGCCCTCGCCAAGTTGCCTTTGCTTATTTCAATCGCGCGAATAATGTACCTTTTATTTATCTCGTCCAGGTTAACGCCGTGCACTGGAATATCAATTTCGGAAGGATCGGCCGTCGGCCTGTGGACCTGGGACGTTAAATGGATAATGTGATCTTCGTTGATTTCCCTGCCTTCTTCCATCAACAAGACTCTTTCAATGAAATTTCTCAGTTCTCTAACGTTACCCGGCCAATCGTATCGAAGAAGAAGCGACTGGACGTCTTTGGAGATGGATTGGAAATTCCTGCCAAACTTATTATTGAATCGGTCCATAAAAAACAAGGCCATGGGCATGATATCAGCCTTTCTCTCCCGAAGAGGCGGGATAAAAATGGAAGCTACATTGAGCCGGTAAAACAGATCATGCCTGAAGGTCCCCTCCTTCACCGCTTCCGAAATTCTTTTGTTCGCTGCCGCGATAACCTTCACGTCAACCTGTATCTTTACTGTCCCTCCGACTCTGAACAACTCCTTTTCCTCGAGAAACCTCAACAGCTTCGCCTGGGCCTGGGCCGGAATGTCGCCGATTTCATCCAGGAAGAGCGTTCCCCCGTTTGCCGCCTCTATTTTCCCTTCCTTGCCCTCATGCAGCCCTCCGGTAAACGACCCCTTCTCATAACCGAAGAGCTCAGTTTCCATCAGGTCACGGTTGATTGCACAGCAATTGATAGCCATGAAAGGCTTGCCGAATCGATCACTTCGATAATGGATGTAGCGGGCTATGATTTCCTTACCCGTTCCAGTTTCACCTTCTATGAGGACCGTTGTGTCGCGGCTCTGTGCCACTCGGTCCGCCTTCTGAAATACCTTGCGGATCTCGTCGCTGGCCGTCACCACATTTAGGAGTTCAAATTCTCTGATGCAAGCACGCCGGAGTGTTTCGACTTCCTTTTTTAGCTTCAAGTTTTCCAGTGCCCGTTCGACTATAATCTCGATCTCATCCATGTCCAA
>Ga0187880_1001361_pt1 | contig 19533 bp, 17 predicted proteins | sample June2016WEW_19_4_FD_132998 | JGI IMG/M metagenome (GOLD analysis project Ga0187880, IMG submission 132998) | Peatland microbial communities from SPRUCE experiment site at the Marcell Experimental Forest, Minnesota, USA - June2016WEW_19_40 | ecosystem: Environmental > Terrestrial > Soil >...
CTGACCGTCTGCCCCCTTCAGGCGGGCCTTGCGGCACCGGAAAATATCGGGACCTGCAAACCCCTTGGCGAGGCCGCCAAAAGAGTTGATGGCAGCAACCACCTCGGGATTGATCTCGCGGGAGAGCACGTCGTCGGCGATCCGCACCGTGGCCTCATCGGTGACGCGCTGGCCCTGGATGAAGCTGGCCTTGAGGCCGGCTTTCTCCATTGCGCGGGTAATGGCCTTGCCGCCGCCGTGGACGACCACCGGGTTTATCTCCACGGCCTCGAGGAAGACCACGTCACGAGCGACGCCGTTGCGGACGGCCGGGTCTGGCGAGTCCATGAAGCTGCCGCCGTATTTGATGACGAAGGTGGCGCCGCTGAATCGCTGGATGTAAGGCAATGCTTCCAGCAGGGTGACGGCTTTGGCAATCAGGTCTTGCATGTGATTAGTGTCTGAATAACAACAGTTAACGCAAAGGCGCCAGGAGGCAAAGACGCGAGGGACAGGTAAACAGATAGGCGAAGACACATGCCAGGGAGCGTCCCAAGACAGTCTGCCTGGGAGGGCGAGCGTCCCCGCGAGCCAAAACCTCTCCAGAAATCAGGGCTCGCGGGGACGCTCGCCCTCCCGGGTTTGGGAAGCGGTTCACTTGCTGGAGACCTCCTTCAAATAGCTTTCGTATGCGGCCATGATTTCGGTGTCCGGCTGTTTGGACACAATCATTAGCCTCGCCCGCGCCCGGGCGGTCTCGCCTGCTTTTAAGTCTTTGCCGAAGAGCGAGAGATACATCGAGCGATGCGGCTCGGCCTCGAAGGGAGTTAGAACCGCGAAGCAGTCCTGGGGGCGGCGCCATCAGCAGGACGCTCACGCCATTCGCGGGGCAGCGGCGGACGCCGAGCGGTTTGGCCAGGTGCGGGCGGATGGTCCAATCAACCGGGTTGGGCAGGATCTTCCACCGCCCATCTTGAATGATCGAAACCGCCTGGTCATCGCGCGGGAATGCCTGCCAGATGCCGTAGCTCTTGTCCGCCGTTTCGAGCCCGGGCTGGGCGGTGGATTGCGCATAGACGCACGAATTCGTGAAGCCTTCGGCGAAGTAGGAGGCGAGGAAAGACTCGAACTTCGCCAGGTTCGTCTTCGCCTGCACGCTGGTTTCCAGGTCGAGGATGTTCGGCGCAGCCCAGCGATAGACCGCGCGCAGCTCGAACGGGCGATCCTCGGCTGACGGCCAACGAACTTCCACGCTGCCGTCCCGGCGCAGCTTCGCCACACTCGGCCAATCCCAGGCTGCGGTGCCGTAGCGCTTGTTGGCGGTGAATACGCGGTAATGGCCAAACAGCCCCATGCTCGAATCCAGGGTGGCGCCGGTGGGCAGATGCACGACGGAAGACAGCCCCCGGGAATTGCCTTCCGCGCGCAGCTTGCCCTTCAACACACCCGTATCGAAGGCGAACTCGTTCGTGCCGGATGCGGAGAAAGCAAGCGTCTTATTGTCGGGGAGAGTATTCACTTGCGCCTGGGCAGGGGAGAACCCGCGTATCGCATAGGAAATCGCGAGTGCAGTCACACCCAAAGCGCGCGGCTTCATTTCGATGGACCGCCTTGGATTGTTGGCGGCGGGGGATGGAGCTGAGCTTCTGCCCACGCGATAACCTGCTCAGCCATCTTTTCCGGGTGCCGCAGCCAGTGTTCAGGGGTGCCCGTGGCCGGCCTAATCGGGTTGCTCATAAGCTACTTTGCCGTGCTCGCAAGCCTCGCGGTAGATCAATCCCGGCATGTTAAGCAACGGGTTGAACTGCGATTCTGGAACCACCAGGATATCCATCGGCATATCGATGTCGTCCACGGCATCGCGCAAGCGCACACTCTCGGCGCGGGGATTGGTAACCATGTCATCGGTCACTACCAGCACATCCAAGTCGCTGTCACGGTTTGCCTCACCGCGCACGTACGAACCGAACAAAATGATCTTGCGCGGCCTTGCCACGGCGATCAGCCGTTGTACAACGGCCTCGACTTTCTCCGGCGTGACCGCCCAGGGAACTGCTGCCAGCGGACTCATACAGAAAGGAAACGGCGCAATGACCCGGCTGGCAAGCAGATTCCCCTCACAACCGCCTTCCGCACTGCAACGCGTTGACCCATTTTGCCCTCCCGGCCTCCGTCAGGCCTTACCCCTCATCCTCCCAACGAACTTGGATCACTCACGTCGCCTTTGTTGAACTCGACATACTCTTCGGTCAGGTCAGCGGCATACATAATCGCGCTGGCCTGGCCGAGGTTGAGATTGATGTGCAGGTCGAATTCCTTTGGGGCGACCGCTGCGCAGAGCGCCTTGAACGTGGCGCTCGTCGGCTGGCCGCGTTTGAGGCTCCATAGTATGTCGCGGCTCCCGGGCGTGCTATAGCCAATGTCAACCTTCTCCTCGATGATCGTCGCCGGGCTGTAGCCCACAGCGGCGATGATCCGGCCCCAGTTGGGATCGCCGCCGTGCCAACTGGTCTTGACGAGCGGGCTATTCGCCACGGCGCGCGCCGCGGCGTCGGCATCGGCGAACGTTCTGGCGCCGTTGACCCGGACGGTGACGACCCGTGACACGCCTTCGCCGTCGCGCACGATCATCTTGGCCAGTGCCAGGCAAACGTGGGTCAGGGCGGCTTGGAATAGTCCAAAGTCCAAAGTCCGCAGTCCAAAGGCCCGGTTGCGGGCGAGGCCGTTGGCCAGCACGAGCACGGTATCGTTCGTGCTCATGTCACCGTCCACAGTGATGCGGTTGAAACTGTTGGCGACGGCCTCGCGTAAGGAGGCCTGCAGCACCTTTGCCCCAACCGCGGCATCGGTCGTGACGAAGCACAGCATCGTGGCGTGGAGCGGCACGGCTGCGGGCCGCTTGCCCGTGGGACTCATGCCGGGCTGAATCATGCCCGCGCCTTTGCAGATGCCGCCGATGCGGACGGCCTTGCCGCCCACCCTGAAATCTACGGCGACCTGTTTTGACCGCGTATCGCTGGTCATAATGGCCTCTGCGGCTTGGGCGGCGTGGGCCGCCGTGGAACCGAGCGAGACCGCGGCTTCGATGATGCCAGCACGGACATTGTCCATCGGCAGCGTGACGCCGATACGGCCGGTGGACCCGACAAGGACCGAGCCTTGCGGGATGTCGAGCGCCCGCTCCGTAAAGCGCGCCATCTCCAGCGCGTCCTGCAAACCCTGCCTTCCGGTGCAGGCATTGGCGTTGCCGGAGTTGACGACCACCGCCCGGGCGCGGCCCTTTTTCACGCGCTCGACACAGAGTTTGACGGGCGCGGCGCAGGCCTGGTTAGTGGTGAACATGCCGGCCACGGTGGCAGGCGCCTCAGAGACAATGAGAGCAAGGTCACGCTTCTTGCCCTTGTCCGAGCCTTTGCCGGTGCCCAGGCGTTTGATGTCGCAGAAGACGCTGGCGGCTCGAAAGCCTTGAGGCGCAAGGATAGAACCTGGGATTTCAGTTAGCTTGGCTTTCATGCTGGCAGTTGGGACGTATTTCACAGATCCGGGCTGAGGCTCACTTCCGCCATTGGCTGTCCGCGAAGTTCATAAACACCGTCCAGTCATCGGGCGTCATTGAATGCTTGCCTTCGCGGACATAATAGCCAAGTGGACTGGCCACGAGTTGGCGCTGGGGCGGCATTTCCTTCGCGGCCAATCCTTGGCTGCCGAGGAAGCGATAGACCGGGTCGGCGGCCTGGAGCACTTGAAACTGGCCGGCCGGGTTGGCCCATTGGTCGCCTTCGGCGGCGGAAAACAGCACCGGCCGCGGGGCGCAAAGGGCCACCAGGCAATTCTGGTCGAACGGCAGCCGCTCCGGCGCATCGTTGAATTGCTTGAACTCCGCATTGAACCAGTGGGGAAAGTGGTCGTTAATCGCCTTCACGGACTCGCCGGTTTTCCCGCGGCTCGGCGCGGAGCCGCCGCAGCCCGCTTGGTGCGGGAACGCGATGGCGATGCGCTCGTCGAACGCAGCCGCCAGCAGGGCCGTCTTGCCATTGCGCGAGTGGCCCAGGGCCGCGATATGGTGCGCGTCCACGCCGGGCTCGGTGACCAGGTAGTCCACGCAACGCTGGAATCCCCAGGCCCAGGCGGTAATGGTGCCACGGTTGGCGGGGTTGTTCCTGGCCTGGTCGCCGCCGGCGAGCCAGGCGTAAAGACCCTCGCTGACCTCTTGGCGGTCGGGGTCCACGTCCCCGCTATAAAACGCCGCCAAGGCGTAGCCGCGCCGGACAATTTCGGCCAGGGGCCAGTCAACGGCCTGCGAGCCGCGGGCGTCCTCGGTGGCGGCGCCGTTCGTGCACCCCTTGCATCCATTGCCCAGCCAGCTCCGCGCCAGCGGCACGCGCGGATCAGCCGTCAGGGCGTGGTTGCCGCAGAAGTCCATGGCGAGAAAGACCGGCGTCGGGCCGGGGCGCTCGTTCGGCAGCACCAGCATCAGATCAATCTGCGGCGCCTTGGCGGGGCCCATTTCCAATCTGACCAATTTGAGCGTTGCCTTCCCGCCCAGGAAATCGTGGTATTCCCCGAGAGTCGTGACCTGAACGTGGGCGGGCTTGGGGGGAATGGCGCCGTACATGTAGTGCTGAAACAGGGCTTTCAGTTCAGGCCGGCGTTCCTTGAACCACTGATCCCGGGAGGTGACACGCCGGCCATCCAGCATCACTAACGGGTCCGGCAGAGCGGCCTGGGAGGGCAGCGCGGAAGGTTCAGGAAATGCGGACTGGGTTGAGGGGGCGGCACCAGTGGGAGAGATTCCGCAGAGCCCGAAGGCCAAGACAAGAGTGGAATAATTGCGCATTTTCATATTAGCCCGGCAGTCTCCGGGAATCCGCACATGAGGTTCATGCTTTGCACGGCCTGCCCGCTGGCGCCTTTGACGAGATTGTCCTCGGCGCTCATCACGATCAGCCGGCCGGTGCGTGGGTCCAGCCGCCAGGCGATTTCGATCACGTTGGTGCCGACGACGTTCTTTGTGTCGGGCAGCGCTTTGCCCTCCAGCAGCCGCACGAATGGCTCGTTGGCATACGCGGCCTGGTAGCAGGCGGCTACTTGGTTGAGGGTTGAGGGTTGAGGGTTGAGGGTGGCTGGTTCAAGGTAGACCGTAGTCAGGATGCCGCGATTCACGGGAATCAGGTGGGGCGTAAACTGAATGATCACCGGCGTCCCGGCCGCGACCGACAACTCTTGCTCGATTTCAGACAGGTGCCGGTGTTTCGGGATGCCGTAAGGCCGAACGCTCTCGTTGCACTCGACAAAGAGATAATCGAGCTCGGCTTTTCGACCCGCGCCGCTGACGCCACTCAGCGAATCGGCGATGATGCCGGTCGGCTGAATCAGCCCCCCTTTCAGCAGTGGAACCGTGGGCAGCAGTATGCTGGTCGGGTAACAGCCCGGTGAAGCAATCAGCGAGGCCTTTTGAATCTGGGCCCGATAGACCTCCGGCAAACCATAAACCGCCTGGGCCAGCAACTCCGGGGCGGGATGGTCATGGGCGTAAAAGTCCTTGTATACCGCTGGGTTCCGGACGCGGAAATCGGCGCTCAGGTCTATGACCTGGCAGCCGAGCTGGAGCAGGGGGACAGCAAACTCCGCAGCGACGCCGTGCGGCAACGCCAGGAATACGATTTGCGCCTGTTTGGCCAGCAGCTCGGCCTTGGGCTCGCTAAAGCGGAGCCCCTTGGCGCGCGGATGATGGGCAAATTTCGGGAAGATTTGCGCCAGCGTCTGCCCGGCGTATTGGCGGGAGGTGACGGCGGTCAGTTCCGCCTGCGGATGTGACAAGAGCAAGCGGACGAGTTCCTCGCCGGAGTAACCCGACGCGCCGACAATGGCTATCTGTTTGGCCTTCATCATAAAAAAAGCCCCGCTGGATTGAACCAGCGGGGCGGGAAAACATCCAGTGCGATTAACGTTTGCTGTACTGGAAGCGTTTGCGCGCGCCCGGCTGGCCGTACTTCTTGCGCTCTTTCATGCGCGGGTCGCGGGTCAGAAAACCTTCGGCCTTCAACACGGGCCGCATGTTGACGTCCACCGTGAGCAACGCGCGGGCGATGCCATGGCGCACCGCGCCAGCCTGGCCGGCCGGGCCGCCACCGGTGACTGTTATCTGAGCGTCGAACTTGTCGGTCGAGCCGGTGACAGTGAACGCCTGGGTAACAACTCCGCGCAACGATTCCATTGGGAAATAGTTCTCGAACGGCCGGCCGTTGATCACAATCTTGCCGGTGCCCGTGGCGAGGCGCACGCGGGCCACCGCGGACTTGCGGCGGCCAGTGCCGAGGTTGTGAGGGGCTTTGACTTCGGGAATCTTTATATCGGACATGCCTGGAGAAAGTTGATGGTTGATAGTCGATGGTCGGCGGCCTTACTTGGCGGGAGCCAGCGGCTGGGGCTGCTGGGCGGCGTGCGGGTGCTTCGCGCCCTTGTACACTTTTAACTTGGTTAGGAGCACCGCGCCGAGCCGGTTCTTGGGAATCATGCCTCGCACGGCGTGAGTGATGAGCTTTTCGGGCTGCTTGGCACGAACCTCTTCGACGGACCGGTACCTCTCGCCGCCTTTCCACCCGGAGTAGCTCATGAACTTCTTCTGGGTCTCCTTCTTGCCGGTGAGGACCACCTTCTCGGCATTAATGACGACGACAAAGTCGCCGGCATCAAGGTGCGGGGTATAGACGGGCTTGTCTTTTCCGCGCAAAATATTGGCGACCTGCACGGCCAAGCGGCCGAGGACGGCGCCATTGGCGTCAACCACGTGCCACTTGCGTTGGTCCAAATTCACTTTCGGCAAATGCGTCTTCATCTCAAATCTTAATCAAAGGAAGGTGGAAAATAGCAAACGGAGCGGCCAAGTCAACAGACTTTTCGATTGTTTTACATTGTCTTTTGCAGGGCTTCAGATTAAATAAGGAGCGATCTCTGGCATGAGACCATTAAACTCGCTCCTCCGGACGCCGAATCGCCGCATTGCGCTGATCGCTGTGCTGGTGGTTGCACTCGATCAGGTCACCAAGCAGATGGTGCTCCGGCTCCTCCCCCAGCCAAGACAGGAGCGGGTCGTAATTGAGGGTTTCTTCAGGTTCGTCCATTGGGGAAACACGGGCGCGGCGTGGAGCCTTTTCCGTGGCAACAACGGGCTGCTGGCCGGCGTCGCCCTCCTCGCGCTGCTGGTGTTGTTCCTCAGCCGCCATCATTTTGACTCGCGCACGTTGCTCAGCCAGATCGCGTTCGGCCTGTTCTCCGGCGGGATTGTGGGGAACCTCATCGACCGACTACGGGTCGGGCATGTGGTTGATTTCATATACTTTTACGTTGAGCAGAGGGGCGGCAACGAGATTGGCTTTCCTGCGTTCAACGTGGCCGACAGCGCCATTTGCACCGGCGTGGGTCTGGTCTTCCTGATCACCTGGTTGGGCGACCGCAAGGCCAAGCCGGCCGCACCATCACCCTCGTAGTGAGGGGACCAGTGAAGAGTGCCTTGAATCCGCAACTCAGGAATTCCTGATTTCCAAATTGAACCTTGGACTTCGCACTTCGACTCTCGGCCCTCGGACTTCCCACCATGTCCTCCCGCACTGAAGTTTTGACCATCGAACACTCACTTCCGTCGGAGCGGCTCGACACGTACCTGCGCGGCAAGTTTCCGGCCGTCTCGCGCGGCGCGATTCAGCGGCTGCTCGAGCAGGGTGACATCCGGGTCAACGGCCGCACCGTCAAGCCGACGCATACCCCGCGAGCCGGAGAACAAGTCGAGGTGCACTGGCCCGAGGCGCGGGCCGCCGAAGCCCAGCCGGAGGAAATGGCGCTCGATGTTTTATTCGAGGACGAAACCCTGCTGGTGCTCAACAAACCGCCGGGGTTGGTGGTGCATCCAGCGGCGGGCCACGAAGAGCATACGCTCGTCAATGCGTTGCTCCACCATTGCGAAGGGCAGTTGAGCGGCATCGGCGGCGTGGCCCGCCCGGGCATCGTCCACCGCCTCGACAAGGACACCAGCGGCTGCCTGGTCGTGGCGAAAAACGACGAAACGCACCTGGCGCTCTCCATCCAGTTCGCCAACCGCAAGGTGGAAAAGATCTACCACGCGGTCCTGTGTGGGGAGTTGCCGCGCGACCGGGGCGAAATCCGCGCCGCTATTGCCCGGCATCCCTCCCATCGCAAGCGCATGGCGGTGGACGACGACACCGGGCGTGAGGCCAGGACGGGCTATCGTGTGCTGGAGCGGCTGCAGGGAGCAACGCTGGTCGAGGCGGTTCTGCACACCGGCCGCACGCACCAGATCCGGGTTCACTTCCAATTCCTCGGCTTCCCGCTCGTCGGCGACGCGACCTACGGGAACCGGCAAAACCAGCGCCTGGCGGACCTGACCAGCTACACGGCGCCGCGCCAGATGTTGCATGCCTGCCGGCTGGCGTTCATCCATCCCCGGACGGGCAAACGCGTGAGTTTCGAGGCGCCGCGGCCGGAGGATTTTCTGGACGCACTGGCCGCCCTGCGGTGAGCCGCCGCGGCCCCGCGAGTCGGAATGGTTAGGGTTTGACACGAGGAACAGGATGACAGTATTTTATATCATTGGTTATGGGGACTGATTTGGTTTCAGTTCTCTAACCCTGTGACGTGCAGATAGACTCTGATTAATAGATTTTATGAGTGATTCAATTGTGGCTCAACGGGGCGAAGGCGGTACGCCCAAGGTTTCCAAGATCTCGGAGGCGGTCATCCGGATTGCGGGCAATTCCCAGGACGGTATTCAGGCGATTGGCGGTTTCCTGGCACGGCTGGCTGGCCGCAGCGCGCAGGAGGTCATGACCTTCATGACGATTCCCTCGACTATTTCCGGCGGGCCTTCGATCTTCCAGGTGCGCATCGGTTCGGGCGAAGTGTTGAGCGCGGGTGACGATGCCGATGTGCTGCTGGCTTTCTATCAGCATTCTTACGAGGAGCACATCGGGTCGCTGAAGAAGGGGGGGATCGTGCTTTACGACTCCGACCACGTGGAGCCCAAAGCGGAGTGGCAGCCGCAGTATCATCACGTGGGCATTCCCATCTCGAGTCTGACGATTGAGGCGATCGGCGGCACGGCCAAGGACAAAGGGAAGAACATCTTCGCGCTGGGCTTGGTGGCCCGCATCTTCGACCTGGATGTGGCGAAATTGGAGGCGCTTATCGGCGAGCGCTTCGGCGGCAAGGATGTGAGCGTGCTGAATAACGCGCTGGCTGCGTTCCACGCCGGTCACAATCTCTCACTCGGCAACGTGCTGGAGACGTTCAAGTTTGTTGAGAGCAAGGGCAAAGCCGGCCGCCAGGTGGTGATGAACGGCAACGAGGCCTTAGCCTACGGGCTGATTGCCGCGGGCGTGCGCTTCGGCGCGGCCTATCCCATTACCCCCTGGTCGGACGTGATGGAAATCCTGCGCCGCGAGCTGCCCAAATACGGGGGCACATTCGTGCAGTGCGAGGACGAGATCGCGGCCATATCCATGGCTAACGGCGCGAGTTTCGCCGGTCGTGTGGCCGTCACCGGTTCCAGCGGGCCGGGCATCTCGCTGAAGATGGAATCGCTTGGCTGGGCGGTGATGGCGGAAGTGCCATTGGTCGTGATCAATGTCCAACGCGGCGGGCCCTCTACCGGTCTGCCGACGCAGGTTGAACAATCGGATCTGAACCTCGCCTGTTTTGGCAGCCACGGAGATGCGCCGCGGGTCGTGGTCGCGCCAGCCGACGTCGAGGAGTGCTTCTACACCGCTATAGAGGCGGTCAACATCGCCCGCAAGTACAACGTGCCAGTGTTCGTCCTCAGCGACCAGGCCATCGCCACGCGCATCGAGGCCTTTACCGAGCCGAACATGGAGAAAGTCTGCCAGGACATTACCCCGGACCTGACGCCGGTGGCCGACTACAAACCCTACGACTTGTCGTCCCCGGACGGCGTCACGCCGCGGGTGGTGCCCGGCACGCGGATTATGAGCGGCCGGTATCCCATCGCCGGCGGTCTCGAACATGACGAACTCGGCCATCCGACCGCGTCTCCGAAACTGCACATGGAGATGACGGCCAAAAGACGCAAGAAGTTGCAGGCGCTGGCGGCCACGCTGCCGACCCCCAAAGTGTATGGCCCGCCCGAGGGCAATTTACTGCTCGTGGGCTGGGGTTCGACCCAAGGACCGATTCGGGAAGCCGTGGACCGCGCCCGCGCGGCGGGCGACAGCGTTTCCGCCCTGCACATCAAGTATCTCAATCCGCTTCCGCCGGGATTGGAAAACATCTTCTCCGGCTTTAACGCCATCCGGGTGGTGGAAATGAACGATGAAGGTCTTTACGGCTACGGCCAGCTCGGCGGCCTGCTGCGCGCGCGCTATTGCGAGCCCAAGATTCGCGGCATCAACAAGACCGACGGCCTGACCTGGAAAGTGAAAGAAATCCTCGAACGCGCAAAGGCCGACCTCGCTGCTGCCCGGTGCAAACAGTAACCAATCACCCATCACCGCTTTAACGCTTTAACAACATGACTGCCCCCGTAACAGAGATCCCTGCCCCCAAAGCCAGTGTGGTCGTCTCTCCGCCTTCAAACGACCGCAAGCCGCTGACCAAGAAAGAAATCGCTGCCGATCACCCCACCTGGTGTCCCGGCTGCGGTGATTTCTCCGTGCTCGCGCTCTACTTCAAGATGATCGAGAAGCGCAAGCTGTGGCAGGAGAAGTTCACGACAATTTCCGGCATCGGCTGTTCGAGCCGGTTCCCGTACTTTGTGCAGGCCTACGGCGCGCACTATATCCATGGCCGCTCGCTCCCCTTCGCCAGCGGGATCTCTCTTTCCCGGCCTGACCTGCACGTGTTTGTGTTTGGCGGCGACGGCGACCTCTTCTCCATCGGCGGCAACCATTTTACCCACACCGCCCGCAAAAACGTCAAGCTGACCTGTGTGGCGATGGACAACTGGGTCTATGGCCTGACCAAGAAACAGACCTCGCCCACCTCCCCCATCGGCTTCAAGAGCAAGACTGACGTTTGGGGCGCGGTGGATTACCCGATCAACCCGATGAAGCAGGCCATCTCGGCGGGGGCCACCCTCGTCGCGCGGACCACCAGCACCAACCCGAATCACGTGCTCCAGATGATGGAAGCGGCGATGGACCATGACGGCTTCAGTTTCATCGAGTGCCTGAGCGAATGCGTGGAGTTTTACGAAGGGGCGTTTGACGCCGCAAACCCGCGCAAAGGCGGTGTCTTCAACCCCGTCCCGGCTGACCATGATGTGACCAACGAAGTGGCAGCGTATAAGCTCGCGGACGAGCCATTCCCCGGCTACTTTGGCGTCTTCTATAATGTGAACAAGCCCACCAAGAACGCCAGGGAAGCTGCGCTGAGCGAGCAGGCTCGTGGCAGGGTCAAGGGCCTTAAGGACTGGCAAGTCCTGCAGAAGACCTTTGACGCGATGAAGTGAGCCAACCCTGGCGTGATGACTGATCCCGCATCACGCATCACCTATCGCGGCCGCCTCGCGCCGTCGCCGACGGGCCACTTGCACCTCGGCCACGCGCGCACCTTCTGGATTGCGCAACAGCGCGCCCAGGCGAGCGGCGGCGCGCTCGTGTTGCGTAATGAAGACCTGGATGCCAAGCGCTTCAAGCTGGAGTTTGTCAGCGCCATGGTCGAGGACCTAAAGTGGTTCGGCTTTGAATGGCAGGAAGGGCCGGATTGTGGCGGGCCGTTCGGGCCCTACAATCAAAGCGAGCGGCGCGAGTTCTACCTGGCCGCAATGCAAAAACTTCTGACCGGCGGGTTCATCTATCCTTGCACCTGTTCGCGGTCCGGCGTGCGGCGGGCTCTTTCCGCCCCGCACCAGGGCGAGGATGAGCCGGTGTATCCGGGAACCTGCCGCGAGAAGTTCAAGATCAGCGGTGAGCAGTGCGCATTTGACCCGAACACCACGAGCGGTTCGCCCCTCAAAAGGAACTGGCGTTTCCGCGTGCCGGACGGCGAGTTGATTTCGTTCGCTGACGGCCATTGCGGGCCGCAGCAATTCGTTGCTGGAAAGGACTTTGGCGACTTCGTGGTGTGGCGGCATGATGGCGTTCCGGCTTACCAGCTTTCCGTCGTGGTGGACGACGCGGCGATGCGGATCACCGAAGTGGTGCGCGGCGCCGATTTGCTTCAGTCCACTGCCCGCCAACTGCTTCTGTATCGCGCGCTCGGGGCGCCGCTCCCCCAATTCTATCACTGCCCTTTGATGACGGACGAAAACGGAGTGCGCCTGGCAAAACGCCATGACGCTCTGAGCCTGCGCCACCTGCGCGCGGAAGGAATCTCCCCGACGCAACTCCGCGCCCAGTGGTGATGCTGGGCTAAACAAGTGCCTGCGAGGGCCGGGGACAAAGTCTCGGAGCGCTGGCGCCCACGCCGGCTTAAACCGTGGCCACGCTAGAAACGCGCACTTCTGACGTTCCCATGCTCTAAGCCGGCGTGGACGCCAGCGCTCCGTCCTGAGATAGGCTTTGTCACTGGCCCGACCTTGTTTCCGATACTCCCATCGTTTCCCTCTTTCCGATGCGGCAGGTTTCGGCTAATCTTCTCCTGACTAATTTATCAGGACGCTATGCCAATTTACGAATATGCCTGCCCGAAGTGCCGCGTGATCTTTAACTTCCTGTCGAAGCGGGTCAAACCCGGCCGCTTGCCGGTTTGCCCCAAGTGCGGCAACAAGAAGATGACCAAGCAGATGAGCCGGTTCGCCATGTCCCGCGGGCTGAAGGAGCCGGCGGCAAAGCCCGAGCCGGAAAGCGGCGGGCCGCCGACGCCCGACTTCGATGACCCGCGCATGGAACACGCCATGATAGAAATGGAGCGGGACATGGAGCATCTGGATGAGAACAATCCCAAGCACATGGCCCACATGATGCGCAAGATGAAGGATCTCATGCCCCCCGGCACCGTGCCCAAGGAACTTGACGTCGCCATCAAGCGCCTCGAAGCGGGCGAAGACCCGGAGAAGATCGAGGCGGACATGGGCGATGTCCTCGGCGATTTCATGGGCGGGCCGGACGAAGAAGGCGGCATGGGCGGCGGCGGCCCCTACTCGCACGATAGCGGGTTGTATGATTATTGAGGACTACCAATCACCAGCCACCGCCTGCCCATGGCCCACATTCACGAGAAGATTGACTTCACGGTCGCCCTCCTTGTCGTTCACAACGGCAAGGTCCTGCTTGTTCACCATCGCAATTTGAACAAGTGGTTGCCGCTGGGCGGGCACATCGAGCTGGACGAAGACCCGGAAGCCGCCGGATTGCGCGAGGCGAAGGAGGAAAGCGGGCTGGAGGTCGAGCTGCTGGGCCAACGCCCGCCCACCACGGAACCGGGCACCCGCGCTCTGATCGCCCCGCGCTTTATGGACATTCATCGCATTAGCGACACGCACCAGCACATCGGCTTGATGTACTGGGCGCGCCCGAAGAACGGCACGCTAAAGCTCTCCCCTTCCGAGCACCACGACATCCGCTGGTGCTCCACCGCAGATCTCGACGGCCTCCAGCCGCCGATGAGCGCAGCGGTGAAATGGTATTGCCGCGCGGCCCTGAAAGAGGTTGAGGGTTGAGAGTTGAGGGTTGAGGGTCTAGCATCCCAAAACCCATCCCGCTACACGCATCACGTTTCACGTTTCACGCATCAGAGCCCACGCCGCCCATGTTCTCGCGCCGACTCAAAGCCGGGTACTTCGTCCTTGAAGGCCTGAACTCCTTCGCGACGGTTTACTACCTCTACTACTTCTACTTTTTCATGGAGACGGTGTATGGCTTTGGCAACCGGGCTAACCTCACGCTCGCCGCCGTGAACGGCGCCGTTTATGCCATCATGGCCTGGCAAGCCGGGAAATTTGCCCAGCGCTTCGGCTATTTCACCGCGCTCAAGGTGGGGTTCGTTATTATGATCGGGGCGCTGACGATCGGCAGCCAGCTCCATACCGCGGGCGGACATATCGTCGTTATGGCCGTGACGGTCGCTGGCATCTGCTTTACGTGGCCAACGCTTGAAGCGCTCGTCAGCGAAGGCGAAACTCCTGCAGGAGTGCAGCGCATGGTGGGGATTTATAACATGATATGGGCCGCCACCGCCGCCATGGCCTACTTCACCGGCGGCGCGATGCTTGAGAAGCTTGGCCCGAAGAGCTTGTTCTACATCCCGGCGGCCATCCAAATCACCCAGCTCGGCCTGACGCTGTGGCTGGAATCACAGGCCCGTCGGCCGCTAGCACGGCAAGCGTCTCCCCTGCCCCTTGTTCCTGAGCCGCACCCTGCTGTGCACTTCGCTGCCAGGACCAAGGTATTTCTGAACCTGGCGTGGCTCGCCAATCCGTTCGCGTATGTCGCCATCAATACACTCATCGCGGTAAGCCCCGGCGTCGCCAGGCGGCTGGCGCTCTCGACCATGATTGCCGGCTTCAGTTGTTCGATCTGGTGCTTCTCACGGATGGGGGCATTCTACGTGCTGTGGCGTTGGAATGGCTGGCACTACCGCTTCCGCTGGCTGCTCGTCTCCTACCTGGCGATGGTGGGCAGTTTTGCGGGCATCCTGCTGGCGCCGAACCTGGCCGTGCTCGTCCTCGCGCAAATCATCTTTGGCTGCGTCACCGGCCTCATTTACTACTCGTCGCTGTTCTACTCGATGGACCTCGGTGACACCAAAGGCGAGCACGGCGGCATCCACGAGGCGGTGATCGGCCTGGGGAATTTCGCCGGCCCAGCCGTGGGTGCTGCCTCGCTTTATTTTCTCCCCCAATACGCCAACAGCGGGGCCTTTGCCGTTAGCGGCCTGCTGCTCTTCGGCCTGGGCGCCCTGCTCACCGTCTGGCATAGAGGAACGTAAACTCGCCAGCCCGACCCCGCCCCCCAACACTCCGCCTGCATCCGGACTTCGGGCTTCGGCCTTCGGTCTTCGGATTTCGGACTTGGGATAGCCCTTCCCTGCCCTCCCAAATCCCCTTGCGCCCAGGCCCATTATGACCTACTGGTGTCTCCACCGTCTTTGCAATTTGGCGCCCTAATCATTTAACGAGTTTAACGAATACATGTCCTTACTGGCAGGCAAACTGGGAATCGTCTTCGGCGTGGCCAACAAACGCTCGATTGCGTGGGCCATCGCACAGGCGTGGCATGGCGCGGGCGCAAGACTCGCCTTCACCTACCAGGGCCAACGGCTCAAGGAAAACGTGGAGGAACTGGCAGGCGCATTTGGCGCCGACACCCTGATCCTGCCGTGCGATGTCACCAAGGATGAGGAGATCGCCGGCGTGTTCAAGGCGGTAGGGGACAAATTCGGCAAGTTGCACCTCCTGCTGCACTCGGTGGCATTTGCGCCCAAGGACGCGCTCGAAGGCGAATTCGTCAATACCAGCCGCGAGGCGTTCCGCATCGCCCACGATGTCAGCGCCTATTCGCTGGTGGCGCTGGCGCGCGCCGCCGCGCCGCTCATGCCAGAGGGCGGCAGCATCATCGGCATGAGCTACTACGGTTCGGAGAAGGTCGTGCCGCACTACAACGTTATGGGCGTGGCCAAGGCCTCGCTCGAAGCCAGCACGCGCTATCTTGCTTACGATCTCGGGCCGAAGAAAATCCGCGTCAACTGCATCAGCGCCGGCCCGGTGAACACGTTGGCCGCCCGCGGCATTGGCGGCTTCAACGAAATGCTCAAGCACTACGAGGCCCACGCGCCGCTCAAGCGCAATGTCCTGCCCGAAGAACTGGGCGCCACCGGCCTGTTCCTCGCCAGCGAGGGCGCGGCCGCCATCACCGGGCAGGTGATCTACGTGGATTGCGGGTACCAGATAATGGGGATGTGAACCGCAGGCAACAGTTCACTATTCCACTGCTCATCGCCGATGAGAATCACGCTCCGGACGCCAGGCCGGCCGATCAGCCGTCGAGGGTCCAGCCAGCGCGATACTTGCGGCTCAGCAATTCATTCGCCTCGGGGCAATCAGTCACCTTCCCGGCCGCGCCATCGTACTTGATCTTCTTGCCGACGCGGTAGGCCACCAGGCCCAGCAGCATCGTCTCGATCATCTTGCCGCCGTAATCGAAGTCGCAGCAGGTCTTGAGGCTGCCTTTGCAGGCGTTGATCCACTGTCTCTGGAAATCCCCGACGGGCGGGAGCAGGTTCTCTTTCGTGCGCGGCTTGTAGTAGGTCATGTCTGCCTTTCTGCCCGGCAAAATCATGCGGGACTCGAAACCGGCGACGATGCTGCCCTGGCTGCCTTCAAAAAGCGCGCCGTGATCGATCCGTCTCAGGTCCAGGGTGTTCACCGGGCTTTCAGGCATGGCGCCGCCCTGGTACCAGGCAGCCTTTATCCCAGACCTCCAGTTGTTGGCGGGAATATCAAAATGCATGTCCAGCTTAACGGGGGTCACTTCCGGATTAAAGGGATCGCCCTTGGCCTCGGCGGTGGTGGGGAGATCCGCATCGAGCGGGTTCCAGGCCAGGTCCATCGTGTGGCTGCCCATATCGCCAATCTGCCCGCTGCCGAAGTCCCAGTACATGTTCCATTGGAGGCAGTTTGCCCCGGAGCCGCCGGAGAAATAATCCGGGTTGTACGGGTGCTCGGGAGAGGGTCCCAGCCAAAGGTCCCAGTGGAAGCCTTCCGGGGGGTTGCCTTTCGCGGGCAGGTAGCCCGGCTTGGGTATCTTGCGATTGCCCCAGGCGCTCACTTCCTCCAGGCTCCCGATCGCCCCATCCAGGATCAGCTCCCGCACGCGGTTGAAGTTCTCGTACTGGTGGCGTTGCGTGCCGACCTGCGTGGCCAGCTTGTTTTTGTTCTTGAGGTAGTTCGCCCGCACCACGCGGACTTCTTCAACGCAGTTGCCCAGCGGCTTCTCGCAATAGATGTGCTTGCCACGGTTCATGGACCAGTTGGCCACGAACGCATGCGTGTGATCCGCCGTGCAGCAGATCACCGCGTCGATGTCTTTTTGCTCAAGGCATTTCCTCCAGTCCACATACTTCTGGGCGTTGGGGAATTTCCGGGCCGCGAAGTTAAGGTGATCCTCGTTGATGTCGCAGAGAGCCACCACGTTCTCGGTGGCCATCCCGCCGAAATGGGCCTCACCTCGGCCCCAAGTGCCGATGAGGGCAAGGTTGAGTTTGTTGCTGGGGGCGTCCGCTCCGAAGAGCCGAATTTCCGGGAGGATAAGGCCGGCCGCACCGCTGAAGGCCACGCTTTTGAGAAACTGGCGTCGTTTCATTGGGCGAGGGTGAATCACATCCCCGGGGATGTCAAGCACATGCACAGCACATGCACTTGCATTACCGGTTACGCGTGTGGATTTGGGCGCTTCCGCCATGCCTAGCAGTAGCGGCAGGCGGGACGGCTGCCCTACTTGGCGAAAGCGTCTTGGGCACTCAGCACCGACCTTGGGCGGCTGTGCCGCAGGCAACGAGGCTAGCGGATAGACGATGGAGGGTGGCAAACCCCATCTCCGCGGGGATTCTTGCGCGCGGACAACAAATCTCGCCAGGAATGCCCGGGTCTTAGCGATGTCATTCCGCTGGATCTTGATTGTCCCGCCGAGCCGGCACGCTGGGCGTCCTGAATGGGTCAGGGCCCGAGTTTCACTCGGTAAAATCGGTTTGTGAAGGCACCGGCGTTGGTGTCGGTTACGCTGAAGGGTGGACTGGCCGGTGTAATCGTCTGAAGGTTCACCCACACGGCATTATTGCTCAGTGTCGAAGCCGCTTGGAGAATGTAGTCGGGGCCGAGCGGGCCGCTGATTTGCATAACGAACCGTCCGTTCGTGTACGCGATGGGGGTCAGCGCGACCGGGGTGAGCGCGTTGACAAAGATCGTAAAGGCCTTGGTGTCAGTCAGAGGGAGCGCGCTGTTGTCGGTAACCCGGATCTGGACAGAATTGGAGCTGCCAGCGCTGGTCGCGGGTGGCCGCCAGCTAAACGCACCGCTGTTCAGGCCAATACTGCCAAGCCCACCCACCACGCTAAAGGTGAGCGTCCGCGAGCTGTCGTTATCGGTCGCGGAGGCGGTGAAACTAAGCGTCTGTCCCACACTGACGGTAGCATCGTTAATCGGCGCGAGGGTTGGCGCATAAATGATGACCACGAAGCTGTTGGTGGCGCTCAAATGCGGGTTGATCGGATCAAAGGCATCCGTATTCGTGACCACTGTGGTGATGGTGTTGGTGCGCGGGCCTTGCGTCCGCAAGGGTGTCCAGGTGATGATGCCGTTGGTATTGATACTGGCGCCGTTGGGCGGGTTAACCAGCATGTAGCCCAGCGTGGCGTGAATGTTCGGTTCCGTGGCCGTATTCGTCACCGTTAGCAAAGCTAACGCGTTGACGGTATTCGTGGTAATGTTGGGCAAGGCCGGCGCGACGTTGACCTCTCGCACCATGACGAGGAAGGTGTTTGTCGCGCTGAGCCTCGGCGCCCCACTGTCAGTCACGACCACCGAGACGGTGTTGGTGGATGGGCTGTTGGTCTGGGCGGGCGTCCAGCTAATCAAGGCGGCGTTCGTGCTTTGCGGAGTGATCGTCATGCCGTTCGGAGCAGACGCGAAGCTGAAGGTCAAGGTCTGAGCAGGAATGTCCGGATCGGTCGCGAAGTTGGTGAGGATGAGTGTCGTGAGCTCGTTGACGATTTGGTTCGTAAACGAACCGAGTGCGGGCCGCGCGTTCAACACATTCAAGGTGGAGACCGTGGCGCCATAGGTCACGCTCCAGGCGTCCGCGAGCGGCAGATTAGTGTTGGCGAAGAGGCCGGTTTGCGAGCCGTAGGTCAGCACGGCAAAGGAATTGCCGCCGATGGGCTGAAAGCCATTGTTGAGGTTGGCGCTAACCGTGCCGGTGAGCGCGGCGGCGCTTGAAAGGTTGATCTGCCCGAAACTGAGCAGGCTGCTGAGACCGAAGTTCAGCGTGCCGCCTGTGAGATCATAAGTTCCATTCAAACTTAGCGTGCCCGACTGGGCGTCCAACGTGCCTGAATTGAAAAAGGGCGGATTCACGCCGCTGGTCCCCGTGCCGGCCGACTTGCGCATGGTTCCCTGATTGATCACGGTAGGGCTGCCGACGCCACTGAGGTCGTTGTAAGCATCAAGACCGACGTCCGCCTGGAAGTCAATCAACCCTCCCGGCGAGTTTACCAGCAAACCATGCCCGCCTCCATAGGACGAAAGAACAATGCAGCGGAAAGTCCCGCTCGTCAGCCTGATGGTGCCGGCGTTGGTCATTACCCCCGAAAAGTCCAGGTCGCCATTCCCCGCCCCCACCAGCACCCCATTCGTCGCCACGGTGCCGCTGCTGTTGGCTCCTATCCAGCCGGAGACCCAGACAAACTGTCCGGCAATGCTTCCTTTCAAGGTGAGAACTCCACCGTTCAACAGGTTAGTCCCGGGACCCGTCATCACGCCGTCCACTTCATAGTTGGCGGGATAAGCCAGCGTTGCCCCGGCCTCGGCTTGGAAGACCCCGCTGCCGCTCCCCCCTCCATTCACCGCAAGAGTGCCGCTTTGCACATCCA
>Ga0187880_1001362_pt1 | contig 19532 bp, 11 predicted proteins | sample June2016WEW_19_4_FD_132998 | JGI IMG/M metagenome (GOLD analysis project Ga0187880, IMG submission 132998) | Peatland microbial communities from SPRUCE experiment site at the Marcell Experimental Forest, Minnesota, USA - June2016WEW_19_40 | ecosystem: Environmental > Terrestrial > Soil >...
AACCAGCGGAGGCCATTTGTCACCTTCCCGGAGCCGCTGCCAGCCGAGGGCGTAAGCGGTCGCCGTGTCCGTCGCCACGAGGCTCAATGGCTCGCCGTAGTCGAGGGCCGGTCCGGCAAGCGCTCGCAACGGGAACGAGGCGTCACGGGTCCAGGTCGCACCCCCATTACCCGAGCGCAGGACCGTCACGGGCGCGTCGTCGAAACCGCAGTTGGTTGCGAACGTCGCCCAGACCGAGGTACCGGCGACACTCACCGAGCACGCCGGCGTTGTCCCTGCCGACGCTAGGAGCCGTGCGGTACGCAACAGCTCAAAGCCGGAACTGCGAAATGACCCTCGGTAAAGACCCTGTGTCGTCGCCACCCACCACGTGCCCGCCGATGTCGCGACCATGGAATGACCGGTGAGATTCGGTTCAAAACAGCCCGCATGGCGGTCGAAGACGATCCGTAGTGACCAGTGGGTCCCACCGTCGACGGTCGTGTAAAGCGACAGCACGCAGCTACCTCCGGCGGACGAGCCGGTGCTCTCAAGGACTGCTCCGAGCCGGTCTGTTGCAAATGCCAGGCCAACCCAACCGGACTCGGACGTCCCCGGCGCGGCACCAACCGGCACCGCCGGAACGCAAAGGAACAATGCCAGGACTGCGATGCCCGGCAGCACGCGTCCGAGCAACCCCACCATCCTCCGGGGCTGACAGGAACGCGCTGCTGCCATCGGCTGAGTTGTACTCCTAATAGGAGTCCAGTCGTACGCGGCCACCTGCCTTCATCACTACCTCCTTCGCCAACCGCCTCCCCCATCAACCACCGTCTCCCCCATCAACCACCGCCTCACCGACCACCGCCTATACGAACCATCTCCGCGATCACCATCTCCGCGATCACCATCTCCGCGATCACCATCTCCTTCACAACCAAGCTCCTGGACCACACACCCTCGGCGCTTGAGGTAAAAGGTCGCGTAGCAGGTCGCTGGTTAGCGTCGCCTCCTTGCCGGCGATCGCTCGAAGAGGGCCACGCGCGCTTCAGAGTCGCGTCCACACGAACGTCATACGCGCGCTATCATCTGTGTATGACAGACTTTGAAGGAGGAGTCGGCGAACTCCAGAAGGCCAGTGTCGAGGCATTCTTCGTCGCAGACCACGCAGATGTCGTAGGAGGCAAGGTCTATGTCAACGGCGGATTCTGGAGCCGACTGCAGTTCCCGAGCTACCCCGCGGCGGTGCCCCCAATTGCGATCGTCGCAGCTCTGCACGTCCCGGCCCGGATGTACCAAGCCGAACACATTTTTACCGTGAGCCTCGAGGATCCAGACGGGCACGAGGTGCCGGGGTTCAAGGCCGAGGGGAGGTTTCGGGTCGGTGCGAGTCCTGACATGGAGCTGGGGGAACCGACGACCTTTCCAGTAGTGCTGCCGGTCGTGGGACTAACGATCCAGCGACCTGGCACGTACATTTTCGTGCTTCGACTGAATAAGGTTGAGTTAGCACGGCTGAAGATTCACGCCGCGCAAGTAGCGATCGTCCAGCAACTAGGGTTCATGCCTCTCGCAAGTCCTCCGACGGATGACGACGCCTGACTTTTCGTCCGGACCGCCGATAAGAGCGAGGATGCGTGGATTTCAGGGACGCCGAAGGAATCGACTGGGACGACGAGGAGGATGAGGAGGGGAACCTCGTTCATTGTCTCAGGCATGGCGTGACCGAGGCTGTTGTCGATCAGGTGTTGAGGAACGATCCTTCGCTCGTGAAAACGCGGCTCAAGACGGCGACTTTCGCCGTGCTCGGGCCGGATGACGAAGGAGTGCTCTGGCTTCTGTATTTCGATTGGTCACATAATCGCGGGGACTGGTTGCGGCCCGTGACGGGGCGCCAGGCCAAAGAGCAGGAGAGGGTGGAGTGGGCGCGAACAAGGAGGGTGCGTTGACCAACTGGAGAGAAGACGAGCGAGTACGGCGAGAATCCGCAGGAGACGATGAAGTCATCCCGGGTTCGTCGGAGTCGGTCGAACCCACGCGCCTGCAGCAGCTCATATCAGTCCGACTCGACCCGGAATTGATCACAGCCCTGCGCACGCGTGCGGAGGAACAAGGGAGCACCGTTAGCTCCTTGGTGCGCGCGGCCATCGCCGAGCTCTTAGCGAACGATACGAAGAGAGTGACGGACTTCTCGGTAGTGGTGGAAGTCGCAGGCTGGCAAAGTGTGCTGTCTTCTACGAGAAGCAGCACAACCCTTCCGGCCTTGTACCCGCAAGACGACGGCGCTCACACGCGAGGAGTGGCTTAGCTCGGCACCAACAACGAGCGTGCGCGCGTGAAAACGAGCCCCCTAAGGTGTCCCACCGCCTGAGAGCCAGCCAGGGTGTAGACCTGTCTCAGCGTTCCGCGCCTAACCATTCTTGACCGCTCGACAGGTCTTGTTCGACGGAGTTGCACATGTTACGACCATGCCCCTTCCTCAAGAGTGGATGGAGAAGAGGACGGCGTGGCCTTTCGACCATGGCGTGCGTCCTCGTGTTCGTCGGCTTCGGTTGTGCCTCGATGGCAGGTCCTCGGTCCGGAGCGGCGGTCACCCCGCGACACAGTGCCCGTGTTCTCCTGACGGATCTGTTCACCGCGACCAGCAAGCCCCATTCGGACACGTCCGAGCAGTCGCTGTCCGCCCTCGTTGTCCCTCAGCCGACCATCCCCGCGGCGCAGTTCCCTGTCGTTTTCAGCTCTCTCAACAAGCTCACATGTTCGGCGAGTGGTGACTGTCTGGCTGTCGGCGAAATGCGATGGTCCCCGAGCAACCCACTTCAGCCCATCGCCGTCGAAGACGCAGACGGGGTGTGGTCAACAGTCGTGCTTCCTTGGCCGCCGGGCGACGACCCAAACCTGCTGCTAGAAGGCGTCTCTACCCCTTCGTGCTCGAGTCCGGGTAATTGCGCGGATGCGATGACCCTCGTCGATGACTCCGACGTCAGCTCCCCGGTACCGGAGGCAGGCATCCTTCTCGAGGCGAACGGCGTCTGGTCAGCCTTCGAGCTGGCCTCCCAATACGCCGCGGGCGTGACGTCGCTGGGGTGCCCATCTGACGGTATCTGCTATCTCACCGTCGACGGTCTGGCAGGCCTCGTGGAGATGAATGGCACGACGTTTTCGGCCGCGCCCGTGGAGCTTCCTTCCGGAAGCTCCATCGCCTCGATTGGGTCGCTCTCGTGCCCGACATTCGGTACGTGCATCGCGACGGGAACAGTTACGGAAGGCCCTGGCACCGCGGCGGCGGTTCTTGTCGACGAGGGAGGTACGTGGTCCGCGGTAGTCATTCCTCAACCAGCTGCCGCGCCCACCGGGATGGTTCTCCATCTTCAGCTCGGCGCGTGCGATCCGACCGGTGAGTGCGTCGTGCTCGGCGACGACTATGCGGGGGACGGGGGAGTCGACATCGCCGTCGACGCCTCTGGTTCCGCCTCAGGCTCATCGTGGACCTCGTCCCTCGCGCCTACGCCGGCTCCCAGCTCGTCGTTCCCCGTGGGCACGATTTTCGACTGGCTTCAGTGCCCCTCCTCCGGTCAATGCGTAGCAGGGGGAAAGGTGGACTACGAAGTTGGCGGCGAGGGTGGATCCATGGAGACCCAGACCTTCATGCTGTACGACTCCCAAGGCACATGGAGTCTGAGTTCGGCCTCGGACGCAGTTGCTCCGGTGCAAGGCTCGAGCTGGCCGCTTATATCGTGCTCGTCGGTGACGTACTGCGCTTCGGTGTCCGAGTACGACAGCTCTAATAGTGCAGTCGTTGGCGGCGTCCAGGGTTGGGACTATGAAAGCCTTGCCTTGGACGACTCGTCGGCGGCAATCTCCTGCGTCGACGGAGGGACCTGTGCAGCGATCGATATCTCCTCGGTCGGGGTCTCCCAGGCTTTCGTGCAGAGCACGCCCGGTGGCAACTGGGCTTTGGCTCCCATCGCGAATCCCTACGTTCAAGGCAGCCCGGACGCCTCCATCTCCTCGATCTCCTGCGTATCGGCGTCATCGTGCGCCGCGGCAGGCACAACCGCGACTCCGGGACTGACCTCGCTCGTGTTGTACTCGATGGTCAACGGGACTTGGTCCGCCGCGCTGGCCCCACTGCCCACCGGTGCATCCCCGTACCCACCTTTGATCGACTGCGCCCCGGACGGGTCGGGGTGCGTCGCCGATGACACCTATGTCTTGGACATAGACAGTTACGACTACCTCGAGGGAATCGTCTTGACTTTCACCGACGGCTCGTGGACATCAAGTTCGGTTGCCTCGCTCCTGCCCAGCGACGCCGCGACGGTTGCTTCCATTTACCTGTCCCGCCCATCGTGTCCGACGTTGTCGGCTTGCATCATCGTCGGCGGCTACACCACGGCGCCGTCCGATGAGGCTTCTTTAGTCCTCAGCGAAAGCGCTCCAGGAGACTGGGAAGCGAGCACCGTGCCCGTCGCGTCCGGTGATCTCCTCGCGACGGTGTCCTGCCCCGTGGCTGGCTGGTGCGCTGCCACGAGCGGAGGCAACATCTACGTGCTGAGCAGCGGGACTTGGGCTGCGACGCCCTCGTCTCTCTTCACTCCCACCTACGATTCCGATCTCATCGTGTGCTGGGCCAAAGGTGATTGCATCGCCGCCGTGACAGGTACCGCAGGAGCTGTGGTATCCGACAGAAACGGCACATGGCAGGCGCTTTCCAACTTCTCACCCTTCGACACGGTGAGCACACTGTCCTGCGACGAGTCGGGCAACTGCATCGCTGCAGGGATCTCCTCTCTGGCCGTCGACTCCGACGGAGGAGCCTTCACCGACGTCCCCGATGATGAGCAGCCGCAAAAACCGTTGGCAACCGTTGCCGGATCCTCGTGTGCGCCGAGCGGAGGTTGTGCGATCATCGGAGACGTCATCGGTGGCACATATGAGGAGCCAGCTATCGTCAGCGGGTCGCTCGGAGGCGCCTGGAGCGACTCGATCGCCCCGGTTGTAGATGCGGGTGACTCAAGTTTCCTCTACGACATCTCATGCTGGTCGGTGCCCGGCTCGACTTACGATTGTGATGCCGCCGGGACCGAGGACAGCGATGGTGCTACCCCTAGCCCGGGAGTTGACGGGGTGGCCGCGGCGCTAGTCGTGGGAATGGTGGTGTCTCAGGTCGCGTCAACGCAACCGCCGGCGGCTCCAGCTCCAATGCTCACGATCAGCACGGACGTGAAAAGCCCGGCCACGCTCGGCCAGACGATCACGTTCACGGCCGGTTTCGGCGGTTCTGGCCTTTCGCTCGCACCAACCGGCAACGTCACATTCTCCGTGCAGCCCCCGAGTGGCGATTCCACCACCGTTTGCGGGTCCGTTCCGCTCACAGACGACATCGCTAGTTGCACGCTTACCGCTGGCGGACAACTGGCGATTGGGAACAACACGCTGACTGCGACCTACTCCGGCGACGCCGACTACGCGGGCGCTTCCGTCTCGGCTGTTTACGACATCGTGGCGCCGCTTGCCGAGCTGACGGTGACCCGCATCCCCGAAGGCACTATCGCGCTTCAGCAGAGTGGCACGATCGAGGTCGAAGTGGCAGTAGCCGTGCCTGCTGGGGCTCCGCCCGCGACTGGCATCGTGTCGATATCTGGATACTGTGCTGTGCCGCTTGAACACGGCCAAGCGATCTGCAACATTCCCGACTCCGATCTCAAGCCCGGGCCAGTGAGGCTAGCGGTCGCCTACGAGGGTGACTCGATCTATCCGGCCATGACCACCGACGAGCCGGGTTTCATGGCCGTGCTGCCACCTGCATTCACCTCTCCGGTCGCGACGACTGTCGACGTGCTCCAAAGGTTGGCTTTTGTGATCAGAACGACTGGCTTTCCGGCTGCAGAGATCAAAGAGTCGGGCTCCTTGCCAAAAGGTGTGACCTTCTCCTCTTACGAGAATGGGAAGGCATTGCTCTCCGGGTCGCCCGTTCGCGGGTCGCAGGGCACCTACCGGATCAGCCTCACCGCATTCAATGGGATCGAGGTTGTTCAGCATCTGACGCTTGTGGTGATTGCCACACGGCCGTCGATCACCAGTGCTTCCGCTGTCCAGGCGCAGGTGAGCCGAAGGTTCTCGTTCGTTGTAACGGCTACAGGCATCCCCCTCGCGACCCTGACCGAGTCGGGAGGACTGCCTAAGGGCGTCACGTTCACAGCCGACAAGAACGGTCGGGCAACGCTCGCCGGAACCCCTGCTCGCGGCACCCAGGGAACCTATGTGATCAGGATCCTTGCGAGCAACGGAGTCGGTACCCCTGCCCGTCAACGTCTGACCCTCATGGTGAGCCCTGCGTAGCGAGAGTAAACGCCGCTGGGCCTGGGCTCTTGGCGGCTGCGCGCCGCCGCCCGGTCCGTGGTCCGGGGTGGCGTCTCTCTCTGGTCCTGGTCGGGCCCTCCCTTTTGGGGCTGTGGTGACCGCGTCTCCCCCTCTCCCACGTACCGCTTGCTAGCACTGGGGGATCGAGCCGCGATTTTGCCCCGCGAGCGATTGCGAAGGTTGACAAGTCAGCCCGTTCGGGCGCACCCTCACTCGTTGAACTGATCCCGGCGGTTCCTCTTCGTCAGAGCCAATTTTGACGCTGAAAATGTCACTATCGAGGCGAAAAAAAAGCAATCCTGTCCCAACAATGGAGTCCCCAGGCGTCGCAGGGAGTTGCACCGGATCGCCACCGTCTCAAGCTTCACCCCTGTTGACCTGCCCTTATGCGACACGTTGAGACCGGGCGGAACCCAGGAAGACGCTTTTGAAGGCCCTCGTAATGCGCAGGTCATGGGTTCGAATCCCATCTCGGGCTCCAAACAAGCCGTTTGGCAGCACGATTGGCCAGGCTCAGGCGTTGAGAACGTATGCCCGCCCGGCACTGTTGGCATGACCGTCGGCACCGACGACGGCGATGGTGTCCGAAACGGCCACGGAATAGCCAAAGTAGTCGTCGGCAACCGTGTCAGAGCCCTTCAGCTCGGCAACCTGCGTCCAGCCGTTCGCCGTGTTGGTGAACGCGTAGGCGCGGCCGGCGTCTTTGGCCAAGCCCGGTGCACCCACGACAGCGGTCGTGCCCGAGATTGCCACCGTGTATCCGAAGTCTTCCTTGGCGACGGCATCGACACTCTTCAGCTCTGAGGCTTGGGTCCAGGCCTCGCCCGCCTTCTTGAACACGTACGCCCGGCCGGCAGCATCGGCAAACCCCGGTGCACCCGCGACCGCGGTCGTGCCCGATATCGCCACCGCGACGCCGAACCCGTTGTTCGTGACGGTATCGGAACCCTTCAGCTCGGCAACCTGCTTCCAGCCCTTCGCCGTTCTTGTGAACACATATGCCCGTCCGGCACTCTTGGCATGGTCCGGCGCGCCCACTATGGCCGACGTGCCCGAGACCGCCACCGTGTACCCGAAGCCATCACCCGCAACCGTGTCGGACCCCCTCCACTCGCCAGCCTGCTTCCAGCCGTTGGCCGTCTCGGCGAACACGTAAGCCCGGCCGGCATTCTTCCTGTGGCCGTCCGCGCCCACGAGGACCGTCGCGCCGGAGACGGCCACCGAATCGCCGAGGTAATCACTCGCGACGGTGTCCGAACCCTTCAGCTCGGCAACCTGCTTCCAGTGCTTCGCCGTCTCGGTGAAGACGTACACGCGGCCGGCGTTCTTCGCGTAGCCTGGTGCGCTCGCGACCGCCGTCGTGCCCGAGATGGCCACCGAATAGCCGAAGAAATCACCGGAGACGGTGTCAGCTCCCTTCAGCTCGGCGACCTGTTCCCAATGGCCCGCCGTCCCGGAGTACACGTACGCCCGGCCGGCATCCTTGGCGTAGCCGGGGGCTCCCACAACGGCTGTCGTGCCTGAGATGGCCACCGAGACTCCGACGGCATCACCCGCAAGGGCATCGGAGCCCTTCAGTTCCGCCAGCTGTCTTCCGATTGGTGTCGTGGCTCGCAGGCTCGCGGCAACCACCGAGGACGGGCTCGCCAGGATTGGTAAAGAGATTGCTGTTATTGCAAGCAGTCCGCCTACGAGTGACCTGCGCATTTCACACCTCCGATCACGACTGACGCCATCGCCTGCGACGCGTGGCTCAGCGTGGCTGACGCTGCCCGCAGCAAGGGTGCGAACAACAAGCCTCGCACCCGCATCCCAAGGATGCAACGCCTACGAGGCACCACTCGGGTGGATTGGCGTGACAGATGAAGGACCCGTGATCAGGCGCCGGACCACCGGGCGTCGGCGGTCGCTAGGGAAAGGGTGCGACGCTCATGCCGCCGGACCACACGAGCACGTGAAAGTCGCTGACGGTGTAGGTATTGCTGGGCCGTCCCCATGTCCTGGTCGCCGAGACGCTGTCCACGCCTTGGTACGCAGGGGTCTCGTAGACAAGGAAGTGGAAATGCTCACCGGCGTACCAAGTGGCCGAAGACAGCTTCATGTACCGGCCGAGCTTGCCGTCGGGGTCCTCCCACACCGGCCGTACGGTGACAGCACCCCTGCTCTCGACGGTGGTGATGCTTGATGCCCAGTAGCCGCCAAGCCCATTTCTAAGATGATGCACCTCAAGCCAGGAAACGAGCGTCGAGGCACGCTGGGCCGCCACCGGCTGGGCCAGCGTGCAACCGAGACCGGCGGCAAGGCACAACGAGACAGCGGCTCCAGCAACGCAGACCACTCGGCTAATCCGGCCCGGTCGCAGATGTTGCCAAGCCCCGGCAACGACCCGGCCGCTGAGCACGCTCGCGAACACGACCGTAGCGACGAGGTAGCGGGCACCAGGCACCCCATTCACGGCCAGGACCACGAAGGTCGCTGCCGAACCCGCCATAGCGAGGACCAGAACGTCGTCGAGCCACCACTGCTCGTCCTCCAGCCGGGTCGCGGTCTCCGCTCGGTGGCCGCGGACGATGCCCTCCACCAGGTTCGCCGCCGCGAAAAGCGAGCAGGCGACTATCAACAACGCCCCCACGACATGCGCGTCCTGCAGGACGACTGGGACCCGCCCGGTGTCGAACCGGTACGTGAAACCGACAAGGCCCGCCCCGTACCCAAGCATGTGCCGCGAGTTCACGAAAATCTGGGCAAAGCTCGCGAAGGACACTCCGTCAACTGACTTGAACGCCCCCATCGCTTGGGCGAGCCAACTGGCGAGCTCGCTTGCAACGACTGCTGCAGTGGACGCAGTAACCGCGGTGATTCCTGCGCGCCAGTCTCTTCTTCGCAACATTGAGACGACCCCCGCGCCAATCACCGGCACGATGCCGTAAGCGACCATCAAGAGGTCGCCGAGCATTCCGAAGGCCATCGCTGCGACCGCGACCGCCCATCTCCAGTCGAAGTGGCCCCGCCTCAGTCCGGCGAATGCGACAAGGGCCAGGACCGCCGTGCTGACATGGTCAGGGCCACCGAGCAAGAACGATGCCATCGCATAGGTGGGAAACGCGAGCAACACGGCAGCTGTGCCGGCCCCGGCCATGGCGGCACTCCCGCGGTGCCCCCGGCTGGCAACAAGGGCGGCGATCACAACGGCGACCGCGACTGCGACAGCCGGCTCCAAGTTCAACAGGCCAGGCCGGAGGCCACCGACACGAAGTGCTAGGGCGTAGAAGAAGGCGTCGATCGTCCAGAACGAGTCGTGGGTCAGAATCCAGCCATGCAACAGCACGTTGCCGCTGCTCATCGCCTGTCCTTCGAGGATCGCGGTCGCCCTGTCCGAACCACCTGCATAGACGCGTGCTGATACCGCGTCGAGCATCACCGCCAGCACCGCGAGGGCGGAGAAGGCTCTGACCACGGCGCCGACTCGCCGAGCGGCCGCGCGTGACGCATCCGGCCGGACTGACAGGACGGTCAACGGACGGCCTCTCGCACGACGGTCGTCAGCGATGCAGCGAACAAGGCGTCGGCAGCCGCTCGTGCGACGCGTTTCATACCTTGATATTACAGAAGTATTACTAAAGTTACAATATTGTTAAGCCGCTTCGCCAGGGAAGGCCACACTCGACTCTCTAGACGGGCGGCGCCGGGAGAGTCGCTCGGACTCCCCCGGCGCTCAGGTCACCTAGCGCGGCCAGGTCGCCTGGCTGACGTCGCGCTCGCGCACGAAGTCGATCTTCGTTGCTCGTTCCCCCGGCCATGTGAGTTTTGCGGCCACGGGCGGAGTCTCCGCCACGACGCGGCCGTGAGAGATGACGTACCACGGTCGCACCTGGCGCCGGACGGCGTCGAAGGGGTCGGTCGCCGGCAGCACGATGAGGCTGGCGGGCCGACCCGCGGCTATCCCGTAGGAGTCGCCCAGCGAAAGGGCCGCGGCTGCCCGTGACGTGACCATCGCGAAGCATTCGGCAATCTGGGCCGGCGAGGTCATCTGGGTAGCCAATGCCCCGACGTGCGCAACCTGCAGTGGGTTGGCGGTGCCCATCGGGAACCACGGGTCCATCACATCGTCGTGGCCGAAGGCAACGTTGACCCCGGCTCCGAGCATCTCCTTCACCTGGGTCAGGCCTCGGCGCTTGGGATAGGCGTCGAAACGGCCCTGAAGATGGAGGTTCACCATCGGGTTACAGACCAGGTTGATGCCGGCTCTGGACAGGATCCGCTGCAGCTTGTAGCTGTAGGCGGCGTTGTAGCTGCCCATCGCGGTCGTGTGGCTGGCCGTGACCCGTCCCCGCAGCCCGGTGCGCATCGCGTGTGTGGCCAACACCTCGACAAAGCGCGACTGCTCGTCGTCGATCTCATCGCAGTGCACGTCGATGAGCAACCCCGCATCGAGAGCTGTCGAGACCGCGATCTCGAGGGAACGGACCCCATCCTCTCTCGTGTCCTCGAAATGCGGGATGGCCCCGATCGCGTCGACGCCGCGGCGGGCGGCCTCGGCTATCAGCTTGTCGCCGTCGGGAAACGAGACGATGCCTTCCTGGGGAAACGCCACGAGCTGAAGGTTGACAACGTCCTTCACGCGCTCTCGGACATCGATAAGCGCGTCGAGCGCGACAAGCAACGGGTCGGTGGTGTCGACATGGCTGCGGACGTGCAGGACGCCGTTGGCAACTTGCCAACGGAGCACCTCACTGACCCTGGTGACGACGTCGTCATGGGTCAGCATCGCCTTGCGCTCGGACCAGCATGCGATGCCCTCCCACAAGGTGCCGCTCTCGTTCCATCTCGGCTCGCCCGCCGTGAGGCATGTGTCCATGTGCACATGTGGCTCGACGTAGGGCGGGCTGAGCAAAGCGCCGCTCACGTCGATTTCCTGGGCTACCTCGTCGACGCGAACTCCCGCCCGTTCCACGGCGGCGAAACGGCCACCGTCGATGAGTACGTCGACGAGCTCCTCATGAGAACCCCCCGGGTTGGCCAACCGGCCATTGCGGATTACCAGTTGCATCACACACCCACTTCCTTCGCGGCCGGCTTGTAGCCCGGCGCGAACAACGGGGACCTGCTCGGGCGACCGATCACCAGGTAGACGGCACCTGCGACGATCGATCCGACCAGCCATGTCATGTCCACGTCGTGAAGAGCCGTGGCAGCCGGGCCCATCAGCCAACCCACCTCGCCGTACTCGAAGCACCAGGCGGCGACGGCACCCACGACGAACGCGAAGACCGCTGACCAGCGCACGTCGGCGATCCGGGAGTGCCCGGGCGGGTCGTACAACAGATCGACGTCGACCTCTTGGCCTGCGAAGTAATAGAAGTGGATCAGCGTGACCGCACCCCACGGGGCGATCCACATCACCAGACCGGACAGCCAGCTGTCCAGGGTGCTGGCGAAGTTGTTCTGGAAGACCAGGATGATCGTGAACGCCAGCGCGATGGCGCCGACGAGGAGCGCTATCTTGCGCCGGTTGAGCTTCCAGTCGAGCGTCTGCGCGCACAGCGAGCAGCTGTAGATGTTCAAGATGTTGGTCGCGATCGGGCCGTGCAGCACGAGCAGCAGCACCGGGACAGCCAGTATCCCGAAGTTCGAGACGACGAGCGCGCCGGGGTCGACCTTCTGGGTGACTGTCGCAAGCGTCGCACCGAAGATGCCGAGCCAGACCACTGGGAGGAACTGGCCGAGGACGCTGGCGAAAAAGACCTTGGACCGCGACAGCGCCTTGGGCAGGAACCGGGAGTAGTCGGACGCATAGGCGAACCAGGTGCAGCCCCAGCCGATCCCGATGGCAGTCATGATCGTGCTCTCGGCGGACAGCAGCGCCCATCCGTGCAGGTGAGCACCCGCATAGCCCCAGTGCACGTTGTTCTTGGACCAGGCGACGATCGTCATCGCGATGAGGACACAGAAGGTGACCGGGACGGTGTAACGCTCGAACTTGGCGATCGACTTGAAACCTCTCGCCGCCAGCCAGATCTGCAGGCCCATGATCAGGACCACGATGACGATCTTCAGGTTCGTGCCGCCGTGGTAGCCAAGCTTGCCGATAAGGGCGAGGACCAGATCGAGGACGATCCAGGTGTTGACCGCGCACCAGCCGGCCGAGATGAGTCCCTGGATCGCAGCCGGCAGGTAGGCACCGCGGCGACCGAAGGCACTGCGTGCCATCACCATCTGGCTCACGCCCGAGCGCTGACCCATGAGGACAAAGAAGCCAAAGGCTGCCATGCCGATGATGTTGCCGACCACCAGCACCAAGACCGTCTGGAACAGGCTCAGGCCGATCTCGATGCCCAACGAGCCGAGCACCCAGTTGATCGGCGCGATGTTCGCGCCGGACCAGATCCAGAACTGGTGACCGGCTGTCGAGGTGCGCGCATTGTCCGGCACCGGCAGAAGAATTGTCTCGACTTGTTCGACGACTTGCTCGTCGATGGCGGGAGTCGTGCTCATGCCGAATCACCCCGTCTTCTACAGCTTTCACTTGCCGGCATGATCCCTTCCTTTCTTCTCGGGAAACATTTCACAAGCGTGGGCGGCACAACCATCGCCGGATACGGGCCGAGTGCCGCTCGGTCTAGACGGCCGGAGCTTTGGTGACCCAGGTGTCGACAGGCTGGCTTTGGTGAATCGCCCGCCATACGTCCTCGAACCGGACGGGCATGTGCGTGAGGTCGGCGCCTGTCGCGTCATGGATGGCGTTGGCAAGAGCCGGTGCCACCGAGATCATCGGGTGCTCGCCGACCCCCCTCGCACCGAAGGGCCCGTCGAGCTGCGGCGTCTCCACAGCAATGCACTCGATCTCCTCGGGCAGGTCCTTCGAGGTGAGGATCTTGTTGTCGGTGAGCGACGGGTTGAGCAGGTGGCCATGCTCGTCGTAGATGTAGCTTTCGCACTCGGCCGTTCCCAGGCCTTGGATCATGCCTCCGATGCACTGGCCGCGCATGGTGCCCGGGTTGATCACCTTGCCCACGTCGAAGGCCGACGCGATCTTGATCACCTTGTACTCGCCTGTGTCCGGGTCGACCTCGGCGATCACGCCGTGGGCGCCATACGTCCAGTCCAGAGCGGGCAACCCTTGCCCGGTTTCCTTGTCGAGACTGGTCAGGCCTGGCGCGGTGTAGCGGCCCAACCCGATCAGCGGACCTCCGATGCCGTTGCCGTTGGGGTAGGCGTACCCGATCGACAGGGCGGCAAAAGTCGCCGACTCCTCTGGGCGTTGTTTGACAAAGATCTTCTCCGCGTCGTGGTCCAGGTCGGAAACCTGGGCGCGCAGCACCTGGGCCGCGTCGGAATAGGCCAGTCGCAGGAGATCGTCGCAGGCGGCAAGGACCGCGTTGCCGGTGAGAAGGAGCCCTTTCGAGGCCACGGTCTGCCAGTCGTAGGGGTCCTTGTCCGTGTCCCTCTCGACCGCAACCTTCACCATGCTGACGGGGAATCGCAGACGATCCGCGGCCATCTGGGCAACGACGGTCGCCGTGCCCTGCCCGATCTCGGTGAGGGCGATGTTGATGACGACCGACCCGTCCGAGTTCATCTTGACCACAGCTGCCGTCGTCGTAAAACTCGGCATCGCGGGGGCCTTGTGGAGCGTCGCGATCCCCTTGCCGATGCGCCGGCCCGTGCGCGCCTGGCGCGCTTGCTCTTCAGGGGTGAGCCGGCCGTAGTTGATGGCGTCGGCTGCAGCCTCGAGGCATTTGAGGGGATTGCCCGTGTGCTCGTTGATCCGCTCGCCGGTCAGCGTGGTCGAGCCGGGCTTGAGCAGGTTCCTCTTGCGGAACTCCAGCGGGTCCATGCCTATCACCTTGGCGACGAGTTCCATGTGACGCTCGAGGCCCCAGAAGAACTCCACGTGACCGAATCCGCGGTAGGCAGTGCCCCACGGCTTGTTGGTGTAGATCGTGTAGGCATCCACCCAGGCGTTGGGTATGTCGTAAGGTCCCGCCGCCGAGTAGGCCGAGGCGCGCGTGACGTTGACGGCGTAGTCGGCGTAGGCACCGGCATCCCAGTACATCTGCAACTTCTGTGCGGTGATGCGGCCGTCGCCAGCAACGCCGGTCTTGATCCGGTAGGTGAGGGCGCTCCTGCACGGCAGAAGGCTGAACTCCTCCTCCCGGGTGGCCTGGAGCTTCACCGGCCTTCCCCCGGCCTTGTGGGAGAGGCAGGCCAGCAGAGGTTCGAGGTGGATCCCCGCTTTGCCACCGAAGGCGCCACCCACATGAGGTATGACAACGCGCACCTTGTTGTACGGCAGTTTGAAGGCGCGGCAGAAAAGGTCCCTCACGGTGAAGGGGGACTGCGCGCTCGACCAGATGGTCACCTCGTCCCCCGCCTTCCACTCGACGATGGCGACGTGGGTCTCCAACGGCACGTGCTGCACGGACGGGTTGGTGTACTCGCGCTCGATGATCCACTTCGCCTCGGCGAAGCCTGCGTCGATGTCGCCCTTGCGGATCTTGGTGATGTTGGGGACGTTGGTGCCAGGTTGCGGGCTGAAGGCAGCCTTCACGTAGTCGTAGCTGCCGAGGTCGGGATGCACCAGTGGCGAATCTGCCTCGAGCGCTTCGAGCTGGTTGAGGACCGGCGCCAGAACCTCGTACTCGACGTCGATCAGGTCGACGGCCCGGCTCGCGATGTCCAGGCTCTCCGCGGCCACAGCGGCAACGGCCTCGCCAAAGTGGCGTACGGCATCTTTGGCAAGGATGTCCTTATCCACGACGTACAGGCCGATCCGGTAGTCGAGCTCTTTGCCCGTGAGTACCGCATGAACACCCGGGAGGTTCTCGGCCTTGGAGGTGTTGATGGCGACGATCTTCGCCCGGGCGTGCGGGCTCTTTTTGACCTGGGCGTAGAGCATGCCGGCAAATACCAGGTCGCTCGCGTACATGGCCCCGCCGGTGAGCTTGGCGGAGTCGTCGACCCGCTGGACGTTGTCGCCAACGTGGGTCGGCGCGGATGAAACGGTGCTCTCAGACATACTTGAGGCCCCCCCTTGTTTCGTCGGTGATCTGACCTGACACGTCAAGCACAGCTTCGATGATCTGCTGGTAGCCGGTGCACCGGCAGAGGTTGCCCTCGATGCCCTCTTTGATCTCGGCGACAGTCGGTTTGGGGTTGAGCCGCAGGAGCTCACGCACCGACATGACCATGCCGGCGGTGCAGTAGCCACACTGCACCGCATAATTGCGGGCAAAAGCAGCCTGTATCTCAGAGAGCTCGCCGTTCACGGCTTCCGATTCGATCGTCTCGATCGTCGCGCCGTCGACCTCGGCCGCAAGCACCATGCAGGAATTCACGGCCTCACCGTTGAGCATCACCGTGCAGGCGCCGCACTCACCAGCCGAGCAGCCGTCCTTGGTCCCGGTCAGCTCCAGGTCCTCCCGGAGAAAGCGGAGCAGGGTCCAGTGCTCGGCCACTTCGCGCTCGTAGATGTGACCGTTGACCTCAACAGACATCCACATCACCGCACCTCCTCGAACGACCTGCGGACGAAGACCTCGATCATGTACTCCCGGTACTCCTTAGAACAACGCAGGTCGTCGATGGGACGGGCCGCTCCGCGCGCCGCCGCCACCACCGCATCGGCCGGGTCTTCGTCGGTGAGCCCCTCGACGAGCAGTGGTGTCGGGGCGGCCGAGCCGATCCCGACCCGCACGGCGCCGTCGGTGTTGGTGACAGCGACGCTGACCAAGGCAAGGTCGTGGCCGTCGATCCGCTTCAACTTGCGGTATGAACCACGGGACCTCGCCGTGCCGGGTGGCACCGTGATGGCCTCGACTATCTCGTCGTGGCCCAGCACCGTCCGCTTCACGCCGGTGAAGAAATCCTTCAGGGGCACTTCGCGCTGACCCCGCTGGGAGGCGATCCGGACCTGGGCGCCCAGGCAGAGAAGGCCGGGCGCCATGTCCGCACCGGGGGAGGCGTGGACGATGTTGCCGATCACCGTCGCCCGGTTGCGCAACTGATGGGAGGCGATCGTCAGGGCGCAGTCAGCAAGCAGCCGGTAGGACTCGCGAACTCTGGCGTCGTGAAGAACATCGTTGACGGTCGTCAAGGGGCCGATTATCAACCCTTCGGACTGGCTCCAGGTGAGACCCGAGAACTCTTCGACCTTCTTCAGGTTGATCACAAGCTCAGGATGGGCGAGCCCGTTGCGGATGTCCACGAGCAGGTCTGTGCCGCCTGCCAGGATCTTGGCACCCTCGCCATGGGATGCCAGCAGGCCGAACAGCTCCGCCCGTGAGGTAGGGGCACGGTACTTGAAGATGTCGTTCATGACGGCTCTTTCACTCCGAGCGCACCAGGCGCTCCTTGCGGCTCGGCGCGCCGGGCGAGTGACCGCACGGCATCGACGAACACGGACATAGGCGGTACGACAAGGCCAGCTCCGACCTGACCCACGCCGGGCTCGCGGCCGGCGATCCCGGTATTGACTGCGGGCAACACACCGCTTCGCACAACGAGCGTCGCGTCGATGCCCGTCGGTGTGCCGCGGAAAGCCAGTATCGGCACTTTGTAGAACGGGTTCTCGACAAGGGTGATCTCGTACATCCTAAGGGTGTTCTCCAGTGCATCGGCGACCTCACCACCCACGAAGAGCACGATGGCCGGTGCCGCCGCCATCGCGAAACCTCCGATGCCGGTCGTCTCGGTGATCGTCGAATCACCTATGTCCAACCCGGCGTCCTCGGGCCCGAACCCTGCGAAGTACAACCCTTTCACCGGCGGTGCGGGAGCCGTGAACCACTCGTCCCCGGTCCCCGAGACCTGGATCCCGAACTCGGTCCCGTTGCGGGCCATCGCCACCACCATGGTGGACCCCGGGATGTCGCGGGCTGCGTCAGCGGCAAGTTTGCCGGCCGGCATGGAGAGGTTCAGGAAGAAATGGTCGTTGCCATTGATGAAACGGAAGGCTGCCACGATGTCCTCGCCGCGGGCGCCGCTTTCGAGAATGTCGGGCGTGATCTCCCTCAGCAACAGCGAAGTGGCAGCACGGTTGCGGTTGTGGCACTCGTCACCCATCTGGAGGGCTTGGGCGATAAGGCTGCGCACGTCGACAGGCCCGCGCCGGCGCAGGGTCTGACTCAACAAGGGACCGAGCACGCACTCCAGCCAGCGAAGGCGGTCTATGACCTCGGGAGCGTAGGCCCCGTACCGTAGGACTCTTCCGAGTCCTTCGTTCAAGGTGCAGTACGCCCGGCGCCCGCTCTCCTCGTCCTCGAGTACCGACACCGGCATCGACGTGCTCACGACACCGGCCATGGGGCCGACCGCCGCGCGCGAGTGGCAGGGGGCAAGCGAGATGCCATCCTGTGCGGCAATGCGTTCGGCCTCCTCGAAGTTCTGGGCCAGCCCCTCGTAGATCATGGCGCCGGCCAGAGCCCCGCGGACCGGGCCGGACGCGTGCGCCCAGTCGACCGGGGGTCCGGCATGCAGGAACTCACGAGGCCCGAGCCCCAGTGCCTCCCGTGCGGGTAGCACATCAACCCAGCATGGACTGGTGGCGGTGAGTCGCCGAACCGACTCTGCCGTGGCGGCGTGCGTCCGTATGTCGGCGGCGATAGCCACCAAGTCAACCTCGCTGCCCGCTACGGGTGGTGCCCACTGCACCTGACGCGGGGTCGTGACCTGAGCTGTGAGCGCATCGGCGAAAAGTGACGCGCCGACTGTGACCATCGCGGGCGAGTCGTCAAGCTGGATCATCGGCTGCTCCCTCGACGAGAGCCACCGCTGTACGGGCAGCCATGGCGTTGGACAGGTGCACGCTCGCCCCGGCTGCGGCCAAAGTCACTGCGGTGGCATCACGACCTTGCGGATCCGAGCGTGAGCCAACGAGCGAGACGGCGGCGGCGAGATCTCGCCCGCCGCGGCGCGCATTCTCGCGGGCTGCGTCGATGGCCGGGGCGAGCTCTGCGGCCGGATCCGGGTGTGCTCCGTAGCCAAGGACGACGTCGAGCAGGAGCACCGCGCAGGCAGGATCGGAACCCTCCTGCGCGATCCGCTCGAGGCGCAGCGACTGGTCGATCATCGGATGTGGCCTTCCCGCGGTCAGCCGGTCGTCACCGAAATCGATCATGAGATGGCCCGGCGCCTTGAGGTCAGCGCCCAACGCCCACTCCGGCCGGAGGGGTGTGTTGGAAGCTATCGGGCCCAAGCGTCCCGCTGCGATAGCCATTGCCTCGTCGCACAGCGTCCCCCCGGAGAACAGGCCTCTGATGAAGCCCGCCCGGGTGCCCCTTTCACACGACGGCGACCACTCCGGGTACGCGGTGGGGGTTCTACCGAGCGCGACGAGGATTTGCGCTGTGGCGGCGGTGAGGTCGCCCTGTCCCATGCCGACGAATGCCACCAACGACGGGGTACGCAGCTTCGCAGCCGCGGCGCGCACCGCTTCGGCGACCTTAGGGTCCGGTGGCTTGGACAGGACCACGACGAACTCGGTCGCCGGGTGCTCGTCGAGCACCTTCATGGCGGCGAGCGTCGAACGGCCGCCGACGGCGGCGGACAGGTCACGCCCGCCCACGCCGAGCACCGCCGTGACGCCGACGCCGTCTGCGTCAAGCAGGCAAGTGACTTCCTGCGCACCGGTTCCCGAGGCGGCCACAATGCCGACCGGGCCCGGGCGGAGCGCATTGGCGAACCCGAGGCCGAGTCCGCCTACCACCGCCGTCCCACAGTCGGGTCCCATAACCAGCACGTCGTGGCGCGCCGCCGCGTCCTTGAGCACGATCTCCTGATCGACGGGCACGTTGTCGGAGAACAGCATCACCGAGACACCTGCCTGGATGGCGTCCATCGCCTCCACAAAGGCGTGTTGGCCAGGCACCGATATCAGCGCCAACGAGCCGCCACGGCGAAGCGCGGATGCGAGAGTCCGGGGGGCGGGAGGTGATCCGAACCCATCACTCTGCGAGGGTGCCGACGGCGCCAGCTGGCGCTCCAGCTCGGCCGTCGCTCCAGCGAGGGCGTCGTCGTCGGCCCGTACGGCGACGAGCAGGTCATTGGGGGAGGCTCCGTCCACCGCTGCGGGATCGAATCCCAACCGCTCGTATATCTCGATGTTGAGAGGAGTGGCCATGGCCACTATGGCGGCGGTAACGCCACGACAGGCGGCGACGGCCTGACTCACCTGCATGAGGACCACG
>Ga0187880_1001366_pt1 | contig 19511 bp, 18 predicted proteins | sample June2016WEW_19_4_FD_132998 | JGI IMG/M metagenome (GOLD analysis project Ga0187880, IMG submission 132998) | Peatland microbial communities from SPRUCE experiment site at the Marcell Experimental Forest, Minnesota, USA - June2016WEW_19_40 | ecosystem: Environmental > Terrestrial > Soil >...
CCGCGAAGACGTTCCTTGAACCAGTTCGCGTTCAGCACGGCTATCTCGGACACCCGCTTCAGGCCGTCAGCCCCGTTGAGGCGCAGATACATCCAAGCGCGGAGCAACACGACGGCGTTCCCGTGCCAGGAGTGCACGCGACCGATCGAGTGCTCGGGCATCGTGAGCTCGAAGCCGGTCTCGCCACGTGTGGGCCTCGGGCCGGGGAGGAACGCCGCGAGCTTGGCACCGACCGCCACGGGACCTGCGCCGGGCCCTCCCCCACCGTGCGGGGTGGCAAAGGTCTTGTGCACGTTCAGGTGCACGATGTCGAAGCCCATGTCTCCCGGTCGTACGATCCCGAGGATCGCGTTCAGGTTGGCACCGTCGTAATACAGAAGGCCCCCGACCTCGTGCACCGCCTCCGCGATCTCGACGATGTCCTCCTCGAACAGGCCGAGGGTACTGGGGTTCGTCAGCATGATCCCCGCCACGTCGTCGTCGAGCAAGGCTCGCAGAGCCTGCAGGTCGACCCCGCCCCGCGGGTTCGTCCCGACGGTCGCGACCTCGTAACCGCTCAGCGTCACCGAGGCCGGATTGGTGCCGTGGGCCGAGTCCGGGATGATTACGCGGCGTCGGCGGGCGGATTCGCCGTTTGCCTCGTGATACGCACGCATCAACAACAGCCCCGTGAGCTCACCTGCCGCGCCGGCTGCCGGCTGCAAAGTAGCGGCCTGCATCCCGGTGATCGCGCAGAGAGCCGCTTCGAGCTCGACGAGCAGCTCGAGCCAACCCTGCGTGCAGGTGGCCGGAGCAGCCGGGTGGACCCCCGTGAAGCCCGGGAGGGACGCACCGGCGTCTGCCGCCTTCGGGTTGTACTTCATCGTGCACGAGCCGAGTGGGTAGGCCCCGAGGTCGACGGAGTACTGGCGGTGTGTGAGACGCGTGAAGTGCGCGACGAGGTCACGCTCGGAGACCTCCGGCAGCGCCACCGCCTCGGTCTGGAGAAAGGCCCCGGGTACGAGCTCTGCAGCCGTCCATGTGGGCAGGTCGGTCGTGCGGAACGAAGCCGCACGGCGGCCGGGCTCGGAGAACTCGAAGATGGCAGGCTCGAAATCGTGCGCGAGGAGCGGCGCACCGAGAGCGCGGCCGGCGGGCAGCGGCGCGCTCATCGGACGGCCTTCTCGAACGCAGCCGCGAAGCCCTCGATCTCCGCACGCGTGCGCCTTTCGGTGGCAGCCACAAGCAATCCCCCCTCATATTCGGTGCCCTCGAACCCGGCCCGGATGGGCACCCCGGCGAGGTAACCGTCTTCCACCAGGCGTTCAACGAGCTTCTCCGGCTCAAGCGGGGCACGGATGGCGAACTCCCGCAGTACTGGAGCCGTTGTCATGAGCTGCACGCCGTCGATCGAGCAAAGTGCCTCGCGGGTGTAGCGCGTCGCCCTCGCACACCGCAGGGCCACCTCGCGCAGTCCCTGCGGGCCGAGCCAGGAGAGATGCACTGCTGCGGTCACAGCCATCAGTGTCTGGTTCGTGCACACGTTCGAGGAAGCCCGCTCGCGGCGTATGTCCTGCTCGCGCGCCCGCAACGTCATGACATAGGCATGGCGGCCCCCGGTGTCAACGGTCTCTCCGACGATGCGTCCGGGGATTCGCCTCACGTCTTTGAGGCGGCAGGCGAACAAGCCGAGATACGGCCCACCGAAGCCGAGCGCCGTCCCGAAGGGCTGTCCCTCTCCCACGACGACATCGGCGCCGAGCGAGCCCGGAGTTTGCAACAGGCCTGCCGAGACGGGGTCGAAGCACACGACCAAGCGGGCGCCGAAACGGTCGGCGACGGCTCGAGCGGCGCTTATGTCCTCCAGGCAGCCGAGGAAGTTGGGGGCGGCGACCACGACCGCCCCGAACGGGCCCTCGTCCACGACCTTGTCCCAGGCCGTCACGCCCCCGGACAACGGCACGGTGTCGATCTCGTTGCCTGAGCCACGCGAGAACGTCTCCAGCTGCCGACGCCAATGGGGATGGACACCCTGTGAGCACAGCACCCGCTTGTTGCCCGCGGCGACGACAGCGAGGTTCACAGCCTCGACGAGCGATGCCGCACCGTCATAGAGCGAGGCATTCGCGACGTCGAGACCGCTCAAGCGGGCGATCATCGTCTGATACTCGAAGATGGCCTGCAAGACGCCCTGGGACACCTCCGGCTGATAGGGCGTGTAAGCGGTCACGAACTCCGAGCGGGATGCGATGGCCTTCACCACCGCCGGTATCTCGTGGTCATAGGAACCTGCCCCGGCAAAGCACACGAGGTCACGGCCACACGGCCGATTGCGTGAGGCGAGCTCGTCGAGACGCCACGCGACATCCGGCTCGCTCATCGCCGGCGGCAGGTCCAGGCCACCCTTGAGTCGCAACGGCTCTGGGATCTCCCCGAACAGGCCATCGAGGTCGTCGAGGCCCAGAAAGCCGAGCATCTCCGCGATCTCGGCATCGGTGTGTGCGACAAACGGCGCGCTCAAGACCTTGCCCCTTCTGCTGTCAACCGCTGAAACGGTGGCTTGACGACGATCGCCGGAACCTGGCCGCCCCGCAGCCCGATCTCGACCCTGGCACCCATCGGAGTACTGGGAGGCAAGAACGCCAGCGCAATCCCCCTCTGCAGCACGGGTGAGAAGTTGCCGCTCGTGACTTCCCCCGAGACCTCCCCGTCCACAAGGACCGCGTCCCCGTTGCGCGGCGGTCTGCGCCCATCGGCCAGCAGACCACGCAGCCGGCGCCGGATCCCGGCCGTGCGCTCGCGCTCCAGCGCCTCGCGGCCCCGGAAGGGTCCCTTGTCCCAGCTGACAACCCAGCCGAGCCCGGCCTGCAAGGGCGTGATGCCGGCGCCAAGCTCGTGGCCGTGCAGCGGCAGTCCCGACTCGAGGCGAAGAGTGTCGCGTGCTCCGAGGCCGGCCGGCTTGACGCCGGCGCCCACGACAGCGCGCCAGAACTCAGGTGCCATCTCGGACGGCACGGCGCACTCGACACCGTCCTCCCCGGTGTAGCCCGTGCCGGCGACGCGGCAGGGCACGCCTTTGAATTGGAAATCCGCCACCCCGAAATGCCCGACTGCCGCCGCATCGGCCGACACCTTCGCAAGGCGCTCGCGGGCGCGGGAGCCCTGCACGGCGATGACAGCCCGCTCGCCGGTCACGTCGTGACCGCCGAGCACCGAGATCACCCGCGCGGTGTTGGAGGCGTTCGGCATCACGTCGAAACGTGCCTCTGAAACCCACCACACGATGATGTCGTCGAGCACCGACGCGTCGGTTTCATCGAGGAGGTGCTGGTACTGGGCGCGGCCCGGCCCGATACGGTGAAGGTCGTTGGTGAGGCTCGTCTGGAGCGTGTCGAAGGAGCCAGGTCCTTCGACACGCACGGTGCCGAGGTGGCTCACGTCGAAAACCGCGGCATCGTTGCGACAAGCGAGGTGCTCGGCGATAGTGCCCTCAGGGTACGAAAGCGGCATCTCCCAGCCGCCGAAATCGACGAGTCGGGCGCCGAGACCCAGGTGCTCGGCGTGCAATGCGGAGTGCTTGAGCGTCACCCAGCCAATCTAGCGGTTGCCTCTGGCAGGTACTTTCCCAAGAGACTGAAGACATCGCGCCGATAAAGGACCCTCACGTTGACTTCGGGATAGAGCTGGGCCATCTGGCGCAGCTTGCGGTTCTTGACCGTGACGAGCTCTTGGCGAAGTGTCGTCAGCTCGAGGAAGACGTCGTGCTCGGTCAGGTAGAAGTCGGGGCGGAACGCGCTCGTCGGCTGCCCGTCGGGACCCCACGCGAGGACGAACTCCACCGGTTCGTACTCCCAATGCACCTCGTAGTAGTCGAGAAGCTCTGCAAACAGACGTTCCGAGTCATGAGCAAACCGCACCGCGGCGTGCGGTGACGGCTGTCTCACGGGCGAGGATCGCCTGTCGGAAAGCGTCTAGCCTCCCTCGGCGAGCCGGGCGCGCCCGGAGGAACTGGCCGCGTCCTTCGCGGATGCGGTCTGCGCCAGATCACCGGACGACACGTTGCCGGAGACATGGGCGACGTCGATGCGGTGGATCGCCGCGTCGACTTCGCCTACCACCCCGGCGAGCGGCACGACGTTGAACACGCCCTGACCGCCTCGCAACAGGTCGATGATCTCCTCGCCCGTACGCACGAGCACCGATCCCTCGCCAACTATGACGAGGTTTGCCGTCGTGAGATCTTCTCCCACCGAGTCACGTAGGCACTCGATCGCGCGCCTCGCCTGGCGCAGGTTGACACCGCCATCGAGGAGTTGCTTGATCACCTTCAGCTCGAGCAGGTCCTTGTAGGCGTAAAGCCTCTGAGACCCGCTTCCCCGCGCCGGGGCGAGTGACGGGCGGCTCAGGCCAGTCCGGTCCCAGTAGTCCAGCTGGCGATAGGTGATGCCCACGATGCTGCACACCTGCGGCCCACGGAAACCGACTTGGCCCATCTCGTGCCCCTGTCCCTAGTTCCCGAGCTTCCGCCCCTGCCCCGGTGGGACGACAGCGCGGTAGTTACACCCTCGTAACCAAGGTTAGGGCTCGCGCGGCTCGACGTCAACGATCGGTCGAGCCCACGCCGAAATGAAGGCCGCACGTCTACTGCAGCTTGAGCTTCAGGGTTGCGACACGAGGCCAGGGCCCTCGCTGCGCCCGCTCAGGACGTGAAGTCCTCCGGTCGGATCCTGTCCAGGAACTCGCGGAACTCCCCGACGAGCTCGTCCGGGTTGCCCTCGACGGCGACGTCGTCGTCGTCCGGCTCGATGACGAGCCCCTCCGTCTCCATGAGGTCGTCGGCCACGTAAAGCGGCGAGTGGGTCCGGGCGGCGAGGGCGATCGCGTCCGACGGCCTGCACGACACGACGACGTCACGCTCGCCCGCCCGGAGGTGAAGCTCGGCGAAGAAGGTTCCGTCACGAAGCTCGGTCACGAGCACACGCACAACTCTCGCACCGAGGGTCTCGACGAGCTCGCGCATGAGATCGTGGCTCATCGGGCGCGGGGGCTCGACCCCCTGCAGGGCGAAGGCGATGGCGGTCGCCTCCGGCCCGCCTACGAATATCGGCAACGAACGACGGGCCCCCTCGGTCTCTTCGAGCAGCACGACCGGTGTGCTCGACCCCAGGTCGACTCGGACAGCCCTCAGATGCACCTCGACCATGACAGCAACTTACCGCCGCCAGAGCCTTTCGAACATCGCAGGCGGCTTCGATCGCAGATCGGCCTCGTCAGCGACTTGTAACCCGGGGAGGTTGCGGTAACGCTCGTCAAGGTCGAGGCCATAGCCGACCACGTGCTCGTCGCTTATGACCTGGCCGACGTAACGGACCTCGACCGGTAGCAGCCTGCGGCTCTGCCGGTCGAGCAAGGCGCAGGCGGCCGCTGATCGAGCGCCGCGCAAGGCGATCAGCCGGAGCACATAGGCAAGCGTCAGACCGGTGTCGACGATGTCCAAGACCACGACGACGTCCCGTCCCGAGACATCGAGGTCGAGATCCTTTACCACTCGCACTCGCGTCCGGCCGTCCCCGTAGGACGAGAGAGCGAGGAAATCGAGCTCGCAGGGTCCTGGCAGTTCCCGTACGAGATCGGCAAGAAAGCAGATACTTCCTTTGAGCAGTGCCACGACCACGACGCCGTCGGGATAGTCGCGCCTGATCTCGCCTCCGAGCCGATGAGCGATCGCGGCCAGTTCCGAGGCCTCGAGAAGGGACCTGACCCCGTGGTCCGGCTGGCTCACCCCCCGGTCAGTTCCCGCAGCGCGGCTTGTGAAAAACAGCGCATTAATGCTTCACCAAGTTCGGCGAGCTCGGAAAGGTCCTCGATCGCGCGGGCTCGCGCCCCGGGGTTCCTCTGCCTGAGCAAAGGCGTCACAACCTGGGCGAAAAGGCCGGTCTGGCGGTCGGCGGCGTGCTTAAAGATCCGCAGGTGCCTCGCCCCGATCCCATAAGGGGCAAAGCGGGCGGCGAGCTTTGCAACCAGTACCGCCTCCTCGTCGTAGCAGTGCACCCCCGCCACGGTCCGCCCGGCAATGAGGCCGAAGCTCTCGAGCTCTTCGATGCCCGCCACCTCGAGGCCGCTGGCGCTGGCTAGCTCGGAAAGCGTCAGGCTTGCCCCCGAGAGTCCCGCCCCCGGCAAACCAGCTGTCGGGCGGGACACGGCGCGCCGGGCCGGCACGGCAGTGTCCTTTTGCCCTTCCTCCGCCGGCGCGCCGGTTGACGAGGACTCAGCCTCGGTCTCCAGCGATGCGCTCTCCGACACAGGCGCCTGGCCTTTCCCGCGGCGGCCCCCGGAGGACCCGGTGCTCCCACTCGCCTTCGTCTCGGCCTCAGCCGAGCGGCGAACCGTGGTCGAATGCCGTTCCTCGTGACCGCCCTCATGAGTGGAACCCGTCGGGCCGGTTTGCGACCCGGGCTCGGCCTGGGGCGCCGCGTCGGCTCTCGCCATAATCGGCACGGTTGCCCGCTTGGCAGTGTGGTCAGTAGAGGAGGCGACCATGGCGACGGGCGTCAAAGCCGCGACGCCGCCCTGAGCGCTCTCCCGGGTGACTGCCGAGGCCCCCGCCGCTGCAACGAGAACGGCCTCCGACTCCCGCTCCGGGGGCGGCTCGCCCATCTCGAACAGATGGGGCGCAGGCGCCTCGGGGTCGCTCATCCCGTGGTCCAGACGGCCTTTGATCACCTTTAGGGGCAGGAAATGCTCGCGCTGCTGGCGCAGGATCCATCGAAGACGTTCCACATCGGGCTCGTAGAACTTCCGGTAACCGGAAGGCGTCCGCTCGGGGACGAGCAGTCCGCGGCTCTCGAGGAAACGTATCTTCGAGATCGTGATGTCTGGGAACTCCTCGCGGAGCAAGGCGAGCACGTCGCCAATTGCCAGATAAGAGCGCTCCCCCACTGTTACCTCAACCCGCGCTCGTCGAGAGGAATACAAGCTTGAACTTGCCAATCTGGACCTCGTCGCCACCTTTCAAGGTGGTGGTCTCGATCCGCTCGCGGTTGACATAGGTGCCGTTCAGAGATCCGACGTCCACAACGATGTAGCGGGTTGCCTCGCGCCGGAACTCGGCATGGCGGCGTGACACCGTCACGTCGTCCAGGAAGATCTCGCTGTCGGGATGCCGGCCCACCCGGGTGACTTCACCTGTCAGCACGAACCGAGCCCCGGCGTCCGGTCCGCGCTTGACGACGAGAACGCCGGTGCCTTCCGACAGATCCTCCGCGGGAACGCTGATCTCTTCGTCCACCAGGTCACCCGAAGAGTCCTCCGGCAGGAAGGAGATGGTCGTGTCCGTGCTCGGAGTGAAGGGCGCGCCACAAGACGAGCAGAAATTCGAGTCCGGCGGGTTGCGATGGCCGCAGTTGTTGCAGAACACCCCAGTACGGTACCTGAGACTAACCAGGGCGCGCTCGGCCAGCTGCCCCTGGCTCATGAGCGAAATGGCCACGGCGGGGTTCCCCTGCTACTCGCGTTCAGACCGGCGGGCCGCTCGGTCACACGACCGGCGACGCCTCAAGATTCCGTGAGCGAGAGGTATCCAGCGGCGTCCAGCAGCTCGTCGAGCTCTGCGGGCTCGGACGGCTCGATCACGCAGAGCCAGCCCGCGCCGTACGCGTCCGTGTTGATGACCTCGGGCTGGGTCGAAAGCGACGTGTTCACCTCCACCACGGTGCCGCCGACAGGCGCGTACACCTGCGAGACCGACTTGGTCGACTCGACCTCACCGAGCTCTCCTCCTCGCACCACGGCGTCGCCAACGGAAGGCAGTTGCACGAACACGATGTCCCCGAGGGCTTCCTGCGCGAAATCTGTGAGGCCCACTCTGACCTTCGCATCCTCAAGGCGGGCCCACTCGTGATCGGAGGTGTATCTCAGGTCCTGGGGGATGTCCATATCTCACAGCTCCTTGAAGGTGGCGGCATCTTCCGACACCGCAGCGATCGTAGTCACTTGCCGGACTCTACCGCCTGTCCCGCGAGCGCACCGGGGCCGCGTCGACGCGGTTCGGGCAGCCGGTCAGGCTGTCCCCCCCGCGAGGATCGCCTCGATGTCATTGGCCACGCGATCGGCCCGTTGCTCGGCCTCTGCCTGGGTTCGGCCCTCGGCCTGGATGCGGGTGACCGGAGCCTCCGGATCGGGTAGCACGAGGGTCCAGCCGTCGGCATCGATCGTCTTCACCCCGTCGAGCAGCAGCAGACCGGCTGGCTCTGCCTGCTCGACCAGAGTGCGCATCACGAGGCCCTTCTGTTCGAACGGAGTCGGTACCTCCCGCCGGACGATGTGAGTTTTGGGCAAGCGGCCCACAACCTGCGAAAGCACGGCCTTCTCACGGACGAGGAGAGAGAGCAGCCGCACGAGGCTCGCGACAGCGTCGAAGGCCGGCAGGAAGGAGGGGAAGACGAAGCCACCCGCGGTGTTGGCGGCGAAGTGCACCCGCGGTGAGTCAGCGGCCTCGAGCAACTGCGAGGCTGCCAACTTGGTCCTCAGCACTTCGCAGCCGGTGCTCTCGCAAAAGGCCTCGACTTGGCTGCTCGCGTCCACGGGCACCGCGATCGCACCGCAGGGCTCAGTTGCCGATACGAGCCGGACGAGCACGAGGAGGGCCTCGTCGTCGGACAGGACGTGGCCGGTGTCGTCGACGAGGGTCAGCTGCTCCCCGTCAGGGTCCAACATCGCCCCGAGGTCGGCACCCGAGGAACGGACGAGATCACTGAGCCGCGCCGCGTGTGCCGTGCGGTCGAAGCTGATGACCCCGGAGGTCGAGACGTTCGGGTTGATACCGAGAATGTCGGCCCCCAGCTTGGCGAGGACGTTCGGCATGACGAAGCTCACCGTGCCGAACGCGTAATCGAGCACCAGCTTGAATCTGGCGGCGCGTATGGCATCGAGGTCGACAAGGCTTGTCAGCTCGTTCGTGTACAGCTCGAGCGTTCTCGAGGCAAAGCTGATGTCGCCGATCTCTGCTGCAAGCACCCGGCGCGATTCTTCGCGGTCATAAACGCGCTCGATCTTGCGCTGGGCGGCTTCCCCGAGCTCCATGCCGTCCTCGTTCAAGAAACGCAAGGCGACCGACTGGGGATCGCCGGGCACGAGCCTGACGGTCATCCCGCCGACCGCGGTCCCCGTGCGGGTCAGGAACCTCGTCACAGGCACCGTCGCAGCCTCGAGGTCCTCGACATTGCAGCCGGCCGCGATGATCCCGACGATGGCGGCGCGCTTCAGCATTCGCGCAGCCCGGCTTGAATCCCGCGACACTGCGACTGTCGCGCCTTTCGTAAGAGTGGTCGCGTACGCGAGGGCGACGCGCATGGCGACCTCGGGAGAAAGGTCGACGTTCGCGATGCCCGCGACGCCGAGGCGCCCGAACAGGCTCCTCGAGCCCCGTGACTCCCAGATGATCGACGAGTTCACGACGGCGCCTGCTTCGATGATCTTGTGCGGGTACACCTTCACGCCCGCCGCGATGACCGCTTGACGCCCTACTTTCGATCCGGCGCCGAGCACAACCCCGTCGTCGAGGTGCACGCCCTGACGTACATCGCAGGACCTCGCGATGACACAGCCTCGGGCGCTGACAGACGAGGCGATGTATACGTTGTCGTGGATGACGCAGCGCTCGATGACGCTGTTCTCCCCGATGCGGACGTTGGCGCCAACCACGCAGTGGCCGTGCAGCTCGACGCCCGCGCCGATCCGGCAGTTGTCACCGATGAGCGTGGGGCCGAGGACGCGCGCCGAGGGATGAATCTCGGCACCCGCGCCGAACCACACGCCCGGGCGAAGCGAGAAACCCGGTACGTCGATCCCGACCTTGCCGTCGAGGATGTCCGCGTGCGCACGCAAGTACGCCTCCAGCGTGCCGACGTCCTCCCAGTAGCCACCGGCCACATATCCGTAAAGGGGCCGGCCCGCCTCGAGCATCGCCGGAAAGACCTCCGAGGAGAAGTCAACGGCACGTCCGCCGGGTATCCAGTCGAAGACGTCCGGCTCGAGCACGTAGATGCCGGTGTTGATGGTGTCGCTGAAGACGTCACCCCAACCTGGCTTCTCCAAGAACCGCTCGACGCGCCCGTCGGCGTCGATGATGACGATCCCGAATTCGAGGGGATTCTCCACGGCCTCGAGCGCGAGCGTCGCGACGGCACCTCGCTCGTGGTGGAATGCGACGAGCGCCGTCAGGTCGACGTCGGTCACGACGTCGCCGGATATCACGAGGAAGCGGTCATCCAGTTCGTCGATGGCGTTGAGCACCGATCCGGCGGTCCCGAGCGGTGTCTCCTCGGTGGCGTAGACGAGACGGACCCCCAGCTCCGACCCGTCCCCGAAGTACGTTCGAATCATGCTCGCGAGAAACCCGACGGTCACGACGATCTCGTCGAAACCGTGGCGCCTGAGCAGGTTCACGACGTGCTCGGCCATCGGTGCATTCGCCATAGGGAGCATCGGCTTTGGCTGGTTGGCCGTCAGCGGCCGAAGCCTCGTGCCTTCCCCGCCCGCCATGATCACGGCCTTCACCGACCCGCCGCCTCGTGCTCGATGGGCTGGGAGCGACGCGCGCTGAGCGCCCGACGGGCGTGAGGAACGTACGCGGCCGCGGCCACGAAACTCAAGACTAGGGCCGGCACGAGCGCCACCCAGGTCGCGTCGGTCAGCACCCGGGCCCACGTCACGTGCTCGTCCCCGAGCAAGAACAACGGGAGGCAGCACAAGAGCCCGAAGGTGCCGGCCTTGCCGACCCAGAGCACGTCGATGCGCCTTGCCCGCATCGCAGCAAGTGCCAAGACCGCTGCTGACACGAGCAGCTCGCGGCCGAGCACGACACCGGCGAGCCAAGCCGGGATGGCCCCGTAGATCTCGATGGCGAGGACTGAGGTCAAGAGCACCGCCCGGTCCGCGACAGGGTCGAGAACCTTGCCGAGCGTGCTGACCTGGTGGAACTTGCGGGCCAGGTAGCCGTCGAGGAAGTCGGTCACGCCGACGAACATCAACACGAGAGTCGCCGCGATCCGTTCGCCGGGCCCGAACAGGAGCCAGCAAAACACACCAAGCAACGCGATCCGCGTGAAGGAGATCACGTTCGGCAAGGTCCACACGCGATCGAGGCCATCCTGGCCCTTGACGGCCTCGCTTCGCACGGCCTCCACCCCGGCAAGTCTACGGGCGCTCGCGCGCACTGGGCCCACGCCAGGCGGGCGTGCCGCGCTGCTCAGGCCCCATCGATCGATTAGCGCAATGAGGCGCGGCCTGTGTGGGTTCAGCTGTGACGGATGCGGGTCCCCGTCAGAATGTTGGGCACCAAGGAGACATAACGGTCCGCCATCCCGTCTAGTGACCAAGACTCGAGTGGGAGCCCGCTCACACGAGCGAGCTCCTCATCCGCGGTGACGACGTGCGCCAGACCCTGGATCATGACGCTCCAGCCCTGATGGTCCGGCTCGAAGTGGTCGACCTCGAACGCCACCACGAATCCCGCGGATGCGTCGTTCAGCTTCGTGCCCTGGGCGCACCGCCAAATGATGTCTCCTTCGAGCACCGCGAAGTTCACGGGGAGCACGATCGGCAAAGCGCGCGCGGTGAGGGCCACGCGACCGACATGCTCGCCCCTCAGCAGCTCGAGACAATCCTCAGGGTCTAGCTCCTCGAAAACGGGTGCCCGATCGCGATCCACGTCTCAAGAGTCGGCCTGAGCAGCCCTTTCTGGTTAGAGGCGAAAGTCACCTTTCATCCGGCCGTGCGTCGCCCGAGAGTTGCTCGGCTTCAGCGCGTAATCGGGACGGACCACTCGACGAGCGTCCCCGAAGGGCTGCGGGCAGTGATCGAGACCGAACCAGAAAGCGCATGGGCCCGCTCGGCGATGTTCCGCAACCCGTTGCCGGCGGTCCTTCCCTTCGGTGGGCCCACGCCGTTGTCCGCGACCGAGACGAGGAGCATGTTGTCCTCGGCCACGATGACCACCTCGACCGCCGAGGCGGCGGCGTGGCGGGCGACGTTCGAGAGCACCTCGGTCAAAACGGCAATTACCTGCGGCTCCAGCTCATCACTCGTGACCGCGTCAACGGGTCCCTGGAACCCAACACGCGGTGTGAAGCCGAGAGGTTCGGCGGCAGCGCTCACGACCGCTGTGACCGCCGCACGCAGACCCGCCTCGGCCATGGCCGGCCGCTCGAGATGGAAGATCGTCTCCCGGATCTCACGGATGACCTCGTCCAGACCGTCGACGACGCGGTCTATCCGCCCGGCCACCGAGCCGCTCGTGAGCCTCTCGATGCTCTGCAGGCCCATGCCGAGAGCAAACAGCTGTTGGATGACAGTGTCGTGCAGATCACGGCCGATTCTTTCCCGTTCCGCGGTTGCCTGGAGCTGCTCCAGCTCAACCCGGGCCTCGCCCAAGGTGAGGGCGACCATGGCGGCGTTCGCGAAGACTTCGACGAGCGCGGTGTCGTTCGCGCTGAAGCCCGCCGCGCCCCGCGGTCGGGCAACGACCAGCGCGCCCAGAATCCGGTCTTCCACGCCGAGCGGGCAGAACAAGCTGGGTCCGAGGCCCAGTGCCTTCATCCTGGGTGGAACGGTCACCTCTGTCGACAGGTCGCCGACGATGATCGACTCGCCCTCTGTCATGGAGCGCTTGGCGATGCTCCCGTCCGAGGTGATCTCGAGACCGATGATCGACTCGGCCCCCTCGCCATCACTGGCGCTGACGACGAGGCCCTCCTTGCCTGACGGGACGACAACCCAAGCCAACACGGCATCCACCAGGCCCCGTGCCCGGCATGCGACCAGTTCCAAGGTCGCCGCGGTCGGCTCACCCGCGAGCAGGCGCTGGGTGATCTCGTTTATGGCGTGCAGCCTTGCCTCTTGGCGGCGCCGATCCGTCGCATCGCGCACGAACGCCCCGACGAAACTCTCCCCACCGGTCGCGAACGGGGCGAGGCTGACATCGACCGGGAACTCCGTCCCGTCGCGCCGCCTGCCCATGAGCTCGAGACCAAGTCCCATCGGTCGCGGCTCGCCTGACTCTGTGTACCTTCTCCGGTGACGCTCGTGCATCGCCCGAACCTGTTCGGGGACGAGCGTCTCGATACTGAGACCTACGACCTCGTCCGGATCGAAGCCGAAAAGTGCCCTGATCGCCTCGCTGGCAAGGACAATGATCCCGTCTCGGTCGACAGCGATGACGGCGTCCGGCGACGACTGCAGGAGTGTTGCGAGCACGTCGGCGGTGTCCGCCACACGCGACTGCATCGGTACGACGCCGCTGTGCTCTCTCACCGGGGTGCGAGCCTAGTCACCTTGTCGCTCGCAGCGCATAGTCGCGCGTTGACATTCATCAGAAACCTGCGCGTAGCGACGGTCGGCCGTCCCGCTCGACGTTTGGACGTAAAGCGGCCGGAGCCCGGCACCTCGCCTCGTGCGATTCCGCGATCTCCGAGCAGGAATCGGCTAAGCAAGCGGTGGCGCCGGTTTGTCTTTGCGGACGCCCGTGTCACGACCGCGGCAGAGGAGTCGAACTTGAGCCAGACCGTTGAAGCGCATGCAACGATCGCGGCGGCGCCCGACACCGTCTTCGCATGCCTCGCGGACTACAGGTGCGCCAAGGTGTTTATCGAGGGCCTGGAGCAGCTCACTCCAGTGGGGTCCCAGACAACCGGCGAAGATGCACGCTTCGACGCGATCTTGAAGGTGGCCGGCCGCACGTTCCGGACCATCATCGTGATCGCGTCGCTCGAACCGGGTCGCAGCATCACTTGGTCCTCGGCCGGGGAAGACAACCAGAGCCTCACCTTCGAACTGGGCCCGGAACCAGGCGGGACGGCCGTCAGCCTCACGGTTTCTTACGACCCGCCGGGCGGGCTTCCTGGAGCGCTCATCGCCCCGTTCGTGGAACGCACGGTCCAACAACGGGCAACGGGCACGCTCGAGCGACTGCGAGAGCATCTCTTGCCCGCGTGAACACATGGGCCGCAACGCCGGCGACGTGTCCTGCACGGCCGCCGTGAGGCTTTTGCGACGGGTGTGCAGGGACCCCCAAACCAAGGCGATAACTGGTGCACGACCCCCGTTGCCTTGCGAGGGAAGCAAGGGGCCGTGCACCGCGTACGAGTATCTCTCAAAAGAGGCCCACTCCGCGCCTTTTTTTGACACCCCTCCGCCGCAAGCTCACACAGCCTGAGCGGCCTGATGCCATCCGGCGGCTCGCAGGCGGACCACCGTGCCAAGTGCCGTGGCTCGCCGGTGGAACATGGCCCTTCCCCCAAGCGGCTCGCAGTCGCTTGATCGGCCTTGGCAACGGCTCTTGGGGTGTCAGGTCTGGAACACGTATGCCCCGCCCGTATCCTTGGCCCGGTCATAGGCACCCGTCACGGCGGTCGTGCCGGAGATGGCAACCGAGACGCCCAGGTAGTCGCCCGCGGTCGTGTTGGAGCCCTTCAGCTCGGCAGTCTGCTCCCAGCCCTTGCCTGTGTGGTCGAACACGTATGCCCTCCCTGCGAAGTTGGAGTGGCCGTACGCCCCTACCACGCTGGACTTACCCGAGATAGCCACCGAGATGCCGAAGTAGTCGCCCGCGGTCGTGTTGGAGCCCTTCAGCTCGGCGGTCTGCTCCCAGCCCTTGCCTGTGTTCTCGAATACGTATGCCCTCCCGGCAGAGCTGGCCTTCCCGTAAGCGCCGACGAGAGCGGTCGTGGGTGAGATGGCCACGGAGGCGCCGAAGTTATCGTCTGCGTCGGCGTCGGAGGCCTTCAGCTCCGCGACCTGAGTCCAGGTGGACCCCGTCTCGGTGAAGACGTACGCCCGTCCCCTGCCCTTGGCGTAGCCTTCCGCTCCTACGATGGCAGTGGTGCCCGCGATGCCGACGGAGGTGCCGAACCCGTCCTCGGTGGTGGTTCCGGACCCCTTCAGCTCTGCGACCTGTGACCAGCCGGACGCCATCTTCTTGAACACGTACGCCCTGCCTGTGTACTGGGCGTGCCCGACCGCCCCCACCGTGATGCTCGAGCCCGAAATGGCGACCGACCAGCCGAAGTAGTCATCTGCGACGGTGTCGGAGCCCTTCAGCTCCGCGACCTGCGACCAACCGGGCGCCCTCTTCTCGAACACGTAGGCACGCCCGGCATTCTTGGCTTGGTCATAGGCACCCACGACAATGGTGCTGCCCGAAATCGCCACCGCAGCTCCGAAATGGTCGCCCCCTGTGGCGTCGGACCCTTTCAGCTCTGCGACCTGCGACCAGCCGGACGCCATCTTTTTGAACACGTACGCGTTACCGGCCCCGCCTGGGCTGCCCACGACTGCTGTCGCACCCGAAACCGCCACCGAGGTGCCGAACTGGTCGCCAGCGACGAGATCGGCGCCCTTGAGCTCGGACACCTCCCTCGGACTGACACCCGCCGGCGTCGTGCTGCAGCCCGCCAAGAGGGGCAGGCAGATCCCGCCGACGATGGCAAGCGCGCACAGGCTGGCTATCGGGGACTTCCCCACGTGTACCTCCGGGAGATTGAAGCGGACAGGAGTGCTGACAACTTGGACGTCAGGCTAGCCCGGGGTCCGCTGGGCGAGGGAAGCGCCCCGGCTCGTCACCACGAAGCGGTCAGATCCTCGCCGCAGCGTCCTGGCACATTCTGCCCGTCGCGAGCGACCGGATGGGGAACAGAGCAGCCCGTTCGCGAAAGCGGCAGGGGGTTGTCCCCTGCCGCTTTTCACTCCTTGACCACTTCCGGCGTCGTTTCTCGTCTACTCACCTTTCGACGCCGGCCCTGCGTGTCCCCCCTCGCCAGGAGGTGTGACCGACGGCCCGGTACCGCTGGGCATCGCGACCGGAGTACGGCCCCCCTCCTTCTTCCATGGCAACAGGGCCGTACCCGCTCTTATTCCGCCGTCGCTCCCGCTGCCGCACACTCCCGCTGCTGGGCTCTGTCTGCCGGCCACAACCACCCTCCGCCACCCAGCCTATGCAGGCGGGCGAACCTTTAGGCTCTGTGGCCTGCGCACACGTACCGGCAGGCCCGATATCGTGGCGGGGCTGTTGGCACCAAGGAGAGGCCCTGTTGTCCCTCCTGGTCAACGGCCTACACTTTGACCGATGTAGTTGCCCGCGGGGGTCCGACATGCGAAAGGTTCCAGGCTCTCTAGTCGCAGTCGTAGCTCTGGCCGCGTTCGCTGTCCCAACGCTGAACAGTGCTGCGGGCACGGCCACAGTCCCAACCCGCCACCTCACCGCCAAGGGAGGCACCGTCAACTGGCCGGTGGAGGTCCATGGTGCCAAGACCTGCTCGTGGTCTTCATCGCCGGCCGTCACAGGATTCGCGGCGACTTTGAAATGCGGGTCCGGCCGTGTCGAACGTTCCTTCCGCTTCGGGGCGAACCCGTTGACGAAGACCAAGAACTACATGCTCAGCCTGACCGCGCGCGGCGAGACCGCGACGGTCTACCACCTGAAGGTGGTTGAAGCCGGGGCGGCAGCACGCCCCTTGACGACCACGACCACGATCACGGACCCCTCCACGACAACCAGCACGACGGTCCCGCCGACGACAACGACGACTAGCTCGACAACCACTACGACAACGACGATGCCGCCCGCCACGGGGTCACCCGGCTACACCTCGCCGAACTGGTCAGGGTACGTGGTCACGGGGGGAACTGGGGGGTATCAAGCGATAGGTGGTGGATGGACGGTTCCGACGGTCAACTGTGAATTGGTCCCGAACGGCCTCACAACCGACTGGGTGGGAGTGAACGGCTTCGGCAGTGGGAACCCGGGACTGTTCCAGGACGGGACGACCTCCTACTGCGTCAACGGGCAGCAGGGCGACTATGCCTGGTGGACCGACACAACCGAAGGCTACGCGAGCCAGATCCTCTTTTCGGTCTCCGCCGGTGACGTCATCTACGCCGAGGTGAACCAAAGCTCGTCGTCAGGGTTATGGACCTACAGCATCGAGGATGTCACGACCGACACGACATCCACTTCCCCGGAGTCCTTCGACGGTGCGGGCACGTCTGCGGAGTGGATTGCGGAGGATCCCGGCATCCCGAACTCCAACGGGCTCTATCCCCTCGCAGACTTCGGGTCGGTGACCTTCACCCAGCTCGGGCTCACGGTTCCGTCCGGTTCGTGGACGGTGCCACCCTATTCCGATGCAATCGAGATGGTAGGGACGAACGGAGCGATCGAAGCCTCGCCGAGCCCTGTCTACGGCGTTGCCGCCGCGGCCGACTTCACGGTCACCTATCGCCCGCCCGCCGAGATGGTGTCGTCGGCGCGCTCTGCCGCGTCCAGGCACCCCCAGTCGACATTCGCGGCCGTCGTGCCGAGGCTCGCTGTGAGCCATCCAGCCCACCTACCAGCACGACCGAGTCCCGGCCCGGGCTAGGGCCCGTCCGCGGACCGGTGCGTCCTTGTCGGGCTGGCCGGATTTCAACCGGCGACCTCTTGACCCCCAGTTCTGCCCGGGGCATTTTCCCTCCGACACCGGTCATGACAATTCGTTACCAATAGTGCCCTCAACCAGGGACTTCATTCGAACCGACACGACCACCGACAACCGGCCGTCACCTCCTTTTTCCGGCTTTAGCGGAGCCATGGTTCTCACGGCGGTTCTCAAGGACGGGCATTTATTGGCGCCCGCTCGCCGTCATTCTGCAAGATCTCGCGCCGCGGCAAGCACTGGAGCGAGGTAGCGCCGGCTTCGTCGCTCAACGTCGCCGAAGGTGGGAAGATCTGCCGAGACGTAGTCGCTCAGTTCGCTCTCCCACCGGTCCCGGTGGGCATCCATGCGCCGGTCGAAGGTGGCGAACCACTTCGTCGGCGGCGTCCGCTGTCGAGTTCTGACGACGTCGTTCGCCGCCTGTCGAGGTACAGGTGCCAAGCTTCGAGGGGATCGACGTGACCGCCGTCGAGTAGCTCGTGGAGGTCGTACAGATCTCGACATTGAAGCCGCTCGGCGATGCAGCGGATCTTCTCGGCCGCGACATCGCGGAGGCTATAGCCCTCGATGCCAGCGTTCTCGGGAAGGTCTGCCCATAGATGCTGTATGTCGAGCCGACGGTGCGACTCGACCAGCTCCGTATCGGAGACGTCGAGCTTGAGCCTGCGAGGCCTTGATCCAAGGGGACCCATGTAAGTCACCCACGCCGTTTCACCGTCCCCGTCCGAGACTTCGAGCATCGGAAGCTCGGTGCGAATTCTGCAGGCCGCCGCCGCAGTCGCGACGATGCCGAGTGCCTCGTTGTTGGAAAGGCCATCCACGGCCGAGAAGTCGAGATCGGCAGAGTAACGGCAACCGGACAAGTAACAGAGGCGAAGCAGCGTCCCACCCTTGAAAACGAGCCTCGGTTCTCCGATAGCGCCGATTTCGGCACAAAGGTGAGCGAGAATGTAATCGCGTTCGATCGTCTGGGCCGGGAGGTGCTCCTCGTTGGCGCGCCTGGTAATGACGCCCTTGGCGATCATGAGGCGACGACCGCCACGAGCCGGGAGACCGGGTACGGCCAGGCGACGCCCCAGGTCTTGTCAACCCATCCGTGCTCACGCAGAACAGTGGTATCCAGGTCCACAAGAGTTCGCCACGGTTCCGGTTCGAGGCCGTGACTGACGGGGAGCGACAGCGCGGTGCTGATCGAGCCGATCCGCCGATATCCGGCCTCGGCACCAACCTCATGAGCCAACTCGGCAAGTCCCTCTGTGGCCCTGACGGCCGCTAGGGACTCGGCAACTCGCGAGGCGCCACTGACCAGTCTCGGCCGTGACGCGGCATCAAGGAGAGCCCTCTCCACGGTGGCCACCCGAGATGGGCCCAGCGGCTCGGTTCCGGCGAGGATCGTCAACGGGTTCTCGCGAATCACTCGGAGCGGTCTGCCGGCAAGGGCCTTCGAGCGGGGTCGATAGGCACTCGCGACCTGGATCGCCCTTACCGGCCGAATCAGGAGGCCGTGATGATCCAGGGCCGTCAGATAGCCGATCCGATGGGGGTGACCGGCGAAGACGGCCGCGACGGCAGAGCCGAGGTCGTCCCAAACGGCCGCGGTACCGAGGGCCCCAATTTGACGGATGGCGTAGCGCCCAGAGGTGACGCGATCGACGAGGCCGGCCTCGACTAATCGACCCAGCACGTTGGACGTCGCCTGGGGCGAGAGCTCCAGGGCGTCCTGGATCTCAGACGCCGTGAAGGCTGTACGCCCCTCGCTAGCAAGCTTGTCCAGAAGCCTGAGACTTCGATCAGTTGCCATGCTTGTCCTTTATTCACGTTATACGTGTATTTACGCCATCTTCGATTATAGACTCGGCCGACGGTCGCCGCGACCTTCTGGAGGTCAGACCCGTCGCCCGCGGTCGAGGTGTTCTGGGTGTCGAGCACCATCGAGCCACGCTGAGTCGCGCTGAGTTTTCTGGAGACTCCGGCTATTGGTTTCCGACCACTAAAGCGGCCGTTTGTTGGTGACGGTAGTGGATCTGTTCGAACTCGGTCGGCGGCATGTAGCCAAGCTCACCG
>Ga0187880_1001372_pt1 | contig 19464 bp, 21 predicted proteins | sample June2016WEW_19_4_FD_132998 | JGI IMG/M metagenome (GOLD analysis project Ga0187880, IMG submission 132998) | Peatland microbial communities from SPRUCE experiment site at the Marcell Experimental Forest, Minnesota, USA - June2016WEW_19_40 | ecosystem: Environmental > Terrestrial > Soil >...
AGGCTGAGTCGGTTATTATTGGCCAGTTGCTGTCGATGGGGTCGAAGTAGCAGGATTCAGCTCCGTTGGTCTTCAGCGCCGCCGAAAAGATTCTGATGCTGGTCCGCTCGCCCATCGAGAGGATATCATCCAAATCTTTCTTCTCCAGTTTCCCGTTGGAAGCGCCTTTCGCCGTCGTCATGAGGACATCTGTTGTTTTACCCATTGCGGACACTACAACGGCGACATGCGTTCCTTTCTTGGCTTCGTTTACCACGGCAACCACAGCTTTCAGGAGCCTCTCGTGGTCCGCTAGGCTAGAACCGCCGAACTTAACCACAATTGTTTTGTTAGAGCAAGTTTTTTCCATTTGTTACACCCGTGCCTTGCCCAGAACCGCGCTAAAAAAATTTTTCAGTTCTGGGCTTAAGGAAAATAACTATAATAAAAGTAGTCGAAGCTCTGGAACCATGATGCAACGTTTTCTTTCTTGCTTGCCAATTTAGACATTGAAGCTTCGAACCTTGCCCAAAGAGTCATTGACTAAAAAATATAAGGCTTTCGGCGTTTTGAAGAGTAATCACGTTTTAGAACTGGCTTTCAAAGCCAAAATAACACGCATGGTTAACGTGGCAATGTATCAACCTCAGATTAAAAGTGCATGTTCTTGCGCATTGCATTTATCAACCTGTCCCGGATAATAACAAAAGAGGATGACCCGTCAATGAAAGAGCAAAAACGAAGCAGCTGGCAAGAAATCCTTATCGAATGCAAAAGCAACGTGCGAGCCAGCATTCAACCCTGCGTCGCAAGTATCCGTGAACCACAGCCTAACTTGGGCTTGGGCGCAGGCGGCGACGCCATGAAGCCGATGGATTTAGCTGCTGAAAACGCAATCGTGGAAACCTTGAAGAAACATGGCGTTTCGTTCACCCTGGTCAGTGAAGAGTCAGGAGTAAAAGACTTCGGAGCCTCGCCCCGAGAGTGTTATGTGACGGTTGACCCGATTGATGGAAGCACAAACTTCATGCATGGCTTGCCCTTCTACGCTTGCTCCATTGCCGTTTCAGACAAGCCTTGGCTCATGGACGTTTACGCTGGCATGGTCGCCGACCTCTATCACGACGTAACCTACACCGCGTTCAGGGGCGAAGGCGCGTTTCGGGACGGAGGGAAGATTGAGCCGTCGAAGAACGTTTCGTTGGAGGATGCTTTGATAGGGTTAGATTTGAACACTTACAAGGTTAAGGAGGTCGCGCCACGGGTCACCGACCTTATCGAGAAGACTAAGCATATACGCCATTTCGGCGCCAACGCCCTGGAGCTCTGCTACGTGGCTGACGGGTCGTCTGACGCGTTTGTTGACCTGCGTGGAAAACTCAGAACCACGGACGTCGCGGGGGCCTTTCTCATCATCAAAGAGGCAGGCGGATTGGTGACAACGCTGGACAATCAAGCGGTAAACGTCGAGTTAGACCCCAAACGCACGGTGAGTTTCATCGCTTCAGGCAACGTGCAGATTCACGAAAAAATCTTAAGCCTGGTTAAACGCCCATGATAAGCCTGCTTTGGCCCAGCCCCGCGGCGATGGTGAAGACAGGAAAAACCAAAACGCTGCTCATCGCTGACCCGCATATAGGCTGGGAGATGCAGCTTCAGGAAAAAGGCATTCACGTGCCTAGCCAGACGCCTAAACTTCTTAACAAGCTGACGGCGATCGTTGACGAGTACAAGCCGCAGCGGCTGGTCATCGTCGGCGATGTTAAGTACACGGTTGTCTCAAGTGAGCTGGGCGAGTGGCATGACGTACCCGACTTCTTCGCCAAACTGCAAAGCCATGTAGGTGAAATAGCGGTCATACGCGGAAACCACGACGCAAACATCGAGCCTCTTCTACCCGAAAAAGTCGAGCTTCTGCCAGCCACGGGGGTCGCGATTGGCGATGTGGGCGTTTTTCACGGGCACAAGTGGCCTTCGCCTGCGTTGCTTGGCTGCAAAACCCTGGTCATGGGGCACTTGCACCCCGCAGTTGTTTTCCGTGACCCAATCGGCTTCAAGATTACGAGGCAGGTGTGGATGAGAGCAAAACTCGATGCGGAAGCCTTAGCGAAGATTCTTCTGCAGAAGCACAGGGTAAAAATCGAGGGCACAGCTGCCGAAACGCTGTGGAAGCACTATGGGGTTAAGCCTGAGGCGAGGGAGATTTTGATTATGCCCAGCTTCAATGATTTTCTCGGTGGCAGACCCGTAAACGAAACTAGGCCCAGAAAAGAAATCGGCGCTGAAGCGCTTATCGGACCAGTGCTGCGTTCAGAAGCCGTCGACGTGGACGACGCGGAGCTTTTCTTGTTGGACGGAACTTACCTCGGCACCTTGAATCAGTTGAGAAGCCTGTAAATCAGTCAGGGTTTGCTGGTTAACTCTTATATTTATGGCATGTTATAAGCATGATATAGTTTGAGGGAGGAACCACAAAAGTGAAACTTGTAACCGTCTTGTTGCCAGAAGCGTATCTGGAAGGTTTAGATGAACTCGTCCGAGCAAACATGTACCCGAGCAGAAGCAGCGTCATAAGATCAGCGGTGCGTGACCTGCTAAAGAAGGAGCTTTGGGAGAACAAACGCGGAAGATAAAACCGCCTAGACCCTTTTTATCGAGTCCCGAAGACGGCTTGCCGCTTTGGCTGGGTCAGTGGCTAAAGTGATTTCTCGTCCGATAATGAGGTAGTCCGCACCCGACTTAATCGCCTCTTCAGCAGCTCCACCCTGCGCGCCTACGCCTGGAGAGTAAATTGGAACTTTTCTTCCAACTACCTGTTTTACTTCACAGATTTTCTCCGGGAAAGTCGCGCCGACCACTACTCCGTCAGCGCCGTACCTGAGGGCTTTTTTAGCAAAGGAAATGTACTGAAGTGTTCTCTCTCCTGTTTCCGAGTCAATTATGGTTTGGCCGTAGCCTTCAGCCGCGCCTTTATGGCTCATGTAGCAGAGAAGGATAATTCCTCGATTGAGCCGCGTGGAAACTTCAAAGAGCGGTTTTAAGCCTTCTTCCCAACCGATGAAGGGGTTAGCGATTATGGCGTCAAAACCCGCCGCATAGTAGTACTGTGCTATTGTCTGGTTGGTGGCTCCTATGTCGTTGACTTTCGCGTCCATGATCGCGAGCAGCCCCTGCCCGCGGATTTGCTCCACCAACTGCTGCACACCGTCGAATGTGCCAAGCGGCAGGACAAGATGGTGGTTTATCTTGACCGCGCAGATGTAGGGGTGGACTGCCTTGAGTACGCTTTGGGCTTTAGATAGAATTTTGCTTCGGTTCTCTTCCGCTTCAAAAGGGAAATCCAAGGCTAAAACGATCCTTGACTTCTTGCTCTCGGCTGCCTCCACCATTTTCTCTTTAAACGACAACTCGCGCGCCTCGCTTATCCATTTGAACGCTTAGCTATTTCATTTTTTCGCCTCTTTTGCGCAATTGCATCTTGCAAACCCTTTTTCACCATAATCAGCGGCTGAGCATAAGGGCTAGTTCTTTCGGTTTGCTTGGAAAACTATTGTGTCATCATCATCAACAACAAGCTCAAAACCGTCTTGAAACCAACTTTTACAATCAAAGCTACCTGTTGATACTGTATGTGTCGCCTGTAGAAGCGACTGTTCGGCTCAATTATCTTACCCGGACGGGTGGGCTGTACAAGCAAACGCAAACTGAGGGTAGACGTTAACAAGGTTCTGAGGTATTTCGGCTCAGGAGTTAAAGCCCTCAGCATTCTAAAACGAGGAACCATAGCGAACATGGGAATAGGGACAGCTCAACAACAGCCATTTTCCCACCTGACGAGTCAACAAGAGTTTTTCTGCGTGGGCAAGGAAGAGAAAAACATGGTTAAAGTAGGCGGAACGCTGGCTGCTATAAAGGTAAAGGAGATAAGATAAGTTTGAAAGGCGATTTAAACGTTCCAAACTGTTGAGTATGTAAGGGTATAAATAACCTCAAGTTCTAGCGCTGGGTTATTGTATTCTTGTATTTCGCTAAAGCTAGTGAGCATACCTGTTTGCCTGTCGAACCAAACTTGATCGTATAAGTAACGCTCTGTGCTTTGTGTCGGGTCAAGTTGGTAAGCCTCAGTAGTGCTTGCCCAGTAGTAGACGGTGTCTCTGGCGCCGCTATCATATGATTGAGTAAGTGTTGCATTAACGGGAACCGTATAGTTCATTTTAGGATAAATCGGGTCATTTACTTTAAGGTTAGAAGGGTAAAGAAAAGAAAACCCGTTTTCATCGCTCATCACTCCGTTGGATAAGTCGATTGTTTGTTGCTGCGAGATGTCTGTGCCGTTTACGAATACCCAATCTGTTTTAAGCGTGACTGAATCGCCCTGGATACCTGTTACAGTAACATTGTAGTATTGGGTATCATTAAGTTGGTAAAAGCCTGGATAATCTAAATTAGAAACAGGGCCTGAAGAACTGCCAGTTATGCTGTAGGTGAAGGTGTCTCCAACCTTAACGCCTACTATGCCTCCACTAGCAGAAGATTTCCTTGCAACTACGTAGACTGTAGCGGCAATTGCAACGGCAAGTATAGCCACGAGGGCGATGGCGATAACTAACTTCTTGGTTGAACCCCTCTTCTTTTTATACTGCATGCCTAAGAAGTGTGAAGGTCAGGTATTTAGTTTTTTTCCTAAAAGTCATCAACAAGCCAAAGTAGCATCGTTAGCAAAAAAAGCCGAAGTTGCGTTTAAGGGCGGGCGTAATTGAGGTAAATTTAAGAGAAAGCAGCATTATTTAGAGAGTCGGTGGAAAAGATTGTATTGTCATAATTGTGGTGCTCAACTTCCAGATGACTCGGCGTTCTGCACCAAATGCGGAACAAGCACGGGGTTAAACGCGGTTAAGCCGACTTCAACCTCGACAGGACCCATCCTTGCTCCTTCAGGAGTGCAATCCCTTAAATGTCCCAGTTGCGGAGCGCCGATCGCGCCTAAGTTCGGAGAAATGGTCATAACCTGCGAGTACTGCGGCACAGGAGTCACTCTTGGAAGCCAAGGTTGGACTAACATTCAGAAGCAGACAATGCTCTCGTTGAAGGTCGCCACCGAAGACCAAGTGAACGCGATAATCGTTCCAATGATGGACAAGGGTCTTTTACATAGGCATCTCCACGAGGACTCCAAACAAGAGGAAATGAGCCTCACCTACGTGCCTTACTGGATTGTAAGCGTTTCAGCAAGAACCAGCGTCGTCGCCACAAATGAAACTGCACAGATTGCGCAAACCGCAACAACCGCCGCGTTGATGGGCGTCATATTCGGCGGCATGGGTGGCGGTTATGGAGGAGGCGGAGGAAGACGAGGCGGTTTTGGGGGGAGGCGTGCTTTTGAAGGAGGATTTGGAGGAAGCAACCCGTTTGCCGGCATTCTCGGGTTGAAGCGGATAAGAATAATGGCTTGGGGCATGGGAATGGGGTACGGGGGCTACGGTGGAGGAAATAGAAATGCTCAGCAGATGGACGAGAACTATAATTTTCCAGTTATTGCACTGAAGGCTCTTACGGACTTTCAGCCGCGTGACTACCAATTCAACCTCGAAGGCAGAGAACTGTTTGACATTTCAAAACTGCCAAAAGGAGTAAAGATCCTAAACGGAGACATCAGTGAGGACGTTGCTAAATCTCAAGCAAAGACTCTTGTCGATCAGCTTCAATCGCAAAAAGCACACGCAAAATACCACATGATCCAGTCGATACACACGGATTCCGACGTTGGAGATGTCGAGTTGCTTCACGTTCCAGTGTGGTTCTCAAAGTTCGACCACAAGGGAAACAAAATCGTGCTGGTTATCGACGCCAACTCCGGCAGCGTAATCAACAGCTTCGGCCTCTAAATTCACGTCAAAGTCTTCTGAAAACCTACAGGGAAGAATACGACTGTGACATGCCCGCCGTGATAAGAGACGCCTGAGAAGGCAAGTTCGCCGTAGCGCTACCCATCAGAGGAAACAGCAAAATAGTAGCCTAAGACGAATCAATCTAAACCTAAAATGGCGTCTGCCACGTTTCTGTCTTTTCTCTAACCCAAAAATTGACTCGCCACTTGATTGATTGGAAGCCGCCCTCGTTCGATCCGTCTAGCGCTCATTCTTCACGCGACCGATTACGTTCAGAATAGAGAAGAGAAAGAAGACTTTAACCAATTAAGACAAGCGCAAAATCCACAACAGCAAGGAACCAACTAATTCCTAACTGCTCGCCAAACAGCACAAAAAAAACGGCGGAAACAACTAAAACAAAAATAAGTCTAAAAAAATAATATTAGGGAAGTTTAGTCGGTTTTTTCTTCGGTTGCTGGCTCGGCAGCAGAGGCTTTAGCCGCTTCCTTTGTCACTTCTTCCACGGGCAAACCTTTAGCTGCACGTTTCGCCACGGCTCCAAGTTTTGTCGCCGGGGTGTAGGCTCCGCCTGCGAAGGTGAAGTTGCATTTACCGCATTTCCAGATGCCGACGCTTTCACGATGCACCCGCACGAAGCCGCAGTTTGGGCATTTGTGCGGTCGCTTAAGTTCAGTGACGACTTTGACGTAGCGTTTCCTAACTGTGGCACCGTAACGTGTTCCTAAACCCCTTGTTGGACCGACCTTCTTCGTTTTCGGCACTTTTTTCACCAATCAAGCTTCTTGCGTAATTCGACTGCTTTCTCCTGAGCAATCTTTAATGCTTCTAAAATCTGTTGCGGTGTAAAGTAGCCTGAGCCGCCCTTCTGGCAGGCACATATTTTGCCTTCGTCGTTGATCGCCAAAGTTATCCGGGAGTCCATAACCTTTTCTTCTTCAAGCCATGGGTCAACAATCAAGACGTTGTTTATCTTGCCGATGGTTACGGTTATGGGGTGGCTTTTCATAGGCAGCGGAGTGTATCCCTGCTTCATTTTTACTTCGCCGTCTTTGATTTCATAGTTCGGCATCTTCGTGTTCAGTAGTGCAGCCATAGCAGCTAATGCGGCGCAGTCAATCAGGTTCCCGTCGTGGTTCAGCACGTAAACGTCAACGAAGACAATGAACACTTTCTTTCCTGGCTCGATGCAAAGTTTCTCGGTGTCGATAGCATGTGATTCACGGATGCCTCGGTCAACAACTCTTGCAAGCTCAATAGAGTTTTCGTCTGGTGGTCCCGGCTCAAAGTTCGGTGAAGCCAACGGGACAAGTTCAGCGTTAACCGTCATTACCCCTTCGTTAGGCGTATCGGTGAACGGCTCGCCAATTTCCACTTTTACGCCGGCAAGAACCTCGGATTTGCCAAGCAGGCACCTTGCGGATCCTTCGGCGCGTTCGATTAAACCTTGCTCAATCTTGATTTCTCTTGTGTCACGTAAGCCTCGTTCGTCTAGGCGTTTTCCTTTTTCGAGCAGACCTTCAATCTGCTTTAGTCTAACTTTAGTTATTAATGATGACATTACTCTTCTCCAGCCTCCTTAACAACCATATACTTCGTTTTTAACGCTTCCTTCTGCATCTCATAGATCTTTTTGCATCCATCAATCGCCATGTTCATGGCTTTTTCAAATTCTTCCGTTGTCAGAATGCCATCCATCTGAAGCAATGTAACCGCGTTTAAGCTGGGCATGTAAGCTACGGGAACATCAGCGGCGCCTAGCTTGTCTTCAGCATCGTAGAGGTCTAAGACAACTGTGTCATCAACCTTTCCAGCCGCGCACGCAACAACCAAGTCACGCATCGGAACGCCAGCGTCTGCAATTGCTAAGGCGGCAGCAGTGATGCTTGCACATCGGGTTCCTCCGTCAGCCTGCAGGACTTCAACGAAAACGTCAACGCCTGTCCGCGGATAAAGCTCCAAGAACAAGGCTGGCTCCAAAGATTCTCTTATGACTTTAGACAGCTCAACTTCTCTTCTTGAAGGCGCGGGTGATTTGCGTTCCTGCACCGAAAAGGGAGCCATGTGATAGCGGCAGCGCAGAACCATGCGGTCTGGCATAGCCAAGTGTTTAGGATGCATTTCTCTTGGGCCAAAAGCCGCGGCTAAAATCTTGTTTTTGCCATGTTCAATGTAGGCTGACCCATCAGCGTTCGATAAGACGCCGACTTGAAGCTTTAACGGTCGAAGCTCATCTGCTTTTCTACCATCCAACCTTACGCCTTTTTTATCAATCAGTTTTTCAGGTTTTTCATTCATTCTTGTTTTCCTCCACTTTTTCTTCAACTTTACCTTTACGTTCTTTAAGCAACTGTGTTATGCGATCTGTAAGACCGCTCGTGTGGGACTCTTGCTCAATCTTTCGGATCGCATCTATTGCGAGTTCCTCATCCTCAGGAGCTTTTCCAGTCACCAAGATGACACCGTTGAGCCCCAGAATAATTTGGCAACCCGTCTCCTGTTTAATCATGGAAATCATTGAGCCTTTTCTACCGATTACCCGAGGAATCTTCGTTGGTGTCACGTGAAGAATCTGTCCTCGAGTTATCTTTCCCAGCCCTGGCTCTCCAACGGTGAGCTGTGGGTCGTGGGCTCTGTCGTATGAGGCGATTTTTGCAACAATCAAGTCGCCAGCGTTTAGAACCGCGGATAACTCGTCGTTTTGAGGCTTGAAAGGCCTGCTTAAAACGTCTGAGGCACGCAAGAGTGCTGTGTAGGGTGATTTAATGTCAATCGTCCAGCCGTTAAATCCTACTTCCACGACTGTCCCTATCACAATATCTCCCATTTTAGGCACATAAAAAGCCCTAAGTGCGACAACGTTCACTTTTTTATTGTCGGTATCCACAAGTCCGATTCTAGAGGCGAAAATCTTGTTCTGCTCCATATACGTGTTTTCGCCAGGCAAATATTCGCCCTCAGCAAGCATTTCTCCTGGCGTCACGAGCTGTTTTTTTTCAAAGAATATTGGCATAAAATCTTTCACCATCCATTTTAGATTTTTTTACGAGATTATTTTTGCTTCTCCACTTCCTTTTGTTACGTCGCCAAGTTTGTTCAGCAACGAGGCGTAGGATCCAGCGGGCAGTTCTAGCTCGCCATACCATGGGCCGTCTCCACGCCATTCTTCCCGTTTTATTGTTCCTAAGGTTTTAACCGACCCGTAGGCTCTTGCGGCGTACTGGGAAGGTATCTTCACGGCGACTGTGACTTGCTCTACTTTTAGGGGCAAGATCGGTCGCAAGAGTTTAACTATGTCCCTTGCTTGTTCCTCAACTGGCTTGTACGGGTCAATCGGGTAACGGATCTGCTCCATCGCGTTCTCGATGCGCATTGGAGGATGAGGCAGGTTCGTTTTTGGGTCAACTGCTTGTCTCGCGATGTAATCGATTATTTGTCTTCTTTTGTCCTCAACCATTTTGCGTCTCTGTTCGGTGGTTAGCTGAAGCGTGCCTTTCTTGAGTATGACATCAGCGATTTTCAGCGCGTCGATGGTTCCGAAGGCTTTGCGCATTGCTTCCTCGGAAACTTTGGTTCCCTTGTTCGCGTCGGAAAATATCATTTCAGCGGCTAAGACATCGGTGATTCCAGCGATTTTCCCGTTGCGGTAATCCAGTGCTTTTTGCGGCTTAACTAGGACTTCAAAATGTTCGTTTTCTTTTGTTAAGCGTGCAACGGTGAACTTTTCACTCATCACTTTGTCACTTGCTTGAACCCAGCTCTTTGATGTAACCTTCCACTTTGTCGTCGCCCAGCATTTCCATCTTCTTTGTTGTTAGGGGTATGACCGCTATCTTTATTCTCGCAGGCAGCTGCCGTGCTTCTAGAGCTTTGACTAAGCATTTTACCGCCAGTCTGACGCCTTGCTCGAGTGTTAGGTCTTCTTTGTACTCTTCTTTGAGGATTGCCTGGACTGTTTCTCTTCCTGCGCCGAGCGCGGTTGCTTTGTATCCTCGGTAGGTTCCGCTTGGGTGTGTTCCGAAAACGCGTGTTCCTGTTTTGTCGACTCCGCCGAAGATTATGGAGACTCCGAAGGGTCTGACTCCTGCGTGCTGTGTATACATTTGTTGGATGTCGCATATGCGTTTTGTGACGACTTCTACGTCTATGGGTTCGTCGTAAGTTAGTTTGTTGCTTTGAGCGTAAATTCTTGCTTGATCGATGAGTATTCTGGCGTCTGAGCTTAAACCGACGATCGCGGCGCCTATGTGGTCGTCTACTCTGAAGATTTTCCAGGAGTAGCCTGCTTCTTCGAGGATTTCGATGTTTTCTTCTGAGCCGAGGACTAAGCCTTCCGGGGTTTGGATTCCAAGTATGGTGGCTCCGCGGTTTACTAGTTCCATTGCGTATTCGACTTGGAAGAGTCGTCCGTCGGGTGAGAAAACGGTTATTGCACGGTCGTATGCTCCTGGTGCTGCAAACACTGACATAACTTAACCTCACTTTACACTATTCGCTATTTCACAGATTCATATAAAGACCACACTAAAAACCTTTCCTAGCCAAAACCCATTCCGCTGAAATTTTTTGGCGGGGCTTGTTTGGTTTTAATTTTTTTGTTGCGACTTTTGCTAAGGGAAAGTTGCGACTTTCCGCCTTGGCAGTTTGCGTTTCATGTTGCTTTTACGGTTTAGAGCTTGAAAGCGTTTGAACGTTGCGACTTTGGGATGGGCGGGTTGCGACTTTCAATGTTGACCCCATGTTGAAGGCATTGTCAGTTATTGTCGGTTATGGGCGGGTTTTTGGGCGGCTGGTTCGGTTTTGCATGGGTTTCGGTTTTTCAGCTTGGGGCTAAAGGTTTCTGCGGGTTGCGACTTTTGGGATGGGCGCTGGCTCGGCAGTTTTTCAGAAGCTGGCGGGTTCTCCCGGGATCCTTTGCAGTAACTTTGGCTTTTATACTAGACTGAACCATTAACTTTATCTATTACTTTGTAAAATAAAGTAATTTGCAAAGTGTATGGAGTTCTGGGGAGAAAAAATTTGAACGATAATGTTTACCTCTTGTTAGATGCTTCTGAAAGGTTGAACACCCGCACAGTATCTTTGACTAGGTGTCTTATTTTGGCTTTATTGTCGTATTTTGTGGATGGCGTTCAGTACAGAGAGTTGAAAACTGCTTTGAAGTTATCTGATGGAAAATTGATCGCAAATTTAAATCTGCTCAGAACAATGGGGTACATTCGAAAATCTGAAGCTGACGCGAATCAAAGAAAGATTGATGTCTATTCTCTTACGGAGAAAGGAAAAAATGAATTGAGTAAGATTGTTGAGTGGATGAAGCTAATTCAAACAGTTGCAAGTGAGGGAGACGAAAAATGCCAAGTGATATTGACAAGGTAGTTGCATGCCTCAAGTTTTTAGATTTACGTCCAAGGATGAATGATTATCGATGGCGTTTTATGACCCAGAAAATCGGGTTCTTGGCAAAAGCTCTTGGAATGGATATTAGATATGAGTTCACTATTTACGTGGCAGGACCTTATTCGAGAGATTTGAATTGTGACTATTACTCGTTCGAAGTTAAGGTTAAGATGGATGCGCTTGAAACTGATTATCAGCTTTCGACTAATGACACTGCTGCTTTAACGAGAATCAAGAGTTGCCAAGGTTTGCTGGAAAATCAAAGCTTATTGGAAGCAACAGCTACTGCAGTTTATCTTATTCGTCAAAATCCGAATGAAGGCGACGACAGCTTGTTTATGAGCTTAAAGCGGCTAAAACCTCACCTGAGTGACTCTGACCGGGTTGTAGGCATTACCAAGGCCAAGGAACTGCTGTTTACACCTGATTATTTGACTGAAGACCTTAAGCGTGAAATGGATGAATGGGATAGACTTGAAAGCTGATGAGAACTGATGCAGCGTGCAATTAAACCCATGGATATCTGGATGGTCTCTTTAACTGAGACTGTGGGTTCTGAGCAAATGGGGCAGCGACCAGCAATTGTTATTTCAGTGCATAATCAATCAAATACTTGCATGGTGGTGCCCTTGACTAAAAACTCGGCTGCTTCCAGATTCCCTTATTCTTTTACAATCGCATGCTCCATGGTCAATGGGCTGTCTGTTGATTCGGTCGCATTGATATTTCAAATGCGGTCTCTATCGATGACAGCAGGAAGGTTCCTTTCGAAAATGGGCAGCGTTGAAAGTGGTCATTTTGGGCGGATTAAGTCTTTAATAAAAGATTACCTGCAAGTCTAGAAGGACCACAACCTGCCTCAAAACCCAGAAACAAAGAGCCGGGTGTCGCCTGCCTTTTAACACGAATTGTTGCCTCTTTTGATTTCTATGCATCTTTTCCAATGATATTTATAGCTTGGAAATCACCCACCCGCAAGATAGCCATGACTACATGGCACGGGCACTAGCCCTGGCAGTAGCACGCAGCATGCAGAACGGTGCTTTTCAACATAGAAACAATACCCGCGCTTTCAACATGAAACAGTCTCTTTCTGCATTAAAAGTTGTTTTCTTAGTAGTTATAAGCAATTTCTTAAGGTCAATTGGCGGTTGTTCAGTTTTTCTAGCAATAAATGCTTGGACGAATGTTTCACTCAAGAAGCGACCGCATCATAAAGCAAGTATGACTCAGATGGATGAAAAATTTACAAAACCTAGCCAGCAAGCACCCTTGAGTTAGTCTTTTAAGCTGTAGTCGACAAGTAGAAAGTGCCGAGCGTCCTCTAATGTTTAATGGATTTGAACAGTAATGGTTCAATGTGAAGTGTGTGGAAAACAAGTAGATTTACCGTTCAGGTGCAACTATTGCGGAGGTCTATTTTGTGCTGAACATAGGCTCCCTGAAAGTCATCAATGTCTCCACTTACCCAAAGAATCCCCTGAGTATCTGAAGGAAAGATTACCCGAAAAAAATCAAGATGCACCTCGAAAGCAACCTCTGCCTCTCAACAAAGACGTTGAATATGTCAGCCAAGGTCCTCTTCACTTCGAAAAAGGAGGGGGTTGGGAAAAAAAGCGAAAAGAAAAAGCAAGAAAAAGAAACATTGCTTTTGCATGTTTCTTGACAGCAATAATCTTTGTTGCTATATTTTTTCTTTTTATAAATCCAAACATCTTAAACCAAAATAACATTTCAACTAAGAACCCAATTACCTCGCCTTCTGCGGTTCCATCGTTTACGACTGGACCACAAGCCACACCGAATACAGACGCCTATTCAGATTTAGTAAATTACGCTCTTTCATTAATCAATTCTGATAGGCAATCAAAGGGACTCCAAAATGTTACCCTCAGCAGCATTGACTCAGCACAGCTTCACGCTGAGGATATGCTCAAAAACGGTTATTTCAGCCATTGGGACATGAACGGCTACAAACCCTATATGAGGTACACTTTAGCGGGCGGTGAAGGTGCAGTTTCTGAAAACTGTGCTTGGCAAGGGGAAACTGGTAATATTGTTGGCATTAATGTCGAGTCAGCTCTTAAGAGCATGGAATACAGTATGATGTATAATGATTTGGCTTCAAATTGGGGTCACAGAGACAACATATTAAACCCGTTGCATAACGAAGTGAGCATTGGAATTGCATATGATAACAATAACGTGTATTTCGTTGAAGATTTTATAAATGACTATATTTCATGGAACCAACTGAGCGTTAATGGTAACGAAGTGACTATGCAAGGAACTATACAGACACAGCCAAGTAACATTCAACAAATTGGTATTTTTTATGACAACCCTTCACCTTTGACTGTAAACCAATTAGAACAAGCACCATATCAAGACGGGTATGACGCAGGAACTTATGTTGGGTCAGTTTTGCCTCCAAATTGGCAAGCAACTGGAGGAATCACAATAGCAGCCGATAACTGGAACCAAAATGGAAATAGCTTTCAGATTAGCTTCTCGTTGTCACAAGCTATAGCGGTTTATGGAAACGGTATATATACTCTTTACCTTGAGACAGGGAGTAGTACGGCTGATTCCCTTACCACTTATTCTGTTTGGATAAATTAGTGCACACAACAACGCTATAAACTTAGAATGCGGTCTAACTTTTCATGGTGATAATTTTAAATCTTGATAGCGTAGAAATACTCAAACATGGTTGTCATCGAGCTTGGCAAAAACTTAAAACAGCTATCAGAAAATAATTAAGTTCCTGAAGATAGTAAACAGAGAAAGAGGAAATATCAATGGTTTACAACCGCAGGCGAGGTACTGCTATAGTCGAGTTTCCCGAGGGCATTTTAGTTGTTAGTCAAGGCAGTGAAACTTTTATGCTTCCAGGTGGTGGAGCAAACAAAGGTGAAAGCCGAAAAAGTGCGGCAATGCGAGAACTTCAGGAAGAAACAGGTCTAAAGCCAGTAGAGTCTATATTATTGTTTCCTCATGAAGGCCGACTCCATAAAACTTATAATGGTAAAGGGCATTTCCGAGATTACCACAAGGTCTTTTTGATTACGGTTAATGGCACTCCAAAGCCTCAAGGAGAAGTCAAACATATAGCTTTCTTCAAAAATGGTTCAGATCTAAAGTTGTCATACTCTACGAGGGAAATAATTGAAAGGTTCTTAGCTATGAAAGGTGCGGGGCTTATACCCTTGGTGTGTGATCATTGTGGAGGGATTGATTTTCATCCCTCAACAAAAATCCCTAATGCACTCGAATGTGACCATTGTGGAAAAAATTTTACAAAAAGCTGAATTAGAATAAGCCTCGCATCGCAAGTTTTCCTATGGTAAAAAGTCTTAAATCTGCATCGCGCAGAAATAGCCTAAACATGGCAGATAAGGAAAATAACGATGTAACTAAGAGATTAGATGAAAGAGAATTTCAGTTAGAAATGATGAAAGTTCAAATCTGCGCCGACTATGTTCATGCAACATTCACAACATTTTCGTCTTTTTTCTTGGTTCTTCTTGCTGGCGGTATTGTATTAGCATTGACAATCCGTTATTCAACTATTCCTTTTGCTGACATTGTGTCCATATCTCTGTTTGTTATATTTTTGGTTATGTCTATTAGCGGATTGATTTTGGTCGTGCAAAATTACGATAAGGGCTTTAAAGAAATCTCAAAAATGATGGAATCGGTAAAAAAAGGAAAAGAGTTACCACCATTAAATGAGATAGAACTTCTGAAAAGTAACCTAACAAAATTAAGAAAATAGTCAAAAGCTGAGAGACGCAAAAACTAAAAAGGTACATAGGTTAAAGTAGAATCGAGTCGAAATGAACAAAGCAATACTCACTGGTCTGGGAATATTGCTATTATTGATAGGTTTAATTATAGCTTACTTTGCTGGAAGGGAATTAATAACCAATATAACTGTAACAAACATGTTTTCTCATGTCTACAGTTACTTGATAGAGGCTGCTATTGCGATTGCTTTTATGGTCGCTGGTGGACTCTTGGTTTATTTCGGAGTCAACAAATCTTAAATCTATACCCAAAGTGAAAACCAAGTAAAGAGCAGAATAGGCGCATATGGAATGCCACAATTTAAGAGAAAGGTAAATTGGCTCGAGGTTTTTTATTCCATTTTTGACATAAGATTATACAATAGATTTATGATAGCCAGTCTTTTTTTCTTGGCTTTTGGCTTTACTATTCCCTCTTTCATATTTTACATTTTGGCAACTAGAACTTCTATTGGGTGGTTGCCCTTTGCTATGTACATTTTTGTTTTTTTGTCAGCGATAATATCTTCAGCAATATTCAGCAAAAATTTGTCTTTTTCTAAAAAACCACATGAATTCCAAGCTCTCAACAATTGGATTAGCTACTTTTTCTTAGTATCAAGCTGCCTTGCGTTTACATTCACTTTTATTGTGCTCTATCAGAAAAACGCGTTAGGGATACTTCAATTCAGTTTGGTATATGCCGTTTCTACTCTTACGCTAATCATTTCAATAATTGAAATATCAGTAGCTAGTCAAAGATATTCAGTCAGAAGAAACTTGGGCTTAACACAGGAAGCCCTCAATAAGCAAATGAAAATATGGAAAGAAAGTTTGGTTGATTTTCCAAATCACCAAGAACTAATAAGTAGTGTTGACGATTGCCGTTACGTTATCACCTTATTCGATAGAGGTTCATTCAATCTTGCGGTTCTATGGTTATGCAATACAATGGAACAAACTATAGATGCAGCCACTAAAGGAATTATCTCTGAAAATATCCAACGAAGAGACGTTTTTAGAAAAGAAGGAAAACCTAAGGCATACAGCACTCAACTAGAAACTTTTGGCTTTAAAATTAACAAGAGCAACGAAATTTCTATTGGAACACTATGGCATGAAATTAGAGTTAATGTTGCTCATCACAATTTTTCGCCTGATTTTAAGCAAACTTGTGGTGCAATAAACATTCTCCTTGCCTTCGTAACAGAGATGCCTGGAATATTGCAAGCTTGGCGATGAAAACTTTTTAGCACTATTCTAAGTTGAGTGCAATTAGTAAAGCAAGGTTTTTTATTCATCTGAATCCCAAATCTATATTTTCGGGTTTTTATTCCGATGCTATTTATAACTTGGCAAATTAATAGTTGGAGGTCAATATTTTCGAGACCTATGAAGGCACGATAATGACTGACACTCATGCGGTAACAATCTTGCGAATACTAAAAGGCGCCCTAGCGATGCCGAGGCTGGTTAAGCCAAAAGTTGACCCGTTCGAAACCTTGATTGTAACGATTATTTCACAGAACACCGCTGACACCAACACTGAGCGAGCCTTCGAAGCCCTGTCGAAGCAGTTCGAAATAACCCCTTCAGCGCTGGCTAATGCTGAAACAGAAAGAATTGAAGCTTGCCTTCACGTTGCAGGCTTATACCAAGCAAAATCCAAAGCAATACAGGCAACCTCAAAAATCATTATTGAAAAATTCGGTGGCTCTCTTGCGCCTGTTTTGTCTTTGCCTTTGGACGAGGCGAGAAAAACGCTTATGGAGTTGCCTGGTGTTGGACCGAAAACAGCCGATGTTGTCTTGCTCTTCTCAGCAAACCAGCCCACCATCCCCGTGGATACGCACGTGAACCGCGTGTCTAAACGGCTTGGCTTGGCACCCGCAAACGGCGATTACGAGGCTGTTCGCCTCAGCCTTCAGTCGTTTTTCGAGCCGAAGGATTACCTCGCGGTTCATCTGCTTCTGATTGCTCACGGTAGAAAAACCTGCAAGGCACAGCGCCCACGCTGCCACGAATGCCCAGTTTACGATTACTGCCCGTCAAACTGTTTGGGGGATAAGGTTTGATTAAGCTGCCGAGCCAAGTGTCCGAGTTCTTCCCCTACAGCAGCGTGCGACCGCACCAAGACGAGTTCGTCAGCACCGTCTACAACGCCGTGCACGAGCGTCGTTCGGTTCTGATTGAAGGCAGCAACGGACTGGGAAAAACCATTTCGGCTCTTTCCGCTTGCGTTCCAGTAGCCGTAGAGAAGAACTTGAAGATTCTTTACGTTGCAAGGACGCATCGGCAGCATGACCGCGTCATCGAGGAGCTGCGGGCGATCTACAACAAGCACCGTGTCTCAGGCGTTTCAATACGCGGACGCAACGAAATGTGCCTCAACGTGTTCGCGCAGAGAGGCGCGTTTGACTCGAAGTCCCTTATGGAGGTCTGCGAGCTTCTTAAAGCCAAAGGCAGATGCCCCTACTATAGGAGCGTGGACGAGCGAGGATACGATTACCTTGTGCTTCAGCAGCAAGTCGCAACCCGACCGTACATGGCGTCGGAGATCATCAGTGTGTGCAAGAAAAAACAGGTCTGCCCCTACGAGCTGGTCAAGTCGGCGTTGTCAGACGCCAAAGTAATCGCGTTAAGCTACCTCTACGTCTTCGACCCCCAAATCCGAACCGCCTTCCTCAAGAATTTGGAGACTGAGCTTGGGAAAATCATCTTGGTCGTTGATGAAGCACACAACTTGCCTGAGACAGCCATCGACATTTCAAGCGTGAGCCTGTCGCTTTTCGTGATGAAACAGGCGGAGCTGGAAGCCAACAGGTTCCACAACAAGGACGCTGAGGAGTTTGCCCTATTCTTCAGAACCGAAGTGGAGAAGCTACTTGAACATGTCAACAGAGAAGAAATCATTCCCGCCGAATCCATCATTGGAATCATCGAAAAGCAAGGCATCAAGGATCCACGCGAGTTTTTTGAGCAGCTGCATGATGCGGGCGGCGCAATCAGAAAGAGTTTGTTGGCTGAAGGGAAGAATCCGCGTTCTTATATTCATGCGATGAGCGAGTTTTTGCTTAAATGCCTCGACACTTTGGGAGACGACTCGTACATTACCGTCGCAAGCTGCTACCTAAATAAGGAAAGGAACAGGACGGCGAAGCTGCAGATCGTCGCGTTGGACCCGTCGAAAATCACAGAGCCCGTTTTCTCATCGACCTACGCCAACGTGATAATGTCAGGTACGCTTCAGCCGCTGGACGCGTTTAAGCGGATAACGAGGCTGCCGCAGAACACAGTTGAATGCGTTGTGCCGTCGCCGTTTCCAAGGGAACACGTTTTTTCAGCGGTCTGCTGTGGCGTCAGCACGTCTTTGGAGAAAAGAACCCCAGCCATGTACCAGACAATGATTCAGCGGATAGATGAGGTGGTTGAGAACACTCCGACTAACACTGGGGTTTTTGCCGCCTCATTTGGAGTGCTAAACTCGCTGATTACCGAAGGCTTAGAGAATACGCTGCAAAAACCGCTTTTTCATGAACGAAGAGACATGACGTCAAAAGCCAACGAGAAGTTGGTTCAGGATTTTAAGGCGTGCGGCGGCAAAGGCGGCGCCGTTTTCCTCGGCGTGCAAGGCGGGAGAACCTCTGAGGGCGTGGATTTCCCAGGCAACCAAATGAACTCTGTGGTGGTTGTGGGTGTCCCGTATGCTGAGCCGACCCCCCGTGTGAAGGCGCAGATTGAATATTATGAGAAGCGTTTTCCAGGATTGGGTCGCGAGTACGGTTATGTTTTGCCCGCCATGAAGAAGGCGTCTCAGGCGGCAGGAAGACCGATAAGAACGCTGGATGACATGGGAGCCATAGTCTTCTTGGACTACCGCTTTTCCACAAGTTACTGCCGAAGCTTCTTGCCATGTTGGATAACCGACGGCATGAAGACGCTGCCGAATGAAAAAGGGGTTTTAGCGCAGGAAATAAGCGGCTTTTTCAAAGATCAGTCTTGAATTTCCCTCAATTTCTCGTCTAAAAGAACCTTGCCTATCACAATCCTTGCGGGTTTGGCTGAAACGGCGGTTTGCACCTTCAGTTCTTTTCTTTTTTGGTTGATTTCACGCAGAACGCCTATTCCTAAAAATTTGTTTCTAGAACCGTACAGCCCGACAAGCACGCCTTTTTCTGGGGTTTGATCCTTCGGAATAGCCTTGAGCGTTTCGATAGCTAACTGGCTCATTGGGTAACATTGAAGTTTTGCATGCTTCAAGTACCTTGCGTAGGTCATTTCCCTGAGGATTTTGCGTTTTTCCGCGGTTCGCTGGCTCAAAGAGGAAGAAAGCTCAACTGTAAGCACCGTTTGTTCCATGTCAGCGATCAACTCGTCAAGTTCATCCGCGACTTGAACGCCCACTATGA